>Ga0157378_10001765_pt1 | contig 19413 bp, 12 predicted proteins | sample M65metaG_FD_115309 | JGI IMG/M metagenome (GOLD analysis project Ga0157378, IMG submission 115309) | Miscanthus rhizosphere microbial communities from Kellogg Biological Station, Michigan, USA - M6-5 metaG | ecosystem: Host-associated > Plants > Roots > Rhizosphere > Soil | place: USA: Michigan...
CCTTCCTGCGCTTCCTCGGAGAGGTAGTAGAGCAGCGTGGCGTCGCCGCCGAAGTCGAGGAGACCGAGCTGGCCGTCGCAGTCGGCGTTCATGGCCGCTTTGAGGAAGCGCAGCGCCATCGGCGAGAGAGCGAGCATCTCGCGGCACCATTTCAATGTCTCCTCTTCGAGCTGCGCCAGCGGTACGACCGTGTTCACCAGTCCCATATCCAGCGCCTGCTGCGCGTCGTACTGCCGGCAGAGGAACCAGATCTCTCGCGCTTTTTTCTGGCCGACGATGCGGGCGAGATACGACGAGCCGAGGCCGGCGTCGAAGGAGCCGACGCGCGGGCCGGTCTGGCCGAAGCGGGCGTTGTCGGCGGCGATGGTGAGGTCGCAGACGACGTGCAGCACGTGGCCGCCGCCGATGGCGTAGCCGGCCACCATGGCCACCACCGGCTTGGGCATGCTGCGGATCTGTTTCTGGACGTCGAGGATGTTGAGGCGCGGGATTTTCTCGTTCGGATCGATGTAGCCGCCCTTGCCGCGGACGCGCTGATCGCCGCCGGAACAGAAGGCGTCCGGACCTTCGCCGGTGAGGATGATCACGCCGATCTCGCCGTCGTCGCGGGCCATGTCGAAGGCCTGCTTCATCTCGCTCACCGTCAGCGGCCGAAAGGCGTTCCGCACCTCGGGGCGATTGATGGTGATCTTCGCGACGCCGTCGCCGTTGTGCTCGTATTTGATGTCCTGAAAGTCGTGAAGCTTGATCCAGTTTTCCATCGGCCGAGGCTATCAAGCGCGGCGCACTACATCAACGGCACGCTGGTGTGCTGACCGGCGGCGATCCCTTTCTTGAACACGGTGATGTCGAGCGCGGAGGCGCCGGCGGCGTTGTCGAGCTGGAGCACGACTTTGGTGACACCGTTGGTCTCCGTCGCGCCGAGGACCTTCGTCTTCGGCCGGGTTTCGAAGGTGATCTCGTTCCGGTGCGCGCCGAAGATGAAGAGCGCGACCTTGCGTGGGCCGCCGGTCATGTCGAGCGCCGCGGTCGGCAGGAACGTGCGGCCTCCGTATTCGAAGGGATAGTCGCCAACGGCGTTACGGCTGCTGCGGACGGTGAGCCACTTGCCGTCTTCGTCGATCGGAATCGGCGGGAGGATGGCGATCTGTCCTTCGGCGGGAACGGTGACGTTGGTGCGCGCGTAGCCGCGTTTTTCGGTCGCCTCGGTTCGGCCGCGGTCGGGGTCGCCGGTGCGGACGAACGATTTGATGGCGTAGCTGCCGGGAGGGAGCATGAGCGTGCCGTAGTAGCGGACGCCGGTCGTGCGCACCTTCTCGCCGGACTTGGCGATTTCGACGGTGAGGGAGTCGAAGAGCCGGTCGCGCACGACGCCGTTGTTGTCGAACGCGTAGACGAAAACGTCCGCGCCGCCGATCGTGGCGCTCGTTTCGCGGATCAGGTCGGAGCCGTTGATGTCGATGATGACCGGGACCTGGGCGAGCTTGCCGGATGCCGCGGGCGGGAAGGCCGCGGCCATCACGTTGAGGCGGAGATCGCGTTGCGGGACGTCGTTGACGATGATCTGGGCGTTGTTGAGCGCGCGCTCGATCGACGTCTCGCGTCCTCGCTCGAAGTAGCCGGCGCCTTGCACGACCCGCGCGCCGTTGGGTGCCCCTGCTGGCGTGTTGATCAGGCGGACGCTGACGTTGTGGAGCAGGCCCGGTGAGGACTCCGTCGGGCGAAAGCCGAGGACGTAGATCACTTCCTGCTGGCGAAGGGAGCGGACGAAATCGGTGCGCAGCTCGTTCGTGAACGGGAAGACTTCGCCGCCGGTCGGCCGCACCAGCATGAACAGGCTGGCGTTGGCGTTGATGGCCGCGCCCGCGGCGGCTTTGTCCTGAATGTCGACGGCGTTGAGGACGACGTCGGCGGCGCGAAAGGAGTCGGCCATGCGGTCGATCACCTGCGCTTTGGACGCCGCCGCATCGGTGCTCTGCAGGAGGTGAGCGTCGAATCCGTCCGAGAAGAGGATGACCTGCTTGCGGCCAGGCAGCATGCGCATGGCGCCGGCCAGGTTGCTGATGGAGTCGACTTCGCGCTCGGTTCGCTGGCGTGAGTCGGTCGTAGCGACGGGCGCTGCATCCGGCGTCTCGGTGACCGACGATTCACCGCCGAGGCGGAGGGGGTCAGAGCTTCGGAACGCGGCGGGATTGTTGATCGCCGCGGCCACGAGCTGGCGATCGGTCGTCAGCGCTGTGACGAAGCGAAAGCCGCGATCGAAATGGACGGTGGCGACGGCGATGAGATCGCGCGGGCCGGCGATCTCGCTCACGATCCGCCGCGCCGCGTCCTGCGCGCGAGTCAGCGAGCGCGGAGACGTGAAGCCGAGGTCGAAGAGGAGGACGAAGGATCGCCGCGCGGCAGGATTCATCGGCGCGGTCGCACCGGCCGACGCGTTCGAGGTGTAGTCGACGACGTCGAACGAGGTGATGGACTGCTTCTTTTTCTCGTCGTAAAGCGAGAAGTTCGCGGCCGTCAGCCCGCGCACGGGACTGCCGGCGGCGGTGACGACCGAGACGGGGAAGCTGACCACCGTGCCCGGTTGTGCGAGCGCGGTGACGGCGAACAGAGTTGCGGCGAGGATCGAGAGAGTTCGGTGCATTTTGAGTTCGTTACTCCCTGACCACGGCAACGCTGCTGGTCTGCGGCTCTGCGACGCCCTTCTTGTGTACGGTGAGCTGCAGCGACGGAACCTGCGCGGGATCGTCGAGCTGGAGGACGAACTTCGTCCCGCCGGCCATCGGAATCGTGCCGAGCAGCTTGGTCTTCGGCGTTGTCTCCCACGTCAGATCGTTCGCCGTTGCACCGAAGATGATCACCGCCACTTTGCTGGACGCGGTCGCGCTGGGGATGAAGTTCTGGCCATTCAGCTCGAACGGATAGGCGCTGTGGTCACCGCGGTCGGCGCCTTTGACCAGGATCCACTTCGGCTGTTCATCGATCGGGATGGGCGGGAGCACGGAGACGTCGCCGGCCGCGGGCACGGTCACATTGATCCGCCCGAAGCCGCGTTTTTCCACGAGGTTGGGGCTCTTCTTGTCGGTGTCGCCGGCCAGAACCAGCGCTTTGATGGCGTATTTGCCGGGCGGCAGAATCAGCGTGCCGTAGTAGCGGACGCCGGCGGCTTTCAGCCGGTCGCCGACTTTGTTCATGTCGAGCGAGATGCGCTGGTAGAGACGATCGCGCACCAGGCCGTCGGAGTCGAATGCGTAGACGAAGATCTCGGCACCGCCGACGTTTCCCTTCGCCTGTTTGGCGAGATCTGCGCCATTGAGATCGAGGATCACCGGCACCTGCGACAACCCCTTGGCCGCCGGGAACGGCGCGGCGAAGGCGGCCAGGTGCACATCGTCCTGCGGTATGTCGTTGACGATGACCTCGGCCGTGGTGAGCGCCCGTTCGGAGGGCGTTTCGCTGCCGTTTTCGTAATAGCCCATCCGGTAGGAGACGCGGCCCGGCGTGTTGACCAGCTTCACTTTCAGATCGTGGAACTTCCCGGCTTTCGTGGTGGGCGCCTGAAAGGCGAGGATGTAGACCACTTCCTGCGCGTGCAGCATGCGGTCGAAGTTGCCCTTCAGGTCGTTCGAGTTCTGGAAGACTTCGCCGCCCGTGGGGCGGGAGAGAACGTGGAGGCCGGCGTTGGAGTTGAGTCCCACGCTGGCGGCGTCGGCGGTATCGGTGCTGCCGGTGGCGCCCACCGCGCTCAGGCCCTGAAGGCGGACGCCCTGAATGTCGATGGCGTTGAGCACGACGTCCGAGGAGCGGAAGGCGCGCGCCATCTGGTCGAGCTTCGACTGGGAGGAGGTGTTCCCGTACTGCTGATCGCTTTCGATGTTCCAGACCTCGCCGTGCGTGGCCGCATCGAAATCGCGGTTGTTGGCCTGGACGTCGCGCGCGTCGCGTCCCTGCAGGTACTTGGCATTGAAGCCTTCGGAAAGAAGGATCACCTGTTTGCGGCCGGGAACGGCGCGAAGGGTCTTGGCCAGATCGGCGAGGTAGTCGACCTGCTTTTCGACGCGCGCTGCGATGGCCTGCTCGTTGCTGCGTGTAAAACGCGCCTGCAACTCGGCCATCTCCGCCGCCCCCTCAGCTCCCATGTTGATCTTGGGAGCATCCTTTCCCCCGGAGGATCCGTTGTTGCCGTCAGCTTCCTTATCGGGCCCGTTTTCCATCGTCATATCGCCGACGAAGGCCCGGTTCCCGATCTGCAGCGGATCGCTGCCGCGGAAATTGCGCGGGTCGCTGATGGCCGCGGCGACGAGATCGTGATCCGAGGTAAAGGCTGTGAGCAGCCGGAAGCCGCGATCGACGTCGATCGTTCCGACGCCGACGAGATCGCGGGGCTGGACGGCGGTGGTGACGAATCGGCGGGCCGCCTCCTGCGCGCGAACGAGCGAGCGGGGCGAGGAGTAGCCGAGGTCGAAAAGGAGCATGAACGAACGGCGCGCGACCGGGTTCAGCGGAGAGATCGCGTTCACGACCTCGGCCGAGCCGAAATCGACTTTGTCGAACGAGGTGATGGCCTGCTTCTTCCCGCCGTCGTACACCTCGAAATTCGCCGCGGTCAGTCCGCGAATGGGATTGCCACCCGAGTCGACGACGGAGACGGGCACCTCGACGATGTGGACGTTGACGGTTTCCTTCATCTGCGCGAAGGCGGATGCGGCGAGGAACAGGACTACTGCTGCTACGCGAAGTTTCATAGATGTCTCCCTACTCACGCACCACGGCAACACTGGTTGTTTGCGCTTCGACGACGCCCTTTTTGTGCACCGTAATCTGCAGTGCCGAGATCTGTGACGGGTCGTCGAGCTGCAGGACGAACTTCGTCCCGCCGGCCATCGGAATCGTGCCGAGAAGCTTTGTCTTTGGCGTCGTCTCCCACGTCAGATCATCGGCGGCCGCGCCGAAGATCATCACCGCCACTTTGCTCGACGCTGTCGCGCTGGGGATGAAGTTCTGCCCGTTCAGCTCGAATGGATAGTCGCTGTGCTCGCCGCGGTCGGCGCTTTTCACCAGGATCCACTTCGGCTGTTCATCGATCGGGATCGGCGGGAGGACGGAAATGTCGCCGGCGGTGGGCACGGTCACGTCGACGCGTTTGAAGCCGCGCTTTTCCGCGCCGGCCAGGACCAGCGCTTTGATGGCGTACTTGCCGGGCGGCAGAACGAGCGTGCCGTAGTAGCGCACGCCGCTGGCTTTCAGCCGGTCGCCGACTTTGGTCATGTCGAGCGAGAGGCGTTGGTAAAGACGATCGCGCATCAGGCCGTTCGAGTCGAATGCGTAGATGAAGACCTCGGCACCGGCGGCGTTTCCCTTCGCCTGTCTGGCCAGATCGGCACCATTGAGATCGAGGATCACCGGCACCTGCGACCAACCCTTTGTCGTCGGGAAGGGCGCTGCGAACGCGGCCAAGTGCAAATCGTCCTGCGCGATGTCATTGACGATGACCTCGGCATTGGTGAGTGCACGATCGGCGGACGACTCGCCGCCGGTTTCGTAATAGCCCATTCGATAGGAGACGCGGCCCGGCGAGTTGACCAGCTTCACTTTGAGATCGTGGAACTTGCCGGGGTTAGCGGTCGCAGACTGGAAGCTGAGGACATAGACCACTTCCTGCGCGTGCAGCATGCGGTCGAAGTTGCCTTTGAGGTCATTCGAGTTCTGGAAGACTTCACCGCCTGTGGGGCGGGAGAGCACGTGCAGTCCTGCGTTGGAGTTGAGGCCGGCGGTAGCGGCATCGGCGACGTCCATCGTGCCGGTGACGCCCGGCGCGGTCAGGCTCTGAACGCGCACTCCTTGAATGTCGATGGCGTTGAGCACGATGTCCGAGGAACGGAACGCGCGCACCATCCGATCGAGCGACGACTGGTTGGATGTGCTTCCGTACTGACGGTCGCTTTCGACGTTCCAGACCTCGCCGTGGGTGGCCGACTCGAAGTCGCGGTTGTTGGCTTTCACGTCACGGGCATCGCGTCCCTGCAGATACTTCGCATCGAAGCCTTCGGAGAGGAGGACGACCTGCTTGCGGCCTGGAACGCCGCGAAGCGTTTTGGCAAGATCGGCGAGGAAGTCGACTTGTTTCTGGACCCGGACGCTGATGGCTTCTTCGTTGCTGCGCGTGAAACGCACCTGCAACTCGGCCATATCCCTCGCGCCTCGATTGCCGACCGAATGGGGCGATTTCGCGCCTTCTTCATCGATGGCCGATTGATTTGGGTCGACTTGCTGCGGAGCACCCTCGAGCGTGATATCACCAACGAAGGCCTTGTTCCCGATCTGCAGCGGATCGCTGCCGTGGAAGTTCCCCGGATTGCTGATGGCCGCGGCGACGAGATCGTGGTCGCTGGTGAACGCAGTGAGCAGCCGGAAGCCGCGCTCGACGTCAATCGTGCCGACTCCGACGAGGTCGCGTGGCTGGACGGTGGTGGTGACGAAACGATGCGCCGCTTCCTGCGCGCGGACGAGCGAACGCGGCGAGGAGTAGCCGAGGTCGAAAAGGAGCAGGAACGAGCGGCGCGCGGCCGGGTTCAGAGGCGAGATCGCGCTTACCGCCTCGGTCGATCCGAAGTCGACTTTGTCGAATGAGGTGATGGCCTGCTTCTTCCCGCCGTCGTACAGCTCGAAATTCGCCGCGGTCAGTCCGCGAATGGGATTGCCGCCCGAGTCGACCACGGAGACCGGCACTTCGACGATGTGGACGTTGACGGTTTCCTTCATCTGCGCGAAGGCGGACGCGGCGAGGAACAGGACCACTGCTGATACGCGAAGGCTCATGGGCTCTCTCTCCCTTTGCTGCGCGTTGTCGGTGCTCGGTGCTCGGTGGTCAGTTAGGCCGGACTGAGTTTTCTCGACCACTAACAACTGAGCACTGAAAACCGAGCACCGAGCACCAACTACCGAGCACCGACAACCGATTTACCGGACCACCAGCGGCACGCTCGACTTTCGCGCGTCGATCGAACCTTTTTTGTGCACGGTTACATCGAATGAGGCCGGACCACTCTGGAGATCGGTGGGAGCGTAGTCGAAAACGAGCTTCATCGCATCGTGACCCATCAGGCGACGGACCAGCGACGGCGATCCGGCGTGCGACCCGGCCGTATCGGTGACGGCGGTATCCCAGGTCAGCTCGTCCGGCTCGACGTTGAACACGAAGAGGGCCACGCGGCGCGGGCGGCCGTTGGTCACCTGCGCGCTGGCGCTGGGCATGAACGGCTCGCCGTTGATGTGGAAGGGATAGGGCTGCGACTGATCGTGCGAGGAGCCGCGGACGACCACCCATGCCGCGGGATCGTCGAGGAACATCGGCGGCAGGAGCGAGACGTCGTAGGACGCGGGGACGTCGATATCGGTCCGGACATAGCCTTTGCGATCGGTTCCCGCGACACGCACGAGCGTTTTGAGGGCGTATCTTCCGGGCGCGAGGCTGAGCGTCGGGAAGTACTTGATGCCGTTGTGACCAGCCAGCTTGGCGCTGTCGATCTTGAGCTGCTGGAACGAGCGGTCGCGGACGATGCCCTGGTCGTCGAAGGCATAGACATAGACCTCGGCGACGATGTCCTTCTTCTTGGAATCGCCGATCAGTCCCTGCGCGGCGATATCGACCACCATCGGCACCTGGGCATTTCCGGTTTTCGCCGGAAACGGCGCCGCCAGCGAGGAGACCAGGATGTCGCTCTGGTTGATGTCGTTGAGGACGATCTCGGCGTTCGTCAGCGAACGCTCCAGCGCGGTCTCTTTTCCGGTCGAGTAGTAGCCCGCGCGATGAAAGACGTGGGCCCCGGGAACGTTGTTCAGCCGCACTTTCAGCTCGCGAAACTTCCCGTCGTTCGACGACGGCGCGCGGAAGCCGAGGACGTAGACCACTTCCTGCGAGCGCAGCATCTTTGCCAGATCGGCGTTGACGTCGTTGGAGTTCTTGAAGACCTGGCCGCCGGTGGGAAGCGACAGCAGGAAAAGCGCATCGTTCGAATTGATGCGGATGCCATTCTCATTCACCTGCGAGCGAACGCCCTGGATGTCGACGGCGTTGAGCACGACATCGGAGTCCCGCAGCGCTTTGGCCATGTCCTGCAGCAGCGTCTGCGACATCGAGCTGCCGTAGCGGGCGATGCTGTCGACCCGCCAGATGTTGCCCTGAATCGTCTGCTGCAGGTCGTCCTGCTCCTCGGCGCTGGCGCGCGCATCGCGCCCGCGAACGAGCCGCGGGTCGAAGCCCTCGGTGAAGAGAATGACCTGCTTGCGGCCGGGAAGGACGCGCAGCGTCTTGCCGAGATCCGCCAGGAGACGCAGCTGCCGTTCGATCCGGGCCCGGTTGTACTCGTCGTTCTGAACCTTGTCGACGCGGGCGATGTCGTTGCCCGGAGACGCGTCGGCATCGGCACCCTGCGCCTGGATCGTGGCATCGTTCGCCGTCGATTCGCCAACAGTGGTGCTGGCGATGCGCAGCGGATCGGACGAGACGAAGGTGCGCGGGTTGGCGATGGCGGCGGCCAGCAGGTTGCGATCGGTGGTCAGCGAGGTGACGAGGCGGAAGCCGCGTTCGACGTCGATGGTGGCCACGGCGGCCAGATCGCGGCGTCCGATCCCCTTGGCGATGAAGTTTCGCGCCGCGTCCTGAGCTTTGTTCCGTCCGATCGGAGAGGAGAAGGAGAGGTCGAAGAGAAGGATCCAGTTGCGCCGCGCCACGGGGTTGAGCGGCGAGATGGTCTTGGCGCTCTCGGAAGCGAGATCGATGGCGTCGAAGTTCGAGATCGCCTGTTTGGCTCCTCGGTCGAAAACTTCGAAGTTCTCCGCGGTCAGGCCGCGCACAGGGTTGCCGAGGCGGTCGACCACGGTGACCGGCACCTCGACCAGGTGCACGTCGATCGTTTCCTTGACTTGGGCGTATGCGGCGGCGGTTACGAAAAGAAAGAGGCAGGCAACGCGGCCAAGGCGGCGCATGTGGTGATTTTCTCCCAGGTACTGAGGGGACAGAATGCCCGAAAACACCTCGCCATTCCGTTACGGGTCGGTGGCGGTTTCAGCGCGAGGGTTTAGCGCCGTTCTTCAGCATCCCGTTGCGCAGAATGCGCGAGATCTCGCCGACGACCTCATCCGTGTTCTTCCCGAAGTGATCTTTGACCCCGAAGAGGATCTCGATGGAGAAGTAGTTGTAGAAAATGCGCGTGGCCAGCATCACCGCGGAGATCGGGGAAAGCCCGTCCTGAAGCCGCCCGGCCAGTTCGTCTTCCATGCCGTGTTTCTTCATGAAGGTGTCGAAGCGGCGGGACATGTCGGAGTAGAACTTGCGGATGTGCGTGCCGTCGAACTCGACGACGTCGACGTAGATGAGGGCGACGTATTCGCGATAGTCCTTCACCGTCGCCCGCGCGGCGCGGCCGAGCTCCTCGAGATTCTCGGGAAACGTTCCCGTGGCCAGCGCACGATTGAACGGAAAGTCCGGACTGGACATGGCCTGGAAGTACTGATCGAGCAGCGCCCGGAAGATGGTCTCCTTGTCGGAGAAGTGGTGGTAGACGTTCCCCTTCGAAAGCCCAGCCTCCTCGGCGATGTCGCGCACGCTGGTAGCGCCATAGCCGCGATGCGAGAAGAGCTTCAGCGCGGATTCAAGAATCTGCGTCCTGCTGCGCTCGGATCGTTCTTCCTGGTTCATCGGGCAGTCACTCTATCAGCCACCCACCCTGGCATTTTCGCGACTTCGCGTCTTCGCGTGAGATCGATGTTCACGCGAAGCCGCGAAGACGCGAAGCTCACAATGACAGGTTGAGAGCAAGCTTGGTTTTTTCCACTTTCCCATACGGCGTCCGCGGCAACGCATCGACAAAAATGTACCGCTTCGGCAGTTTGAATTTTGCGATGCGCGACGCGAGATACACATTCAACTCCTCGCCGGAAACGTCGCCGACGATGAAGGCAACCGCCACTTCTCCCCACGTTTCGTCGGCGATCGGAATCACCGCGGCGTCGGCCACGCGCGGGTGCGAGACCAGCTCTGCCTCGATCTCCGCGGGGTAGACGTTGACTCCGCCGCTGATGAACATTTCTTTCCGGCGGCCGGCGATGGAGAAAAAGCCTTCGTCGTCGCGACGCGCCAGATCGCCGGTGTGCAGCCAGCCGGCGTCGTCGAACGCCGCGTGTGTGGCCTCGGGGTTGTTCCAGTATCCGAGGGAGACGTGAGGGCCGCGAATCCACATCTCGCCGACTTCGCCGGCCGCGACTTCGTTGCCGTCGTCATCGACGACACGAACCTCGGTGAACATCATCGGCTTGCCGATGGAGCCGGCTTTGCGCCGCGCGTCCTCGACCGTCATCGAGAAGCAGTTCACGCCCGCCTCGGTCATGCCGTAGCCCTGCTTCATGTCGATGCCGCGTTGTTGATACGCATCGATGATGTAGTGCGGCAGCGGTGCGCCGCCTGAGATGAACCAGCGGACGTGACGCAGATCGGTCGTCGCAAACTCCGGCGCGTCCATCAACATCTTCAAGGTGGTCGGTACGCCGAGGACGACGGTGCAGCGCTCGCGCTCGACGGTTCGCAGGACCTCGGCGGGGTCAAAGCTGCGATGCAGGATGATCGTGCCGCCGACGGTGAAGATCGGGATCAGGAACGCGGCCACGCCGCCGGCGTGATACAGCGGCGTGTAGATCGGACTGACGTCGTCCTCGCGCAACCCCCAGTTCACGGCGGTGTTGTAGCCGTTCCAGTAAAGCTGGCGCTTGGGGATCATCACGCCTTTGGGTTTGCCGGTGGTGCCGGAGGTGTAGAGGAGGCAGTAGGTTCGTTCGGGGTTGCTTTGAAGGTTGCCAGGTTGCCGAGTTGCCAGGTTGCCAGCTTCTTCGGGCAACTCGGCAACCGGGCAACTCGGCAACTCCGCAAACCCGGGTCCATGAAACAGCACGCGCATCGAGCAATCAGCAATCACCTGATTCAACTCATGCACCGTCGCCCTCGTCGACAGCGGCACGACGATCGCGCCGCATTTGGCGGCGGCGAAGAAGAGCGCGAGGAAGTCGACACAGTTGTGAAAGAGGATTCCGTATCGCTCGCCCGGTCCGACTCCAGCGGCGATGACCGCATCGGCGGCGCGCTCGGCGCGGGCGTTCAGTTCCGCGTACGTGATCCGCTCGCCGGTCTCGATGGAAACGATGGCGATCCTGTCGGGAGTGAGACGCGCCCGTTCGGCGAGCAGGTCTCCATCGAAGATCACGGAAGGGCCTCGCGCAGCAGGCGCGTGAATTCTGCCGGCGCCTGGCGATGCGGGATGTGCGCGGCCTTGTCGATGACGTGCAGCGTCGATCCCGGCAGCTTTTTCTGCAGCGCCTCGGCGTATGCGATCGGCAGCAGGCCGTCGTTCGCGCCCCAGATCATCGTCACCGGCATGGTGATCTCGTGCAGCCGGGCGTCGACGACGGCGAAGACCGCGCCGGCCTGCAGCACGCGCGCCTGCGGCATCGTGGCCGCATCTTTCAGCACGGCGTCGACGAGGTAATCGGCGATCGGCGTGTCGGGTCCGTGCACGAGACGGAGCAGCTTCAGCGCCTCCTCGCGATTCTTCGGAAAGAGCGGCACGTGGCTCAGGTCCCACGTCATGCCGCTGGCGTCTTCGAGCACCAGCCGCGAGATGCGCGCCGGATGATCCGCGGCGTAGAGCATGCTGACCCATCCGCCCATCGAGTTGCCAACCAGAACGACCGGCTTCTCCGGCGATTCGCGATCGATGACTCCGGCCAGCGCCTTGGCCAGCATCACCATCGGCAGCGGGCCGGTTGCCGGCGCGCTCTCGCCGTGGCCCGGGAGATCGATGGCGATGACGCGCGAGTCTTTCATCAGCGCCGGGACGACGGAGACCCATGTTCCCGCCTGATCGTTGACGCCGTGAACGAGGACGATGGTCCGCTCGCCCTTGCCGCCGGCGAAGTAGACGATCTTGTTGCCGTCGACCTCGATCGTCCGCCGCACCATGCCCGCGCGCGCCAGACCGCGGCGCGTCATCTTCACGAATGCTTCGAGCGGATGTTGTTTGACGTACGAGGCGGTCGCCGCGAAGGCGACGAGCAGAACGATGAAGACCGTGACGATGATTTTCATTTGACGAAGAGCCTCGCTCCATCTTCAGCCACGCGGAACGCAACCGCGGCCTGGTTGTAGCCGACGCCGGAGCCGATCATGACCACCAGATCGCCCGGCTTGATCTTCTTTTCCTGCAACGCGTCGTCGAGCGCCATGGGGATGCATGCGGAACCGGTGTAGCCCACGGTCTCCATGATCATGTGCGTTTTGGACATCGGCAAGCCGAGGTCTTTCATCACCAGCTCGATGGTCGGCTTGCGGACCTGCGTGAAGATCAGGAAGTCGATGTCATCGATGGCGAAGCCGCCGTTCTTCGCCACCTGGCGGACCAGCAGCGGCCACCCTTCGTTGTTGATCTCGGGTGGATAGCGGTCGTACATCTTGACGCGCGTGTGGCCGTTGCGAACCGATTCCTCGGTCGACGGTTCAACCGTTCCGCCTGCGTGGATGGCCCAGCGCGGTGCATACGAACCATCGGCGCGAAAGGCCGAGGAGATGAAGCCCTGCGTTTCGCTCTGCTCCAGAATCGCCGCGCCGGCGCCATCGCCGTAGAAAAAGATCATCGGATCGTCGGGAGCGGTCAGCTTGTGCATCAGGTAGACGCCGATGACGAGCACCGTCTTGAGGTGCGGGTTGGTGGCCATCATCCCCGCCGCCGAGGAGAAGGCGGTGGGGAATGAAGCACAGGCGCAGCCGACGTCGAACGTGCCGGCGTTCTTCGCGCCGAGCTTGGCCTGCACGATGACCGAGGTCGCCGGCGTGATGTAGTCAGGCGAGTCGGTGCCGACGATGATGAGATCGATGTCTTCCGGCGACTTGCCCGCGCGTTTGAGCGCGATCAGCGATGCGCGGACGGCCAGATCCGAGGTCACGACATCGTCCGGCGCCCACCAGCGGGTCAGGATGCCGGTCGAGGCTTCCATCTTGTCCACGAACTCCGGGTTGGTGGCGTCGAAGCGCGCCCGCAGGTCGTCGTTGGTGACTTTGATTTCCGGGATGTAGGAGCCGGTGGAGACGATGTTTGCGTACATGGCAGGGACGAGGGAGATGAGGCAGGGATGAGGGGCGAGGGAAGCGGGTGCCGAGGTTTTCCCTCGTCCCTCGTCCCTGCCTCATCCCCTGTCTCACGTGCCCAGGACCAGACCTCCATCGACAGAAAGCACCGCGCCGCTGATGAACTTCGCCGCATCGCTGGCCAGAAAGACGTAGGCGTTGGCGATGTCTTCGGGCTCGCCGAGCTTGGCCAGCGGCGTTTTCGATTCCATCGATTCGACGATCTTCGGCGGCATGGCCCGAACCATCTCCGTGGCGATGAAGCCGGGGGCGACGGCGTTGACGCGGATGTTGTAGCGCCCGAGCTCGCGCGACCACGTTTTGGTGAAGCTGATGACGCCGGCCTTGGTGGCGGCGTAGTTGGTCTGGCCGAAGTTGCCGTAGAGACCGACGATCGAGGAGGCGTTGAGAATGACGCCGCTGCGCGCTGCGATCATGTGCGGCACGACCGCGCGTGTGCAGAGAAAAACGCCGCGCAGGTTGACGTTGATGACGGCGTCGAACGTGGCGTCGTCCATCATGCCGGCCACGCCGTCTTTCCACTTGATGAGCTGTGCATCGCGCACGATGCCGGCGTTGTTGACCAGGACGTCGATGCGGCCGAACCGGGCCATGACGTCATCGACCGATCGCTGAACCGAGGCGGCATCGGTGACGTCGACTTTCGGATCGCTGGTGACGTCCCACGCCACCACCTTCGCGCCTTCGGCAGTGAATCGTTCGACCGTGGCACGGCCGATTCCAGCCGCGCCTCCGGTGATGATGACGACTTTGTCTTTGAGGTTGAGGTCCATGTTGTCACTCCCGCCGCAGCCGCGATTTTGCGATGTCAGACGTACAGATGAACGTACGTGTGAAACGCCCCCTCATCCGCCTGTCGGCACCTTCTCCCCCGCAAGAAACCGCGGGGGAGAAGGGCTCTCGATGGAAGAGAGCTAGTAAACCCACCTCAATCCCAACTGGAACTCGCGAGCCGGCAGCGTGGCCAGGAACTTTCCGTAGTTCGGATTGGCTACCGCGGCAGCCTTCGGATTGGCGATCGTCGGACCGCTGAAGAACTGGCCGCCGGATACCGACTGCACGTCATAGTTTTTGAAGTTGAAGAGATTGAAGCCCTCGGCGATGGCCTGCAGCATGCCGTGGCCGCCGAAGGCGATGTCTTTGGTCAGGCGCAGCGAGACGTTCTTGTATTTCGGTCCGTCGTTCGTGTTGCGGCCGACGCCGGCTGGACGGTCGGAGTTCTTGCCGTCGCCGTTGAAGTCGTAGCCGAGCCGCGTGGTCCACGGCTGGCCGGAGCCGTACTCGAGAATCGGAGCGCCCGTGGTCGACCACGGCGCGTGGAAGACGCCGCTGAGCACGAAGCGGAAGTGCTCGTCGCCGCGGCCGCGGCCGTACTCCTGGCCGATGTCGGCGGGATCGTTCGGATAGCCGGTGGGGAAGTCGGGCGAGAAGTCGTCGCTGATGTTTTTCTTGTTGGCGAACGTGACCGAGGCGGTCACGAGATCGTTCTTGCGCACGCTGCCGTTCAGGCTGAAGACCAGGGCCTTGTACTGCGAGTGCCCGTCGTTCGTGTACATGTTGATTTGATCGAAAGTCGTGTTCGGACGGATGTGGGTGGCGTTGCCGCTCCAGTTCACGTCGCGGATGACGATCTCGTTCGTCCCCTTGACGTAGACGCCTTCGGTGTCGAGGAAGAGGCGCGACTCGCCGAGCTTCATGGTGTAGCCGAGCGAGGCCTGCGTCGACTCCGGCGCCTTGTACGTCGGCGAAAGAAGGACGATGGCCGGCTTGGAGACGATGCCGGTCGTGGTCGGATGCGCCGGATCGAGCGTGAGCGAGGGGAAGCCGAGAAGCGCGCCATTGATGCGGGTGAAGGTGACCCGGCCGCCGGTCACGCCGTTCTGCTGCAGCTCGCTGAGCGCGGGAACGAGAAGCATGCGGCCCGTGAACTTGCCTACGCCGCCGCGAAGAACGCTCGTGCTGTCGCCCTTGACGTCATACGTGAACGATGCCCGCGGCTGGATGTTGTTCTTGTCTTCCTTGCGCGGCGTGGGGACGAGCGGATGGGTGAAGCCGGCGTTGTTGCCGTTCGTGTCGAGGTCGTAGCGGATGCCGAGGTTGACCAGCAGGTTCGCATTCGGCCGCCACGAGTCTTCGAGGAACGCGCCGTAGAGATTCGTGTTGGTGGCCACGTCCGACGAGCCGACGCCATAGGCGTACGCCAGCGGCAGGGCGGTGGTGTCGGTCAGATAGATGAAGAGACCGTTCTGGTAGGTGTCGATGCGCAGGCGCTCGTGTACGTGCTGCGCGGAGATGCCGGCTTTGAAATCGTGCGAGGAGCGTCCCATGGCCACGCTGTGATGGAGCGTGTCGCGCAGCTCGTAGGTGTTTCCGTCGCCGAGAAGATCGCCGAGGATGTTCGTGCCGGTCATCAGCGTGTTGCCGGAGGAAAACCACACCGCCGGTCCGCTGCGCGTATTCGTCGGCTCGGAGAAGCGGCGGTGGCCGAACTGCACGCGTGCTTCATTCGCCGTCGAGTTGGAGATGGCGGTGTTGTGCTCGAAGGTGCCGTTCCAGTTCTTGCGCTCCAGCGTCTGGCCGTACGAGGCATCGGCCACGCCGCCGACGCGGAAGTTGTCTTCGCTGTAATCCTCGTAGACCGCCTTGAAGCCGGCCGTCATTTTCGAATTGATGTTCGAGTCCAGTCCGCCGTAGAGCAGCGTGTCCTTGAAAGGATGGGAAACGTCGGCCGCCTGCGCGACGAACGCGCCGCCGGGACGGAAGAGGACGATGTTCTTCTCATCGATCTGCTCGGCCGAGGCGAAGTAGAAAAGCTTGTCCTGTGTCAGAGGACCGCCGAGCGTGAAGCCGAGCTGGTGGCGCGAATAGTCATTGTTCTTCTTGAGGTCGAGAGCGCCCTTGTCGCGAAGAGCGGCATCGCGGAAGAAGCCGAAGACCGTGCCCTTGGTGGCGTTCGTCCCCGACTTGGTGACCACCGAGATCGCACCGCCGGCAGAGCCGCCGATCTCGCTGTCGAAGCGATTGGCGATCACGCGGAACTCCTGCACCGCATCCTGGCTGAATCGGACACGCGAGAGTCCGTTCACCTGATCGGTGAAATCGACGCCGTCGACCACGACCGTCGCCTGCGAGGCGTTGCCGCCCGCTCCGACCACCGGACCGCCGTTGATGAAGCGGAATCCGCCGCGCTCGCGCTGCACGCCGGGCGTGATGAAGGCCAGGCGCTGGAAATCGCGATCGGCCACCGGCAGCGACTCGATCTGCTCGGGCACGATGTTGGTCGAGGAGTCGGTCTTATGGACGTCGACGATCGGCACGCCCGCGCTGACGGTGATGGTCTCGCTGGCCGACGGCTGCAGGGTCACCGCGAATTTCGCGGTCTGGCCGACCAGCAGGGTCAGGCTCTGGTCTTTCACCGGAGCGAAGCCTTCCAGCGCGAAGGAGACGGAGTACTTGCCGGGCGCGAGGGCCTTGAAGCGGGCCACGCCGGCCGCGTCGGTGACGTCGACGGCTTCGAAGCCGGTCTCGGGCCGCCGCACGGTGACGGTGACGCCGGGCAACGGCGCTTTGGCCTGATCGAGGGCCACGGCTTCGACGGCCGCTTTGTCGACCTGAGCAAATCCAGGAATGGCGAACAGAAGGACGAGAAGGGCGAAGAGCAGTTTGCGCGACATCGGCATCTCCTAAATTGTGGTTGACGAGTTACCGTCCGACCGGTCGGTTTGTTGTGTCCGGGCACTGTAGGCTCGTGATGTTTCCGTGTCAAGTAGCGGCTACAATCCCCCTCCCATGTCACTCCTCCTCCAGCGCAAAGGTCCCCCCGCTCCGCTCCCCCGTCTCGAAGGAAAAGAAGTTCTGATCGGGCCGAATCCCGATGCAGCCAAGGTGAAGGGGGTGATGTTCGGCGGCCGCAAACAGCTGCTCGCCGAGATCGCCGGAGAAGATGGATTGGCGACGATCATCGCCAAGCTCTCGCCGCGGACGGCCAGCTATACGAAGACGCCGCTGGCATCGAGCTGGTGCGAGTTCGCGTCGCTGATCGAGCTCGATCGCACCATCTACGAGACGCTGAAGCAGAAGTACCCCAACGTTCTGGCCCTCATCGGCGCGGCCTCGGCGGAGCTCGGAATCGGCCGCGTTTACAAATCGCTCGACAGCACGGAGCTGGTGAAGTTTCTGGAGAGCCAGGCACTCTTCCACAATCAGTTTCAGAAGTTCGGCAACGTCCGCTTTGACAAGACGCCGAACGGCGGCCGGATGATCTGCAGCGACTACTCCGTCTACAGCCCGATCTATTGCGGCAGCGCCGTCGGCTTCTATCTGGAGTCGATCCTCCGCCACGGCGGCAGCGAGCCGGCCGTGGTCGAGACCAAATGCCAGACGCTGGGAGATGCGTTCTGCGCGTTTGAGATGACGTGGCGGTAGGTTGCCAGGTTGCCGAGTTGCCAGGTTGCCGAACTGCGAGTTGCTGAGTTGCTAGGTTGCTGAGTCAGCATCAGATCATCCGGCAACCCGGCAACCCGGCAACCCGGCAACCCGGCAACCTAGCAACCTAGCAACCCAAAACCCATGCACTTCCAAAACTTCTACCTCTCCTGCCTCGCCCACGCTTCCTACCTCATCGCCGATGGCGGCGAGGCGGTGGTGGTCGATCCGCAGCGCGACGTCGATCAATACCTCGAGACCGCCCAACGCCTCGGCGTGACCATCAAGTACGTGATCGAGACGCATCTGCATGCTGATTTCGTCAGCGGACATCGGGAGCTCGCGGCGCGCAGCGGGGCGGAGATCGTCTTCGGAGCGCGAGCGAATGCGGAGTTCCCGCATCGCGCCGTTCGCGACGGCGATGTGCTGTCTGTCGGCGGAATTGAGTTGCGGGCGATCGAGACGCCGGGCCATACGCCGGAGTCGATCTCCTGGCTGGTGAGCGAGAACGCCCGGCCGTCGAAGCTGTTGTCGGGCGATACGCTTTTCATCGGCGACGTCGGCCGCCCCGACCTTGCCGGTTCCCGCGGCTATACCTCGGACGAAATGGCCGGGATGCTCTACGACTCGCTGCACACGAAGATCCTCACGCTGCCCGATGACGTCGAGGTCTGGCCCGCGCACGGCGCCGGTTCCGCGTGCGGCAAGAACATCTCCAAAGACGCATCGTCGACGATCGGCATCCAGCGTCGCACCAATTGGGCACTGCAGCCGATGGCGCGCGATGCCTTCATCGAGATGCTGACCTTCGGCCTGGCCGCGCCGCCGCGCTACTTTCCGCGCGATGCGGAGTTGAACCGGCAGGGGCCGCGGGCGCTAAGCGAGATTTCCGCCGTTCGGCTGACGGCCGAATCGTTGCCTTCCGATGCATGGATCCTCGATGTGCGCGACGCCGCGTCCTTCGGCGCGGGACATATCGCAGGCGCAGTCAATGTCGGGCTGAATGGCAACTTCGCTTCGTGGTCCGGCACGCTTCTGCCGTTCGATGCGCCGATTGTCATCGTTGCCGGCGATGATGCCGCGGCGTCGCAGGCAGTGATGCGACTGGCGCGCGTCGGAATCGAGAACATCGCCGGCTGCATCACTTCGCTCAATGAGTTTCCCACCACGCCGCTTCCGCAGATTACGGTGGACGATCTCGACGGCATCGCTGTCCTCGACGTCCGCCGCCCCGCCGAGTTCTGGGAAGGTCACGTCACCGACGCCGAAAACATCCCTCTCGACGAGCTTCCCGAACGCCTCGGCGAAATCGACCGCGATCATCCCCTCGCCGTGATCTGCGCCGGCGGCTACCGCTCGTCGATCGCCTGCAGCCTTATGGCCCGCGCCGGGTTCACCAACGTGATCAATGTGCAGGAGGGGACGGAGGCGTGGATGCGCCATTCGCGCGCAGCCACTTCAGGATCGTCTGCAGCTTCGAATTCGAAAGATCACGCGTCACTGGCATGAAGCGCGGATCGGTCATCGGCAGCTGCAGCATCATTTCAATGACCGATGCATTGGCCTTCACTGTCTGTTCGTTGGTCAGATCCATCCGCGCCTTCATGAACGGATAGAGCTTCATGTACTGCGCGAACACCGGCAGGACGTCGGTGGCCCACTGCGGGTTGTCGGGAACCGGCGGGTTGCTGTGCAGGAGGATGCTGGCGGCGATGTTGGAGTCGGGATTGCCGTCCTGATCCCACTGCGGCGCGATGGCGTAGACCTGTCCCTCCAGGCCGTCGCGCGGATCGCCG
>Ga0157378_10001766_pt1 | contig 19412 bp, 14 predicted proteins | sample M65metaG_FD_115309 | JGI IMG/M metagenome (GOLD analysis project Ga0157378, IMG submission 115309) | Miscanthus rhizosphere microbial communities from Kellogg Biological Station, Michigan, USA - M6-5 metaG | ecosystem: Host-associated > Plants > Roots > Rhizosphere > Soil | place: USA: Michigan...
CACCAGTTCGCTCGTAGGTCAATATAGAATTATTCACTTTGCCACCCACGGTTTTCTCAATAATGAAAATCCTGAATGGTCCGGCCTGGTGCTCACGCTCGTAAATCGCGACGGTACGAAAACCGACGGCTTTATGTCCCTGCGCGACATTTACAATCTTGACCTGTCAGCCGATCTCGTTGTGCTGAGTGCGTGCGACACTGCGCTGGGTAAGGACCTTCGCGGAGAGGGGCTGGTTGGCCTGACTCGCGGATTCATGGCGTCAGGTTCGAAGAGCGTTGTGGCAAGCCTTTGGAAAGTAGACGACCGCTCTACGGCAGTCCTGATGGCGCACTTCTACAGATCAATGTTACAGGACGGCCTCACGCCGTCGGCTGCCCTTAAATCCGCCAAGGAGGCTGTCCGGCGGGAGCCCGGCTGGCACTCTCCATATTTCTGGGCGGGCTTTGTTCTCCAGGGGGAATACCAGAACCGGATCGTGGCATCGCAAAGTATCGGAGTGCGCACGCCGGCGGGAATCGTGCTGACGTTGATTTGTCTCACTTTGGGTGTGATCGTCCTGCATCGAGTGCGCGGGCGGCGCAAGCAGGGGCCGCACTAATTTGCGTCAGCTCGATCATTTAGCCGCACAAATGCCGCGCCAGTCGGACAATCCGCCGGAACATTTCAATGAGCTGCTTGCGTGGCTTAATCCGGACCGCGAAGCTGCCGCGGTGGCCTACATTGATCTTCGTGACTCACTGGTCCGCATCTTTGGCTGGCATCATTGTGCTGATCCTGAGGGCCTGGCTGATGAAGTCTTTGATCGCGTCGAACGGAAACTGCCTGGATTGAAATCATCATACGAAGGAAATCCAAAGTTGTTTTGTTACGCCGTCGCGAATAACCTGCGTCGCGAATATCAGAAGAAAAGCAAATCGTTTGTTCCACTCGAAGATGTAGATGTTGCTAATGACCCGCCACCGGAGGTTGCTTCGGAGACCGACGACCAGCGAGAAGAGTGCCTGAGCTTATGCCTTCAGGAACTGCCTGAGGACAAGCGAGTGTTAATTCTGAGTTACTACGCCAGGGACAAGCACGAGAAAATTGTTCACCGGAGTGAGATGGCGGTCGAGCTTGGCATCTCGATGAAGGCACTTAGGGTCAGAATGCTGCGCATCAGGCTTGCCCTTGAGAAGTGCATTCACCGGCGTCTCAATCAAATGGGTATGGCGGTCAAGGCGCGTAAGTGAAACGAATTCCGCAAGATTTCATTGTCAGCAGAAGTTTGGCGGACTCAAGAGAGACCGATGAAAAACGAGAGCATAACTGAAGCGGTGGCCCGGCAATTTCTACTCGGGGAGCTGGAAGAGCCGGAGCAGGAGCGAATTGAGGCTCTCTTTGTCACCGATCCCACTGCCAAGGAGGAAATCCTGGTCGCGGAGGAGGCACTGATTGAGGAATTTCTCGACGGTGAGCTTAGCCAGGCTGAACGAGAAAGATTTGTTCAGCAGTATGAAACAACGGCTGCAGATAGGCGAAAAATCAAACTTACGGAATCTCTGCGACGGCGTGCGCGGTCCGAATCATCGCAGACTCAACCGGGCCTGACTTTGGAAACGGGTGCGGAACTGTCTAACACCTGGTGGCCGCGGCTTCGTCCAATGTTTGTGCCCGCCGCACTTGTTATATTGGTCGTCGCAATCGCTGGCGCCTGGCTTATCCGCTGGAACAATCGCAGGATCGATGAGCGCAATCGGCAGATCTCAATAGCTCGCGAATTGGTGGACCTGAATTCTCCGACCAGCCTTCGCACAAATCCTCCACAAATGGTAGCCGTGGTCCTTTCACCAGGCACGGTCAGGACAGCTGAAGAAGTCCGTCCCGCAGCGACGGGCGCCGGCAACTACGTCCTCGAGTTGCAATTGTCATGGACCCGGGAACAACAGTGTGAGAAATGCCGGGCCGTAGTTGCGCGCATGGGAAGTTCTGAAACCCTCTCTATTCCAAATGTGCTGACGGAACAAACAGCCGGCGGGAAAATTGTACGAATTAGATTGCCCGGCCGTCTTCTGGTTCCCGGCTTGTATCGGGTCACCTTAACCGACGCCGCCACCGAACAGGGGCCCGGCTCTGCTGAAGAATATACATTCCTGATTGGCTAGCTTCCGATTTTCCCTCGACTACCTGCGTTCATCATCCTCTCGCGCCGATTCGCAAGGGCGAGCGTAACGTTTCTTACCAAATATCATAATCAGAGGACTATCTAAAAAAAGAGGTGATGTCTGGCGAGTTAAGCTAGGCAGACTATTTCGCCCGCACGTTGGCAGCAAGATATGCATAGATTTAGCAAGATCAACGTTCACAAGCCCGTTGAAAGGTTTACGAGAGGTGTTGTATACAGCTTCCGCACCCAGTTAGCGGTAGTTAGCCGGCGCAACTCGCAACACCTGCCGGTATCATCTTCCCGACAACACGACCTAACTGAATCAAGATTGGTTCGTCCGTTGTTAGTGGCTGGCGTACCGGCAGCGGCAGCGGCTCGTGGTCAGTTTGTGACGGACTCGGAGGCACGAACTGTTTGCTCGGCAATTTGACGGAGATTTTATTGCCTGATGGATCCACGAGTTGAGTATGTAGTTTCTTACATTCGGCAGAATTACCAGAGGCGGCTTACGCTGCAGGAGATGGCCAGTGTCGTCAATCTTTCGCGATGGCGACTTTGCCACGTATTCAAGGCCGGCATGGGTACTTCGCCGGAAAGATTTCTTACGCGAGTTCGTCTGGAACGAGCGAAACAGCTCCTGGAAAAAGATTTCCTGACCGTGAAGGAAGTAATGAACCAGGTCGGGATGTCGGACGCGAGTTTCTTTGCGCGCAGTTTTAAGGCCGCTTATGGCATAACGCCAGGGAAGTGCAGAAGCGCGCGTCGAAGTCAGGACCGCGCCTAACGATTCCGTCAGAAGAGTTTTGATCTACGAATATTTGAGTCGTTTGGCCGCCCAGCCTGCATCGATCGAAACAAGCTGCTGAGTTCGTCGATGAAAGTTTGATTATGTCCTTGCCCCTATCCAATTCGCGCACTCCCACTCCCACTCTCGCCGCGCGCAATGTTCAGCGGGTAGCTGACACGCCGGAAGTCTTTCCGGCAACGTCAGACGTCTTCGCACCACTGGATCGGAGGATTCAAGTGGTCGTGATGATGCTCGAGACCAACTCCCACAAACAGATCGTGACGGAAGAAATTGCCCGGCTCGTAAATCTTTCGCCTAGCCGCCTCGCTCACCTCTTTAAGCACGAGATGGAATTATCGATACAGCAGTACGTAACGCAGCTCCGTCTCGCAAAAGCCAGGGATCAACTGGAAAGCAGTTTTCTTTCAGTTAAAGAGATTGCGGCTTCGGTCGGCTTCTCGAGCGTCACCCGCTTCGTAGTCTGCTTCAAGGATATGATTGGCGCTACTCCTGCTCAGTACCGAAAGCGCCTTCCGCATACTTCATATAAGAGCGCACGGAGAACCTCGCAGCAAGATCCGCAAAGCGATAGCAGAAACCGTAATTAATAGCAGAATTCGATAATAGAAACTGGTTGCACCGGTTTATCCGCTCCCGCTAAATGTGCACATCAGATTCAGCTTGCCGCTCACGGCGATTGCAGGACGAACCGAGCGACCCCGATCTTTCCGGTCTGTTCCCGAGACAGGGAGTGGTGACGTTTCTGACTCAGTTACTCCTGCATTTCCAGAACGTGGTGAACGGTGCAGGCAAGGGTTTCGATTGAAGCAGCTATTTGATTTCGCTGGATCGACATGGAACGGCTCCGCTTAATCCGATGTCAAGTGATTACGAAACCTTTCATCCATATGTGGGCAGCGTAATGAGGCAAACGGAACCGAGTCGAGGTGAGTTATGACCACCAAACGCGACAAGACTGGCCAGATAGCGCCGGTGCGCAAACCGCCCCTAACAAAGACGCGCGATCGCAGAGTGCAGGCGATTCGAGTGCTTCTGGAAGGCTCGTTTCAGCGGAAGCTGGTGCTGCGAGATATGAGCGAAACGGTGAATCTGTCGCCCTGGCGCCTGGCTCACCTTTTCAAATCAGAGACCGGCATGTCTCCGCAGCGGTATCTGACCCTGGTTCGTTTACAGCGTGCGAAGGACCAACTCCAGTCCACTTTCCTTTCGATCCAGGAAATCGGAGCCGCCGTGGGAATTCCCAATCCCAGCCAGTTCACCAGGAGTTTTAAGGCAGCGTACGGGATGACGCCGGTGGAGTATCGGAAGGTCCACTTCGGGGTGAATGAGATCACGCAGGAGCAGTCTGACGGCGTGGCCTTGACCGGAGTAGAGCGCAATGACGCCGAAGTAACCAAGCCGACAAGCCGGCATGCGACTCAGTGAGGATTCGCGGAGATGATTGGTAAGTGCAGAAGGTCAGTAGCGATTAATAAGCCGTTGGTCTTGTGTCTGAGTCTGGTGTTGTTGTCCGGATGGAGCTGCGATCGAAAACAAAACTCCTTGATCGATTTGGTTCCGGCGAATTCTTGCGCCGTGGTTGTCATCGATTGGCAGGTCGTTCGGGTGGATGGCGATCTTAGACGTTTACTTAACGGCAATAAGCTTGAATCGATTCTGCCACAACTGGCCCTCGAAAGCGTTTCGGTCAAAAGCATCGCGATTTTTAGCGGCATAAACACCGGCCCCGAAGCGGGGATGATCTTACGGGCTGTTTTTGATAAGCGCAGACAGGTGTCCGCCCTGAAGACGCTCGGTTGGCAAGAAGAGTTTGGTGATGGACGTCTGTTGTTGGTCAAAGGCCAGCATTCCATTGCGCTACCGCAGCAAAACACGATGTACGTGGGCACGCGAGAAGGTGCGCGCGCGGTGTTTCAGGCGCTCGATGAGCGTCGACAGAGCTTCAGCTCCTCCTCTTCATACAAAAGACTATTAGAAGGGATGAGTTCCCGCGGCAATCCAATCACAGCCTTCTTGGTATTTCCACAAGGGACGCTCGATATGGCTGATGCCGCTCTGCAAGCAACGTCTTTTGCGCTTTTATTGTTCGACCTCGGCGCTGTAGGAGCACTTCTAAAGCAAGTCAATGTAGCCAGGGGATTGGGGCTGAGTCTGGGGCGTCGCAGTAACCAAGTGTACCCCGTGGAGATGTGCGCGCTCATGCGCGACGAAAAGGCCGCTGCGGTTGTTAGCGGATCCTTAAATTTGATGAAGGGTTTTTCCAGCATGGCCACAACCAACAGCCGCGAGTCGCACACGCTCGAAACACTCAGTGAACTAAGCGTGACCCGGCACGGCGAAGTTGTGTCGATACAGTTCAAGGTGCCGCCGGCTGCCCTCGTTGATAACGCTGGTCGCTAGGAATCGGCGATTCGAGACGATTAGGGAATGAACACGATAGTCCAAAACTCTGGAACCGTTCATGCCACAAGAGCTTTGACGCTTTTGGTCATTTGTTTTGGTGTGCTGCTAAGCGGAGGGTGCGAAAGAGGAGCGCCGGAATGGTCGAAGGCCTTGGTTGGTGACAATCCGAAGGGGCCCACTCCGTCACCCTCAATCAAGACCACAAATGAACTAATCGTCTATTTAGACGAGAGCGGCAGTATGGCGGGGTATATAAGGAGCGATGGTCAAACAATCTTTGGCAAGGCATTGCGTGAGCTTCGTTTTGCCACAGGAACTTTTGCCGGATCGGATTCGCGGGTGCTGGTCCGTCACGTAGGTGCACAGGTGGGACCCCCGTTGCCGGATATGGAGCTCACGACGGCGTCGCAGGATCCATCAGTTTATCGCGCTGGAGAAACCAACTTATCAGGCGCTCTAAGCGCATTTAAAGCCGGATATTCAAACCCGGGAGAGCCCAGGAATGCCTCGCCCGAGCAGGCGGCTGCAGTCGATCCCCCCGATCCGCCTCCGCCTGCTCGCTTTCAGATATTGGTAACAGATGGAGTGCAATCGACGAAGAAGCGCGATGCCGCGCAGGACTGCAGCGCTGGTTCGGATCAATTCTGCGTCCGACAAAAGATCGCGGAGTTGCTAAAGGCAGGTTGGTCGGGTTGTGTACTTGGGATTCGAAGTGATTTCTACGGCAAGGTCTATTCAGAAGTAAGCGGCTCGGCAATACCTTACGAGACGAGGAATAACGACCCGACATCTTTCCGTCCCTTCTATTTCTACATTTTCTCGCCGGATTCCGTTGGACTTGATCAGTTGGTCCGATCACTCAAAGACCGGCTGCGACCGCTAGTGTCGAATTGTGCGGATTGCATCAGAGAGTTGAATTTGTCATTGCCTTTCACGGATGGTGCCTCAGACTTCGACCTAGTAATCCCAAAAGAATCACGCGACTTCTTGCAGAAGGTGCGGAACCAGGGCGGTCCCCCCCCAAGGTTCACCATGCACGTTGATGTGAACACTGAGCGGTTAGGACCGAAACCGTTTGCAATCCAGATAAGAGTCCCATGGTCAAAGCATGCGCTGGACGCGGGTAGCGAGCCTGAGCTGGTGCGTTTGTTGAGTTGGACTGTGAGGCCAATCTACCCCGCTAAGGAAGGCAGCGCACGCATGAGGTTTCCCGAGATTAAGTTAATCGCGTCGCGACTGGAGGGGCCTCAGTTGGTGCTGGACGCCACAACTTATTTTCCACCGGGAACCGAGCAACCAGCATGGCGAGTATACAGCGTCGAAGGTCGAGTAAATCTCAACCAGGGCACACCTGACTGGATCAGGGCATGGTCAACCGATCTCGATGTTAAGCCCGAAGCTGCGAATAAGACCTTCAACCTTGAAACCGCGTTGCTTGGCCTTTGGAACAATTCATCCGCTAAGGATCAAATTGTGGCGAAGGCGTATGTGCGCGTTGGCCCATAGGAGAGGAGAGAACTGTCGTGTTGGTTTTGTTAATACAGAGCTCAAGCTTATTGAATTTGTTCGTGGACGCATGCGACGAGGAAGGTTGCGAGGACACAGCCTTGAACTGGGTGATTGCAGCTCTCGTTATCGCCGTTATTTGCGCTCTAACGATGTTGGCTTTCAAGTGGTTGAAGAAATATACGGCAATTAATCTGGTGCAGAAGGCTTGGAGTCGGGGCCAAACGATGGTGCTGATTTTGGCCGGACTCGTCCCGGTTGTGATCGTACTCCTCGTTATCTGGTACAGCACGCGAAACTTCTTCAACTACGTCGGAGTGGGTGGTTTGCTAAAGGGAATCGTCTTTTCGTGGTTGTTATACGTGCTTTTTATGTTCACTGGTCATTTGGTCAGTCCATGGCGACGGGAAATCCTCTGAGCGAAGGAGAATTGAAATGAGAAACGTGTTTATTGCGGTTGGCGGCAGCGGGACAAAAGTGGCGGAAGCTTTGGTCCGTTTGCTCGCGATCGGCTTCCCAACGCACAGAGAAAAAAATGTTCTGACTAGTGCAGGTCATTCTCTTCAAATCTGGAGACTCGATCCAGATCTAAACTCCGGCGCGGCCGTGGCTCTCAGCAATTGCTTGAAAGATTATCAAGAACTCCAGGCTCTCTTGAACGGCGGGCAGTCTGGAGCCGACGTCGCGAGCAGCCGATGGTCGATGGATGTTGACACTAAGGTGCGACATCTCGATCCGCTTCAATTACCGCAGAGCGCGACGGCTGATAATGTTGTAAAGAATCTCGGCGGAATCCTTGATTCCCGATACGGCACCATCAAGAGTTCTCTGCCATTTCTCGCTCCCTTCTATGAAAAGAAAGACCTGGAAGTAGAAATTGATCGAGGTTTCTACCAAAAGCCGTTCATCGGCGCCGCGGTCATGGGCGTGTTTGCCGAATCACTCCGCGATGAGAATTCGCCAGGCGGAAAGGCGTGCAGTCTCACAGCCTTTCAAAACGTCAGCACGAATTTTTTCTTATGCGGCAGTCTTCACGGAGGGACAGGTGCGTGCGGTGTGCCGGTAATGGGCAAATACCTAGGATCGCTTAAGCGAAATAATCAGACATGGGATTGGCGCGTTGGAGCATGTTTGCTGACTCCATACTGTGTCCCGCCTCAGCCCCCCTTTGGATCGCTCAGAGACGGGTATCCAACTCCTCAGCAGATCGACGATCTTGCTAAGGAACACGGAGACAAACCTGCGTTTAAGGGTTTGCCCGTTGAAGACAAGCGAAAACTTGTCGAACAGATTCTCTTGGGTTTTTATGCTGAGCCCGAAGCGATGGAAGCGCGCGCTCGTCAAGGACTAGCCTATTATCGAGATCATAGCGCTGATTATTTCGACGAACTATACCTCACCGGTAAACCAGAGCCAGATAAGCTGAAAGTGTGGAGTAATGGAGGCCAAAGTCAGAGCAACCCTCTGAACTCTGCTGAAGTCGTAGGCGCGCTTGCAGCGCTGAATTTCTTCTCTCGAGCAGGGACAGGAAATCCCGAGTCCTATGTGATCGCAGCCTCCAATACCGATTTGAACTCTGAAAAGATGAACCTGCGAGACTTGCCTCGCTATACCGCTGGCGCGACGAGTGAGGATGAGATCGATGGAGAAGCTGTTTTTCTCTCGACGGCAGCGATGCACCATCTGATCACAAAGCAGATTCCCTGGGAGATACCGGCAAAGGGATGGCCAAAGGAGATCGCCGGCCTGAGAAAGGTTTATCAGGATAATGAGAATCGCAAGTTGGATGACTGGAAGCGGTTTAGTACCGCGAATGCACTGCTCGCCAAATTCCTCATGACCACGGTCGATCCAAATCCACATGAGACGATCGGATGGAGTGGAGAAGACTTTGACAAACTTCGCCCGTATGTCTCCGGTGATCAAAGCAGTCTGAAAGAAATCACGGCTAAGACGGCTAAGAAGCTTACCAGTCGAGAAGCGAGAGGGGAGCTTGAACTCGGCAATTCCTCGATTCGAGTTTCTACATTCGACTTCGGTGGTTGGTGTCCCGAGAGTAGTGATTTCACACGAGGTGAGTATCTGCGAATGGTTTGGTCAAACTTGTTTACACGAGCTCGAAGAAGGATGAGAGCAGCAGGTGCGTAGTACCTGATTCGTTTAGCACCGGGCAACAAAATTCTAAAGGGGAAGGAGGATGATGTCTGAACAAATCCTACATACTACTCTAGACACCGGCGCGAGCAGCGCAGGGCCGAATTACTACGTCCTTCATGCAGTTACCAAACAAACCTCCGGCCCGTTATCGGAAGAAACCATCCAGGATTGGATTTCACAAAAACGCATTACGTTGCAGGATTCGGTGACCCGACAAGGTGAACAGCACTGGACACCCATCTTGCAGTCACCGTTTGGTACACGGATCGCGGACCAGGCGAATCTTGACCGGCTTGCGGCGACGACGTGTCCGAGATGCGGGTCAGCGATGGTCGCTCGCATCAAGCAATCCGGTACAGGGCTGGCGCTTATTCTCATAGGTATCGCGCTAACGCCACTTTTCATAGGCATCCCAATTTTCATTGTTGGCATGGTGATGCGTCACGGCGGAAAGGGCGGCAAAGCGTATTTCTCCTGTCCGATTTGCAGCTACTCAACCTCGTGATTCTGCGGACATGGTTGGCAATTTCTCGCGTGGAAACCGCGCGTGTTTTGAGTCGCGAGGCTCCGGTGAACTCAATCTGATAAATCGTGTGAGCAGGGAGAAACAATCATGACAAATGGTAATAGAAAAGAGTTTTTGAATGCCGGCATACTGGGTGGTGGCGCTGGTGTTGCGGAGAAGCGTACGTTCCGCGCTGTGCGAACAGAGTATCTAACCAGCCCCGATTACGACCCACAATATTTCGAGACGTTTCCCACCGCTTGGGCAGCAGGCTATGCGTTTCGAAAGGTGCTTGATCTGCCGGTGAAACCCGGAGCCGAGGTTGGGTCGGTGGCGGATGAGGTATCAAGTGCAGTTGAGGAGTGGGTGACGCTTTTCCTGCTTCACTACTTCGGCGTCGCCTATCTAGCGGAATTCAAACAGAGCGAGCTACAACAGAACTATGACCGGGATCTGTGGCAGGCTCTGAGTGGCACGTATCCCAGCTCTCGTGAAGAACCGCCGAAATCGATCAAGCTTCTGCAGCACAACGAGACGGTCCTAGGGGCATACTATCCTGCTGTTATTTTTTTCCCGGCGCGAGACCGCACAAGCTGGATCAAAGACAACACGCTCGCTGATTATGTTATCGGCAATCGTCTTTCGTGGACTCGAAGCCGGAGAATCCTACTGGCAAGCGAAAAAGAAGAGCGAGATTTCCATTCCCATCTCCGTTTGATCGCAAAAAACGCGGTTCCCGATCGCAAATTGCAGGACCGACTGTATGAGTTCTGTGAATCGAACTTCATTGAACGGCTCGAAGTTGTCGGCGGCCTGGAGGTTGATCCTCTGAAATGGGAAGTGCCGGGGCTGAAGGATTGGTCCAAAAACACTGACGAATTGCTTGAGATGTATCCACTCCAAAAAACAAAGAAGTCTGAGCATGGCGATACGCAAGAGATTGGTGAGCGAACATTTTATCTCTTAGACGGATTGCCCGAGTTGCAACCCTGGATGAAGGTGGCACTGGTGCCCAGCGGCCCTGCGCCCTATCAGTACCATTTAAGCAAGCATAAGAATCGCGAGATCATAGTCGACCTTCCGGGTCGCAGGTTTTTGTGCCCTATTAACGAAAATGACCAGGTAGTTCTTCTGAAAGATCTCTTTCTGGCGGATACGCCTCACTGGTGCAAGATACCAAAATCATCTGACACGGTCGCCGCCCACATTCGATCCATACACAAGATTGAACTACGTGATCCCGTGATCACGGAAAAGGACACGGCGGTATGTCTGGCACCGATCAAGAGTGAATTCATAAGACATTTCCCAGAGACTCTGACCAATCTGGACAAAATCTCTGCGTTGCCGAGCCTTGAAGGCGCGTCGGTGGAATGGACGATTCCAGTCATGCCCGGAAGAGAAGTGAAATGGCAAACGCGACCGTCATATGCGAAGGGCCTCTCGGCTTCGTCTCTCGCCATGTGGCCGCCGCGAGTCTCCAGTGAGTGGAGGTTTTATGCGGCGTATGGGATTGGGACCAAGGAAGATTGCGGCCGCTGGAATTTGATCGACCAAAGCGGCCGGGTGGGAGAACTAATTGAAATCGAAGCCGAGGAGTATGTCACGGTACTTGCAGGGTCAGACACTCCGAACGAGCCGCGCGCGTTGTTGTTAACGGACAACTGCGAACGACAGCGTGGTGTACTTTTTACGGCCGAGTTTGGCGGCGACCAGACAAGCAGCCGAACGGCCGAGTTGGCGGTTGACTTTGGCACAAGTAACACCTGTTTAGCCTACCGATATAGTGACGGTCAGCCGGAAACGCTGAGGTTTACGATGACTCCTCGCCCACTTTGGGGGAAACGAGGCGACATTGACGCCGCGTTGGAGTTGCCTGGCTTCTTTCCCTTTAAATGGAATGCAATCACCAACAAGGGTTTTTTCCCGACAACCTTGTTATCGCGACGGTCGGAGCGACGATTTACCGACGACTTAGGTTCCGAATTCGTTGTGCTCGCCGACCTCTTCAAGATTGACGTTCCTGGTCTTCATAAACGGCTTGAAGGACCGTTATTTGAAGGACGCCTTAACTCGACTTGGAAGCACCACACTAACCTTAAGTGGGATCTCGAATCTACTGGGAAAACCGGACCTTGGCGTGAATTGTTTTTGGAATTGACCCTTCTTCACGCACATGCGGAACTGTTTTTCAACCGGCGTGCTTTCATTAGCGGATACGTATTCACCTTTCCGCTGGCGTTCAAAAAGCCAGACCGCGAAAGCTATCACTCGAGGGCGAAAGTCGCATTAGCGAAAATCCGACAGTACTGTTACGGCCCCTCCGCCAAGGCTTTTGCTTACGAAGATAAGGTTGATGAAAGTACCGCGATCGCCGAGTCAGTTGGTTCAATTGGGACAAAATCCACCATTCAAGTATTCATCGACGTCGGAGGCGGCACCGCAGATGTTGCGATTGCCCATGACGGTCGCTACTTGGTACTGGACAGTATTTTGGTTGCCGGCGGCGCCTTCTTTCAATTCGCCAAGAAGAACTCAGACCGCCAGATGGTGGGAGCAAGCGAGTTTCGGCAGCATTTGGCCACGCTCTTAGGTACGCGGGGCGAGTTCCCCATCGGCACCGATGCGACCGGATCGGGTCTCGAACTGGACATTGCATACTCGGTTTTCATCAGCGGTGTCGAAGACAATGAATTTCGCGAACGAGAGGCGGCCATCCTCAAAAAGGGGATGGGAAGTTACTCTTATCAACGTTACCGCGCGCGACTTTTCTTCCGACATGTCCTGGCGTATGCGCTACTGCAAGCGTGCGCCGCAGCTGTTGACTCTCACATAACATTGCCACCAAAGGGGGGCATCGAACTGATCCTCGGAGGGAATGGTTGGGGGTTGCTGCTCTTCGCTGAGTTTTCTCGCTCTGCGGAGCGGCTAAAAGAGGAAGCCGAGAACATACTGAATCTTCTCAAGAACAAATTGAGCGGAAGTGTTACTGATGAAGAACGAGCTTGCCTTGAGAGTCTAAGAATCGGCGGAAAGCTACATCTATTAAACGAAGAAGATTTAAGTAAGGCCAAAACGAACGTCGCCAAGGGTGCCCTGAATGCCGCAAAAAATGCGAAGGTTGGCAATCGAAACGCCGCAATGCCCTACGCGGGCATAACCCTAAAAGAACTTCGGTTGCGCCCCGACTGTTCACCCGCGAACCTGCGGTGGTGTGAGCGTTGGAGTTCTCAAATGTTTAAGAAGTTGTTTCCGGGAGTTGAACAAGCGAGTGGCGGGAGCTTTGAAGCGCCTAACGATCAAGCGACGCCCGTCAACGATTCTCTTTCAATTTTCGCATCCGTCGGTAACGTGAGCAACAACAAGCAGGACAACTTGCCGCCTGACGAATGGATAAATATCAACGGCAGGATCGAAAGTTTCTTCTTAACACTCAATGGAAACGTGGAAGCTTTGCAGGTCCCGCCAATAAATCACTTCATCTCCGACATACTCTATTCAAGGCGATCCACTCACGACTTTCTAGACACCTTGGCGCAAGTGAACGGCAACTACAAATCCAATTCTCAAGCCGAGTGAGGAGAACTATGCGTAACAAGCTGGTGCTGCCATTTGTCGTAATGCTGGCGAGTCTGTGTTTCAGTGGCTGTGAAACAGCTTCGGATTCAGAGGCAAACTCCTCGCCCGAAACTCGCACGAGCGAACAACCTAAACATTATGTCGTGCCGGATCAGGTGCAGTCAAAACTTACCGAAACAGAGCGAACGGTACGTGACACGATCTCGACACTGCAACCGTCTAATCGTCAAATAACGAAGGACAGCCTGATGTCGAAGGTTGGGCTTGCGGTGGTCCCGATCCAAGCGCTTCACGGGTTGTTAGAGTCAGCGATTGCGACCTCTCCGACTGATGAAGTTCGAGGCGACCTTACGGAAGCCACGGCAGCGGAGAGCAACGCGACCACGCAATTGGATAACGCCAAACGAAAGTTAGCGTTGAAGCAGAAACAAGAGGTATCAGATGACGAGCGCAATGAAGTGCTAGGCTACTTAAACCAAAGTCAAAAAGACTTGGGAAACGTTAAGAGTGCCTTAGCAAAAGCAAGCACTCGATCGTCTGTCGTCAAACCGACGTCTCCCCCTCGGACGAATATCTTCACGGCGAATTGGATGGTGCTCGCGGCCGCGATCCTAGGTGCGATCATACTCATTGGCCTCATCGTTTTCGGCGCCAAATTGTTTTTTGCAAAAATTGGGTCAGCCCTAGATTCTCGTCTCGCGATAGCAGTCAAAGCCACGAGCGACGGATTCAAACGCCAGCAAAATGATGTATCTACAAAGATAAGCAAGATCGACTCAAGCTATGCCGAGATTAACTCTCGTCTTACTGACCTTCAATTCGAGGTGAAATCCATAGGGCGACTGATTCGCGATTTGCCGTCTGACCGTCCACAACTGAGACCTCACTTACCTTACGAGCAGGTATCCATCGTCGGGGCTCCCGCATTTCCAGCCTCAGTTAGTGACTATATCGAAACTAAGCAACGGACTGGCACTGTGGTCCGGCCTGATTTTCAGAAGGGCATCCTGGTCATCGATCCTGAAAGCGAGTCTGAACTGATGTTAGTTAGAGAATCTGAGGCAGATGGCGAAACAATCATGGTTCCGCGAATCGGACAATTTCAAACGCGACAGGATTTTCATACTTATTTCGGTAAGTACTATGACTGCCAAAACCCGACCAGCGGAGATGTGTGGATACTAAGACCGGCCGTCGTCTCGACGGTTCCCGGCGGCTGGGAGTTGCAAGAGAAGGGCGTCCTGGAAGTTCGTTGAGAGATTCTGAAAGCTCCATCACTTAAAAGCTACGGGAGGAGCGCAAAACCAAGGCGCAGGAGTTACTCACATGGCGGCAACTGCAGAAGTAATGACCGGGCGCACAATCCGCGCTTATTGCGCCACTCACAAGATTGGCTTCGATGCTCAATCGAACAAGCCGATTCTCTGCGCCAGCCGCGGCCATGTGTTAGCAAAAAGCTTTCCCGATCAATCGGCCTGGGAGTATTGCTGTGACTGCCAGCATTGCTGGCTTATCGATACCGGGAAAAGGGACGTTGCCAGCAAAGAATGTCCGGCTTGTGAACGAGAGATTGTCAGGCGTTACGCCTGTGCCGACTGTAGTGTTATTAGCATCGAATCAAATGAGCCAGGCCGCCGCAAAGCGTTTTCCGTAACGACTGGCATCCCTAGCCCCAATTGTCCGGGCTGTCTGCAACAGCCACCGTCCAGGGCAATGGAACACGATTGCCCGGATTACGGGGCCGCTTTCATCACCAGCTTCTCAAACTGTCCGTTCTGCGACCAAGTTCTGCAGGCCCCACCGGCCTTTCCGTGCACTGTCGCTGATTGTTTATCCGGTCTCAAAACTTCCCAGACGGAATTGAGACTTCAGAGCCAAACAAATGAGCTCGTAGCTTCCACGGATGGGGATTATATCTTGTTGCCGAAAGTTCCCGGCATTAGTTGTTCGCTCGTAATACCGAAAGTTAAAAAATTCAAATCCAGGCGAGAGTATTACGAGACCTATTATGAGCTTTTTAATTGCGACAACCCCTCGGCTGGCGAAGTCATGGTTATCCGCCCAGCCTCACTCGAGAAGACCGCCTCCGGATGGCTGATAAAAGAATCGGGGACAATTGAAATAAAGAGCTCCGAACCCCGCTCGCAAATTGAGTCCACCGCGACCGTCGTTGTCTGCGCGAATTGTGGCACCGCGGGTAATCCGTCGGAACAATTCTGCGGACGTTGTGGTATCCACCTAGGTGCGCCCGGAGCCTCCCAATCTGGGTCGTTTGGCTCTATTCCGCCGTCACCGTTTGTCGCCCCAACGACAAGTCCACCCATAGTGCCTTTCGGCTCGATCCCAGCCAGCTTTGATTCGCCAGCTGTGGAGGTGGTTACGACGCCGACGCTTGATGATGGAAGCTCTCCCTATGTAGAGCAGAATCCCACCGTCACAACTAAACCGACCAGTCCATTACCGAAGATTGTTGTAGGCGGAGTCGTGGTGTTCTTGCTGGCCGTTGTCATTATCGCAATCTCGGTAAACACCATTGGCGGCAACAGCGTCGAGAAGAGACTCGATCAGGCGATTACAAGAGGGAATCTTTTTCCTCCACCGATTGAGAACGCTCGCGACTTGTACACTCAGTTGAAAGCCAGCAATGCCAGTGAAGACACTTTGCGCAAATATCGCGAGCGGTTGATACCCTTGCTGACGGCTAGCCCAAATCAGCTCCTTATCAATCTGCCCACTGTTGGCGGTGAAGAACCAACCGGCGACCAATGGCGCGATGCGGCGAGAAATCTGAACTGGGCGGCTGAACTCAAACCGGGAGACAACAAACTCTCGGCGCGCGCGGCCTACTGCGACGGTCGCGCTGCATTTGTTCAGCGCCAGTACGACGTGACGTTACAATTATGGAACCAGGCCGCAAACCTTGACCCAACATGGGTGTTGCCGATTAACGGAATAGGATTGGTCTATCAGGCCCGAAAGGACTATGGAACTTCACGATCTTATTTTATCCGGGCTATCAATCTCGACCCCTCCTGGGCACATCCCTACGAAAATCTCGGCAACAACTATCTCTATGAAAAGAACTATGTCACCGCCCGTGAGTACTATCAAAAAGCGTTGGAGAGAGCCCCGGACTGGGCTAAGCCGCATTGGCATCTGGGCCAGATGGCGATGCAGTTTGCCGATTATGCGACAGCGGTAAACGAGCTGCAGGCGGCCCTAAGCCCGACCGCAAAGGGCCTGAAAGGTAACGAGGCCCAGCTGGTGCAACGAGACTTGGATCGCGCGCAACAGAAGCTTTCGCAAAATTCTTCAACAACGAATTACTGAAATGTGGACTCTAACTCCCCCGTCCTCGAAAGGCCGCGTTGCCGTCAAAGCGGTGTTTGCCGGTGGTCTGTTTCTGCTCTTGACTGCATCGTTCCTGACGTATTTGTGGCTGCACCGAAGTTCGTCTACATGCGCTGGTGAATTCGATTTAGCCATTATCGGCGGTGAGATTGTCGATGGCCTAGGCGGTGCGCCTTTCCGTGCCGATATCGGAATTCGCGGAAAGCAGATTGTCTGTATTGGCAGAATCAAGGCCAGCCAGGCCGCGCAAATAGTGGATGCAACTGGCCTGACGGTGGCACCTGGCTTTATTGATGTTCACACGCATGTAGAACGGAACTTACCTGCGCGTGCCGAGCCTTTTCTGGCGCCAAATTTCGTGCGACAAGGCGTTACCACGCTCATCACGGGGAATTGTGGTCGCTCACTTCTAGATTTAGGTAAGGCATTTGCCCGGCTGGAAGCAAATGGGACACAAGTAAACATAGCCTCTTTCATCGGACACAACACCATACGCCACCAGGTTATGGGCGACAGTCCCACGGCTCCTTCGATCGACCAATTAGCTAAAATGAAAAGCCTAATCGCTGCTGGAATGAACGACGGAGCGCTAGGCCTCTCGACCGGTTTGGAATACATACCCGGCGCTTTTGCAACGACTGGCGAGATCACCGAACTAGCAAGAGTCTTGCGAAACGATGGGGGGATCTATGTTTCGCACATCCGCAATGAAGGAGCCGATGGTTTAGCAGCGATTCGCGAGGCCATTACAATCGGCGAAGGTGCCGGAGTACATGTGCATATCTCCCATTTCAAGGCTGAGGGCCCGCATCAATGGGGTAGCGCCAGTGCGCGACTTAGTGTTCTCCAGGCAGCGAAAGAGAGGGGATTGACCGTCTCACTCGACCAGTATCCGTACACAGCTTCAAGCACTACCATCGCCATCCTGCTGCCTTCGTGGATTTCCTCGGGCGGGAGAATCAACGTCCGGGATCGGCTAAAGAATCCTTCAGTGCACGCACGCGTTCGCGCAGAGATGCTTCAAGAGATCAAACGCGGCGGTTGGGCCGATTATTCATTTGCCCGGGTTTCGTATTGCGGCTTCGACCATTCGGTGGTTGGCCTGACCATTCCGCAGATCGTGCGTGCCCGTGAACTTTTAAAACCAAAGCGAAATGACGGGACGATTGTCAACGTTTCGTACGATTCAAAGTCGACCACGCCAGAGACCGATCTCGAGCGACAGGCCGACACTGTCATTGAACTTTTCGTTCATGGTGACGTGCAAATGGTCTTCTTTAATATGAGCGAGGCCGATGTCGAGACGATCATGCGTAATCCCAATGTCATGTTTGGCTCAGACAGCAGCGTGCGTGACGAGAGCAGCGAGTCGCTGCCGCACCCACGCGGCCTGGGAACGTTTCCACGAGTTCTCGGTTTATACGGGCGCGACAAGCAATTGTTCACATTGGAAGAGGGCATTCGGCGCATGACGTCATTACCCGCTCAGACTTTCAATCTAAAGATGCGCGGTCAAATCAGAGAAGGATATTTCGCGGACTTGGTTGTGTTGGACAGAAGTCACGTGATCGATACTGCTACGTATGAGCGGCCGCTGAGCAGTCCGGATGGTATTTACTATGTCCTCGTAAATGGGTCGATCGCCGTGGACGGCTCCATCCCTACGAGATCGCGAACAGGAATGGTTCTCAGACGTCTGCGGACTTGCCCGCCCATCAGGCCGCTTTTGACACTTTACTCAAGAGTATCGTGCCGCATGATCAAAGAGGAAAATATGGAGCAGTTGAACAGGGAAAAGAATAGTTTGGTTTTTCGAGAGCCTGAGAATGTTACGGTAAAGATTTGGCGTTACATGGATTTTACCAAGTTTGTCTCATTGCTCGACTTGCGTTCCCTGTATTTCGTCAGATCGGATCTTTTGGGTGATCCTTTCGAAGGTACGATGCCGACGGACAACTTTCGTTTCTATTCGCTGGTGTACGGGACCCCACCGCTCACCCCGGATGGGCTACAGAGACTTTCGAAGGTTCGTCAGGAACTTCGGCAGCGTGTTTATGTGAACTGCTGGCACTTGAATGAATTGGAATCATTCGCGATGTGGCATACTTATGCAAGATCAAATGAAGCAATCGCACTTCAATCTACGTATCAATCACTGCGTCAGTGCCTGCCGACCTCCGTTAATATTGGTTGTGTCCAATACATCGATTACAAGCTGGATTTTGTGCCGGAGGACAACTTGCTGCGTCCGTTCCTATATAAGCGGAAATCATTTGAACATGAAAGAGAGCTGCGGGCGTTGATAGGCGTTGCTGACGACGATGAAGAGACCTGGGTAGGGCAAACAGTCGGCTCCGTGGGGCGGATCGTGTCGGTCGCTCTGGCGGACTTGATCGAAAGAGTATATGTGGCGCCTACATCTCCCGAATGGTTTGCGGACCTGGTGCAGAGCGTCATGACGAAATACGACTTAAAGAAACCAGTAATAAAATCTCACTTGGATGACAAGCCCTCTTTCTAGGCTCGCGCGGTTAGTAACTGCCCCTTGAACGCTATCGGACGAGTCTATTCCCGAGGAAAGCGCTGGGGTCCCACAACACTAGGGATTTTTCCCGCTCCACTTCGCATTAATCCGCAGTTGAATCACCCGTCTGCGCCCCCCTTTTAAGATCCACTCTTTCCTGATCTCTGCCAATTTCATCGCCCAGAGCGCGTTTTTCGTGGTTTTGACACGTGCACACCACCCGTAAAGCGACTCATAGCTTGTAAGCAAGCCTCAGGTGGAACCTGAGGTACGCAGCTTGCCCATCGGTTGCAAGAACGGGAGCTGACTAATGTCCAAAAAAATCCAAGCCATCGATTTCATGTATTACGTCGCCACCCGCAAGTTTATGGAACAGTGGGACCGCGCCAAGGAGGGCGAGCTGGTCTGCCGCATGGAAAAGGCCATCGGCGGC
>Ga0157378_10001769_pt1 | contig 19404 bp, 14 predicted proteins | sample M65metaG_FD_115309 | JGI IMG/M metagenome (GOLD analysis project Ga0157378, IMG submission 115309) | Miscanthus rhizosphere microbial communities from Kellogg Biological Station, Michigan, USA - M6-5 metaG | ecosystem: Host-associated > Plants > Roots > Rhizosphere > Soil | place: USA: Michigan...
AAATATACACCAACATGGTAGCGCGAGTCAAGCGCGAGCTTAGAAGTAAGGGGAGGCAGCACTTTGGGATCCGAGCGATAGTTCTGGGTAGCGCCTGAACCCGTTCAAATAACGTGAGCGGGGCGTTCTGGGGTGCTTGTAGCCGGTCCGTTGACCATTCCGTGCCTGGACCTTGACTGGGCGTCCTCAATGAAGTCTGTTGAAAATTCTGGTTTAGCAAATATTTTTCAAGCTTTTCATCTGAGTCCAAGGTTGAGTCCAACTTGCCCGGTATTCAGTAACCGTTTCGGGGGTTAAGCGGTGCCGATTCAGCGTTTATGAGTAAAGTTAACAGCCGAATGCTCTACCGTTGAGCTACCGGGGAACCGGGCAAGGTAGACCTTTAATCTACATCAATTTACTTCGGCTTGCACAGTCCCGTCAGCATCCTCTTTTCGGGGTTGAGTCCAAGCCGAGTCTAACAACGAAGTCAGTCGTTGCATTTCTCGCCTGCCGAACTTGCCGAGGTGAGGCGATTGCCATCAACCAAGACAGCAATTATATTGCTCTCCCGTAACGGCAATCCGTTGCGGATCTGGAATCCATAGCCTGATCGTCGGGTGCCCAGATATCGTTTGAGCTGGGCCACCACCGTGGCGCCAATCGGTACATGTTGCCTTGCCTGACTTCGCGGCATCTGTGATGCTATGCGGACTATTTTGGAGAGGATCATGCGGCGAGCAATTTTTATTCTGGTTCTAGTTATGAAGCAAAACTCAAATCCTCGCCCGCTGGAATTTTCCGGCCAAAGAATCGTACCCAGCGTCACGCATGTCTTCACGACGAAGCAGGAGCTATACGTTTTTTTCCAGGCCTACGCTCCCGAAAATACCGACAGTGCGAAGATGCGCGCTGGTCTCGTATTCTTCCGGGACGGCCAGAAAGTGACCGAGACTCCGCTGGTCGAGCCCGCGGAAATCGACGCCAAAAATCGCACAGCTTCCTTTCGAATCAATCTTCCCTTCGACAAATTTGTTGCAGGCGGGTATACGGTACAGGCGGTAGTGGTCGACGACGGAGGAGACCTGGCAGCTTTCGCTCGCAACAATTTTGCGTTGCTGCCCCCAACACCCTGATTTTCAGAGTGATGTCGCGTTACGCTCGTTCGCTATGGCTTCAAGAATAGTACGACACGGATGGGGGCTCTGAGTGTAGATGGACATTGCCTCGGTGACCATCCCAGGCGTGGACCGTGTTCGTTCCAGCGGCCTACCGGAATGAAAAATCGCGAGGAGGCCACGGCGGTTGCCCTAGACCGGGGGCAGATTAATTCGCGAGCGGGTCAGGACGAAGCTGGAATTTTACGGCCTTGCTGGTCATGCCCTTGCCGCCCTCCATGTGCCAGGGCGCGCGCGTCGCATACGTTGACCAGAGGCCTTTGCCCTTCCAGCCGGCTTTGGGATCATCGATTCGCCCATCCAGACTCTTCGCGAAGAAGCCCATCGGATAGGGCACGCGCAGGACAACAAACTTTCCAGTCGCCGGATCCAGAGCCGCCAATGAATCGGTGTCGTTGCCGGTTGCGATCGGAATATTCTTGCCCATCCCGAACGTGTCGAACTGATCGACCCAGTTGTAATAGTTTGTGTCCGCGCTGCCATAATCCGGGGCGTCCTTGAAGCTGGGGCCCGGCGTCCGGTACAACGTCCAGCCTTCGGGGCAGTGCTGTCCGGTTGCCGTCGGTCCGTTGAGCGGCCCTTTGCACTTGCGCCGGTCGAAACTGGCCAAATGCCCGCTGCCGAGGACCGTCCAGACAACGCCGTTGCGATCGATGTCCATTCCGCGCGGCGCGAATCCTTGTACAGGCGCTTTGGGATTATTCCAGGGAACTTCATAAATTTCCGCAAGCGCGGTTTTCGACGGGTCCGGGCCCGGGTTCAAACGCACTATCGCGCCCGGATAGCCTAGCACCGTTCCCCAAACAGACCCGTCGACTGGACTTGGGCTCACTCCATAAAATCCAACCTTGATACGCGCATCCTTCGCGGAGTCCTTTGGCTTTCCGGGTTCTGTGTACTCGTCCCGCTTGCCGTTTCCATTGTTGTCTAGAATAAACGGAGTCCAACCCTGCGATTTCTGTTCGTCATGGGTTTCGTCGTACATCTTTGTGTTTAGCCAGCCGACCTTATCGCTTCCCGGATCACTGAACCAGAGGGTGTTATTCGAATCCTCGGCAAACATGAGGTGTTGGGAACTGGCGCACATATTAATGAGCGTCCACTGCTTCGTCTTGGGATCGTAATAATTGGTTTGTCTCGAACTTTCTTTGATCGGGAATGCGATTGCCGAAGGGTGGTTCGATCCCTGCTTGCAGTAGTCCGGATTGTCCGGCGGACGAGTCGCCGCCGCAGTCCATACGCGTCCCTGAGAATCCATCATCAGGCTATGCGCAGTAGCTTTGGCAACCGAGATGGGTTCGGTTCCCCAATAGGCAGAGGCTGCCAGCACCTCTTCCGGTTCGGACTGGGGTGTTCCAGGCTTCACGGGAATAGGTATCTGGGTCATCGTGTTTTTCACCGGATCCAGGATGGTCAAGAGATCGGTGCTGTTTTCATGAACTCCGTAAACCAGACCGTTTGGGTTGGAAGTTGGATTCCTTCTATCAACCGAGATTTCATCGTGGAAGTAGTCCTTCGGTCCTGCCCAGTCCCACTCCGTGACTACGACGTTCCGCTCCTTTCCCTCTGGACGCGGCGGAACCGGGGGCAATTCGCCGGCTCTGATGCGATCGGTCCAATCCGCGTACATCTCCAGGACGCGCTTCTTGCCCAGCAGTGTTGCCCTGCCGACCATGGTGCTACCGACTTGACCCGACTGGATGCGCCGGTCCCAAGCTGCTACTGACGAGTCAAACGCGCCAAGATTCGCGGGAATCTCGCGCGTGGATTTGTCTCCCAATTGGTGGCATCCCTCGCAGCCATCCGTCTTGATATATTTCATCCACTCGCCTTGGTCCTTAATACGTTCTGAGATGCCGTTCCCGTTTGGTCCAGTGCCTGGGAAATCGCTCTTCGGCGGGATGTGCAATAACGAGTACCAATAGGCGGCCGGGTAATATTGCGCCGCTTCCTTTGCGCTTGGAGCTATGACTGCTTTCAGATCCAAGGGTTTGCCTGGAGTGGCCGAAACTTTCGGCGAATCCACCAGCCCATAGCCGCGCACCCAAATCGTGTAGTTCGCTTTTGGAAGATCCGGCACCAGGTAGCGCCCCTGATCGTCGGTCACCACAATCTTTCGGTATCCGGTGCCCAGGTCTTTTGTTTCCGCAATCACCCAGACGCCCGCTTCCGGACCCTTCGAACTGGTGACTACCCCGGCGATGTCAGTGGCATCCATGGGGATTGCTGCCGCGGGTTTTCGAGCAGTATGCCCTCGGCGTGAAACAGCCAGCAGTGCAACCATGGCAATCGCCACACAGAAGATCTTCCTGGGCATGACTGAACCTCCTTGTGCTGCAAGTTCGCATCAATAATACGCAGCAACGAACTTTGCGGGTAACCCAACGTTAGACACATTCGCTGGAGGGAATGCTAAGCCTGAAGTATGGCACTGTCAATCGCATGAACCACTCACTACCGGCGTGTTTCGATGATCCTTTGTCTGGTCACGTGTCCCTCTTCACCCACGCACGCCGGCTCCAAACTTTCTTTATCAACCCTGTCGATTTTGGCCGCGGTCATTCGACATATAGGTGGAAGGGGGACATCATCGAAACTGCTGAAAGGACGCGGCGAGAAGCAAGCAGGTGCATCGTCGCTCGGTAGGAGAGCGATTTTGTCAGAAAAGAAATAATGTTGTAATCGGCCAGCGTGTCGAGAAGCGGTAAATGTTTTCGGTAGTTGATTCACAAAACTGCAATAAAGGAGATGAACGATGGCACAACCGACTCAAGAGCAAGGGCAACTCCAGCTACAAATCTACGATTTGCGGCGTGAAGCCAAACTGCGGCAGGCACGCGATTGGGTGTTTCAGAACTACCAGGTAGATACGTTCGATGAAGCCATGCGCCTAGCCCCGCCTGGCACGGAGAATGGCGCGCTGGTGATGATGGTGTTAAGTTATTGGGAACAAGCCTGCGCTTATCTCAATCACGGTCTTCTGCACGAAGACCTCTTTTTTGAAACCAGCGGCGAGTTTTTCGGTGTATGGGAACTCGTCAAGGGCATCGTGCCAGCGGGGCGCGAGCGATTCGCCAATAAGCTGTTCCTTGCGAATGTGGAAAAAGCCGCACAACGCTACGAGTCGTGGATCGAAACGCGCTCTCCCGGTCATATCGCCGCGATGCGGCTGATGATGAAGCAGATGCGCGATCAGCGCGGAAAAGCCGCGAAAGCCTGAAGAGAGTTCGAAAAACCACTGAAGGAAAGTCGGCACCCCGGGGGCGCTATAGGAAATAAGTGCGTACGCGCATGTTACCCAAAAGCGGCCCCGGGTCGCCGTCGAATTTTTCGCGTAAACATTGGATTCGCGCCTTTCTTGCGGGGCCGAAAATTGTGTCCGGAGACGTCGAACGTCAGGAAATTGCGCCAAAGCCGCCGTAATCCGCTTGGTGCGAGTACAGCTTCCATGATTTTTTAGGTATCCTAGGCGAACGGCTCGAAGGACTCTTGGAGCGACGTCAAGGACACGGAAAGGATGGCCCCATGCAATCCCGCAAGAAGTTTCCTCATGACGGAATTTTACGGAACGTATTGATCCTGGCAGTAATTTGTTTTTCAGCGGGATTGTATGGCTGCGGCGGATCTCCCAAGCCGGCGCAGCAGACGGGTGGGCCGCAGCGCTATCACCTGTCAGGGCGCGTCGTTTCCGTCGCGACGTCCAAGCAGCAAGTGGTGGTCGATGCGGGAGACATTCCCGGTTTCATGATGGCGATGACCATGGGATATTCGGTGAAAAATCCGGAACTGCTGACGCCGCTCACTCCGGAAGATCAGATTACGGCGGATGTGGTTGTCAACGGGAATGACGTATATCTGGAGAATATCGTGGTTGTCAAAAAAGCAGAAAATGCGAAACCGCCCGCTCCCGGAGACGCTCACCCTGCTACGCCACCGCCCTCCAAATAATGACGAAGCGCGCCGGCAGGACTTGCCGGCGCGCTTCGATCGAGTATCGCGTTTTTCACGCTGATCCCCTACGTTCCTCCATAATTCGCTCGTCCAAACGCAAGCCGTGCGTTGCGCTTGGATTTTCCGTTTTATTTCCGATCCTTATTATTGTTGTCCCCGCCTTTTTTTGAGTCCTGCCCTCGGTCCTGCGACTTCGGCTGCTCCGCGGCTGGCGCAGGGCCGGCCTTGGGCGCAGCGGCCGCCGGAGGCCTTTCGAATTGGTGCGGGTGATAAGTATCCTCATTGGCCCGCGCGGGCGGCGCCATTCTTACCCCTGGGTTCTGCTGTTCGGGAGGGCGGCGCGTTTCGTCCGCCTGCGGTCGCGGCGATTGCTGTGATTGCTGCGGCGGATTCTGCTGTATTCGTTGCTGCGGTGGCGGTGGCTGTTGCAATTTTGGCTGCTGCTCCGGATGCTGCATCTCCTGGCGCTGCGGAGGTTGCTTCTCGAACCTGGGTTGCTGCCCGCTCTGTTGCGGGGGCTGCTGTTGTATTTGCTGCTGCTGCGGCGGCTGTTGTTGCAATTTCGGTTGCTGCTGCTCTGAACGCTGTTCCATCCGCTGTTGCTGTCCGACTCTGGATTGCGGGTCAGACTGCTGGGGCGGCTGCTGCTGTATTTGCTGCTGTGGTGGAAGCTGTTGTTGCGATCTCGGTTGCTGCTGCTCCGAACGCTGTTCCATTCGCTGTTGCTGTCCGACTCTGGATTGCGGGGCAGACTGCTGGGGCGCCTGCTGTTGTATCTGTTGTTGTGGTGGCTGCTGCTGAATTTGCTGTTGCGGTTGACCTTGCTGCCCATATCGTTGGCCAGGCTGCTGCGGCCGCGACTGCATCTGCTGGGGATTTTGCTGCTGGGGTCCACGCGCCTGCCGGTACGACCTTATCTGTTGTTGGCCTCCCTCAATCGGCGCGCGCGGAGGGGGCGGAGTTTCCTTGGCCACCACCTGCCTGCGCATCACCGATTCCGGGGGTCTCACGGACGACACTGCTCCCGCGCCCACCACGCTTCTGCGATCCGGTCGCATCTCCAGGGTGCGCTGCACTTCCGCCCGTTGCATCTGCTGCGAATCGACTCGCATCGTGGCGCCGCCAACGGAACGCGCATTCACGAACGTGTCGTGCGAAACGGCGGTCACGGCTGCGACGTTGCGCTGGTGCATGTAAGTCACATTATTGACGTGCACATTGTTGTAAACGTTGGTGACATTCACGACGTTCACCGTCGTGTTAGTCACGTTGACCCGTTGCATATACCTCTCGCTTGAACGGTAAGGCGGAACATAGACTTCGCGCGGGCCGAGCGGGAACCACGCAACGCCGCCCCCTCCGCCAAATGATACGGACGTTCCGAATCGAGGTCCTCCCACGAAAACGACCAGCGCCGGCGCATACACCGGCCTCACGACTACGGGGCCCGGAACCCAGCACCAGCCGCCGCGAACTTCGGCCCAACGCCCGTAGTGAAATGGGGCAAAACCCCAGGGCTCGTCTTCGACCCAGGTCCAACCCCAGGGTGCGATCCAGGCCCAATGTCCGAAGCGGTACGGCGCCCACCCAACAGCAACGCGAGTGGGAAACCAGACGGTCCCGTAGTCCGGCACACTACGCCATTCACCATAATCATCCAGATCGTCATAGCCAATGACATCTCGCGAGACGTAACGCGCGGATTGCGAGCGTTCTTCGCGATCGTCACGCGAGCGGCACCAGCTGTCAAAGTCGTCCAGGCGGCCGGCTTCGCCTCCATCGAAGGTCAGCGTATCTGTGCCGCTAAAAGTTGCGCGATCGCCCGAATCCATGTGGTAATCGCTGCCGCCGCCCGTAGCTTCGCCTTCTCCAGCGCGCACCGTGATGGCCGTGGCGCTGCCGTCGGGCTCGACGTCAACTCGGTAATTTCCGGGCCGCTCCAGCGTAAATGCCAGGTTGGGCGTGTCGATCTCAAACGCGTCGCCGCCATCGAGACGCCGAACGGTAACGTTCAACGAACCCTCTGCCAGCTGAATCTGGATGGTTCGATCATCGAGATTCAGGAAAGTAATCCCCGTCTCACTGCCAATTCGAATGGAGGAACTGCCGATGTGCAGTTCACCGCGAGATCCCCGGTCGGCCCACAGATTGTCGCCGGTCGTGAGAGGGCGGTTGGGATTGGCCTGCACCCAATCCGACTCGCCTCCCGGTTGAAAAGAAATCGATCCCTGAATGTAATTGAGCCGCGCCACCCTTCCCGGGGGGTCATCGTCCGCCAAAGCGGACGATGAGAATGTCAAAAAACATCCGGAGAGAAAAATCAAAATCGTGAGCAGACAATTGGATTTTCGCATAGCGACTAGTCCTCCGACGAACCCGCAACAACAAGGAATGGACTTCTACTCCAATTCTACTCTTTCTCGATCTCACAGCTTTGCCTGTGCTGCCCCTTGGAGTCAAAGCGTCATACTCTCAAAACTTGAGTTCACATCTTGTTCGCCTGTTCCGTGTCGCGCTTCTTTCCCCATTTTCCTACTCCGATCTTAAGGAGGGCAGGAGGCTCCCATCGGAGCCTCCTGACGGTGAGTGAGGTGTGGGGTCGAGCGAGGCGAACATCGCTAATGTCATTTAGTGGTGGCCGTGATCGCCACCTGAAGATCCGCCGCGTGAACCACCACCAGAGTTTCCTCCATGCGATCCACCGTTCGAGGATCCACCCCGCGAGCCACCTCCTCCATAGCCGCCGCTTGGCGCGCTTGGGATGGAACGCCCTGGATAGGAACCTCCACTTGACGGGCCGCCGCCACGGTATCCACCGCCACCGTTGCTGCGCTCGCTTGGCGCACTAGGCGTCGGTCGGCCAGAATACGAACCACGGTCGGGCGGTCCGCCACGGTATCCACCGCCACCGTTGCTGCGCTCGCTTGGCGCACTTGGCATCGGTCGGCCAGAGTACGAACCACGGTCGGGTGGTCCGCCACGGTATACGCCGCCACCGTTGCTGCGCTCACCTGGCGCACTCGGCATGGGCCGCCCAGAATAACTACCGCCGCCATACGAATCTCCACGATATCCACCGCCATTATTCCGGTCAGTGGGCGCATCGGGCATGGAACGTCCGGTATAAGCACCGCGATTTCCCTGGTCGCCCCGAGGCGTCGTATTCCCGCTACCCGAGTAGGAACCGCCGCCACGAGGCGTTACCACCGGCTGCTGCATGTTGAGCGTAGGACGATTCGATCCGTTGTTGTAGCCCCCGCGCGAATCGTTCTGATTCGGCTGACGCCCATTTCCATCGGATTGGGTCTGGCGTCCGGACGGCGGATTAAAAGTGCGCCACCCGGGCCGGCTGGACTCGACGGGTTGACCCTGTTGCGAGGAAGTTCCCGAATAGCCTCTCGGACCCGAATTCGAATTCTGCCCAGGGCGAGCCGATTGATCGTAACCACGGGCACCGCTCGGATTACTTGCCTGGTTTCCGCCGCGATTAAAGTTGCCATCACCGCGTCCGCCTTGGAAAGTCGGATTCTGGCGAGAAGGAGGATTGAAGAAGCGCTGATTTCCTACCCGGCTCTGAATCGCGCTCGGATTTACCTGTCGGTCCGACGGCTGATAACTTTGCCGTGAAGGCGAGACCGGATGTGCACCGGTCATCATGCTGGCCTGGCGCAATGAGCCCGGATCTATTCTAGATTGCTGCATCGACACGCGACCGCGGCCGAAGTCATTGCCGCGCATGGAGCTTATGCCGCCGCGGACGCGCGCGTCGGAGAATGCCCGATCGACGTTCGAAAAGGCGCGGGGACCGTCTCGCAGTGGGCCGATGCCGCCCCGATAATCACGAACGTTGTAGATGTTGACTTCGTTCACTCGGCCGACGCCGCGGCCATACCACGGATAGAAACGGTCGCCCGGACCGCATGGCAGCCAGCCCACATTGCCATAGCCGCCAAAGCCGAAACCCACGTTCACTCCCCAGCCTCCTCCACCAAATCCAAAGAAGGACACGTAAGCCGGTGCCCACAGCGGACGATAGCCACCGTAGACTGGGCCCGGCCACCAACCCCAATTCCCGCCGTAGACGAACCAGCGCCCGTAGTGATACGGCGCCCATCCCCAGGGCTCATAAGAAACCCATGTCCAGCCGTAGTACGGTTCATAAACCCAACGGCCATCGCGATAGGGAGCCCAGTCCGGTCCATCATTCGGGAACCAGACTTCTCCATAGTCAGGGACGTCTCTCCAACGGCCGTAGGCGTCAAGATCCTGCGAACCTGTGTAGTAAGGATTCGTGTGGCGCCAGCTATCCGCGCTTTCGATTACATGATCGCGATCGCTGTTCCACTTATCCCAATCGTCTCTGCCGGGCGCTCCTGAAACCTGATACTGCGCGTTGTCCGCATTGCCCTGAATCGTGATGCGCTGGTCGCGCTCCACGCGGGTGCTTCCCTGTGGCGTCGAGATTTCCGCGCTCCCTTTACGCACATCGATAATCGTTTCGCCATCGGAATTGACCAAAATGCGATAACTGCCTTCGCCCATCTCCGGATGGATGGCCACGTTGGGCGTCTGAATTTCGATGCTTGCGTCGTAGTCTTTCAGGACTTCGTAGTTGGCGAGACCCTGCCCGATCTGAATCTGCATGGGATTGCCCGCGAGGCTCACCACGTTGGCCGTCGATCGATCCGACAAACGCAGAATGTTGGCGTGATCCAGCTGAATTTCGACGCGGGCGTTAGGCCCAGTGGAAATGTGGTCGCCGTTTACCACAGGCGTGTTGAGCGTAGCCGCGGCCCAATCACTCGAGCCGTCATGCTGTGTCGAAACGTCCCCGCGAACAAAGCTGATGCGCGCTGCGCCGGAATCATTCTGTGACGAAGGCGAAGGTGGCGTGGAACGTCCTTGCCCCTGCGGCGAGTATTGCACCGGAATTTCCATGGGCTGCTGCGACGCCGGAGGCGCCTGCTGCGCGCTCACCACGGCGCCAGTGCCGAGGAGCAGCGCACCACTTACCAGGGCTGTCTTCAAAAGACCCCAAATGCTTTTCATAACCATCTCCCGCAAGTCCTTCAGGCCAGCATTACTCTCACTCGCTCGATTTAGATGGTTGCAGGGGGGATGCCAAACTCGCAATGTTGAGGCGAAAACAAATGCCGCATTATCAATCAGATATGGCCGTTAAAATGGGACTCGCTAGTTAGGTTCCCGGCGTTTCTGGTGGATCTCACGCAGCACTGGTGGATATCAACCAGTCTTCAATACGAGAGCGATAGAAGCTAGGACTCTTCGGCCGGATCCGCTACACCCAATTTTGACAGCCGGTAGCGCAGCGCATTGCGGGACAAGCCCAGTGCCCGGGCGGCCTGGCTCTTGTTTCCGTTCGCATTTCGAAGGGCTTCGCGGATGGCTTCGTCTTCCCACTCTTCGAGTGTGACGCCGGCGGGAAGGACGTAGGGTGAAGCACCCGAAGCGGTGGAGCGTTTAGCGGGATCTTCGAGATAAATGTCAGCAGTGTCCAACGTCTCGGCGGACGATAGAGCCACGCCGCGTTCGATGATGTTCTGCAATTCGCGCACGTTTCCCGGCCAGTGATAGGCCATCAGGCGGTTCATTGCTTCCAGCGTAATTGCGGTAATCGTTTTGCCGGATTCTTTCGCGTAACGCTCCAGAAAATAGTTGGCCAGCGCGGGAACATCTTCCTTGTGATCCCGCAGCGGAGGAATGTCGATGGCCACGACGTTGAGGCGGTAATAGAGATCCTCGCGAAATGTTCCGTCTTCGAGCGCGGCGCGCAGATCGCGATTGGTGGCGGCTACGAGGCGCACATCCACTTTGTGCGTTTTCGTTCCGCCCAGTCGCTCAAACTCGCGATCCTGCAGCACACGCAATAGTTTTACCTGGATGGCGCCGGGAACGTCTCCGATTTCGTCGAGAAACAGCGTGCCCTTGTCAGCCAGTTCAAATTTTCCCTGCTTGGTTCCCGTAGCTCCGGAGAACGCGCCCTTTTCGTATCCAAAGAGTTCGCTCTCAAGCAGATTTTCGGGGATGGCCGTGCTGTTAATTTTCACGAACGGCCCGGAAGCGCGTTGCGAATGCTCGTGGATAGCACGTGCAATTAAATCTTTCCCGACGCCGCTTTCGCCGCCGATCAGCACGGTGGAATTCGTGGGCGCGACACGCTCGACCAGCGCCAGCACGGCCTGCATCTTGTCGCTCTGCGCGATGATGTTGCTATAGGAGTAGCGGCGCCCGAGGGCTTCGCGCAGCGAACGGTTTTCTTCGTGCAAACGGCGCGTGTCCAGTTCCTTACGGATCACCAGTACCAGTTCATCGAACGAAAACGGTTTCGTGACGTAATTGCTCGCGCCGACCTTCATCGCTTCGACGGCCGACTCGACCGTGCCGTATGCCGTCATCACTACTACTGGAAGAGCGGCGTTCGCGCGCTTTACCGCCTGCAGAAATTCCAGGCCGCTCATTCCTGGAAGGCGCAAGTCCGTCACCACCAGGTCCGGCTTCTCGCGCACCAGTAACTGCAAGCCCGATTCAGCATCCGCAGCCGAGTGCACCACAAAGCCTTCTTCGCCCAGGCGCAACTCGACCAGCCGCCGCATCTTGGCTTCATCCTCGACAATCAGAATCGCCGCTTTTTCGCCGCGCATGTTCATGTTTTTAGTAGCACAGACTTCAGTCTGTGGGGTTTCATCTTTGCAAGGCCCAAACTCCACAGACTGAAGTCTGTGCTACCGAACGCCATTGTGCCAGCGCTCGGGCAAGTATGGAAGTGAAGCCGCGTTCCCCGCTCGTGATAAAGTAGCCCCCGCTCCATGGCGCGAATCGACACCTCGATTCAGATTGCGGCTCCCGCCGAAGTGGTGTTTGCGTTTTTCGTGCCGCAGCGAATGCCTTACTGGTATGGCGCGGACATGCAAGCCTGCTTCCAAGTGCAGGACGGTGCATCGGATTTCGCAGTCGCGCAGAAAGTGCAGATCACGGGAAATTTGCGGAAGCGCGAAGTCTCTCACACCGCCGTGGTCATAGCGTTGCAGCAGGCTCGCCTGTTCGAGTGGCGATTCAGGGACCGCTACGGAGTCGTGGGCCTGGAGCGATGGGAATTGGAGCGGTTGGAAGCGACTTCGGTGACTCATCGACCGAAAACAATTGTGCGGATGCGCAGCGATTACAACCTTCCCGGACTTCTCGGCAAGGCGATGGACTGGCTGGTGACGCGACACGCGGTCGCGCGCCGCAATCAGGATTATCTCGCGCGTCTTAAGCGCTACGCCGAACACGGGCCGGAGTGAAGCCAAAACTAAAAATGACGCCAGAACAGACTTCCGATACTTCGCACCTCCGCTCGCCGCTCGGACCGCCGCCGGGCCCAGTGACGGGCGCAAAATCCATCTTCTGGAATGAAACGGAATTGCGTGCCGGCTGGCGCGTGCTGCTCTATCTGCTCATCGTTTTTCTAATCGCCGTGGCGGAAACCTTTCTAACCACGCTTGTGCACCTTCCGCAACTCGGTCGCACCGGCATCACCGCCAGTGCGATGCTGGTGCAGGAATGTATCGGAGTGCTGGCGACCTTCGCGGCCGCGGCGATCATGAGCATGATCGAAGACCGGCCATTTGGCGCGTACGGTTTGCCGCTCGGCGATGCGTTCCGCGCTCGTTTCTGGCAGGGCGCAGCGTGGGGAATCGCGATGGTTACCGCGATGATGCTGCTGATCCGCGCGTTCGGCGGATATTCCTTCGGAGAAGTGGCATTGCACGGTTCGACGCTGTGGGGCTACGCGATTCTCTGGATTGTCGTGTTTGTTTTTGTCGGTTTGTTTGAGGAATTTCTGTTTCGCGGCTACGCACAATATACGCTCGCTACCGGCATCGGATTCTGGCCCACGGCCGCGGCTCTCTCCGCCCTTTTCGGCGCTGTTCATCTTCACAACGGCGGAGAAGACAACGTCGGCGCGCTCAGCGTGTTTGTGATCGGCATGTTTTTCTGCTTGACGCTGTGGCGCACTGGGAATTTGTGGTTCGCCGTGGGTTTGCATGCGGCGTTCGACTGGGGCGAAACATTTTTGTTTTCCGTTCCGGACAGCGGCATTGTCGCTCCAGGCCACTTGCTGAATTCCTCCTTCCACGGCCCGGCATGGCTTACGGGCGGTACGGTGGGTCCCGAGGCTAGCGTGATGGCATTCGTGGTGGTGGGAATCTCTGCAGTAATTTTTGCGATGGTCTTTCCGTCGCGTCCTGCGATGGCTGCGACGGTATCGGAAAGACCGGGGCCTCCCCCGGTTCCCGAACCGCCTGAAAATCAAACGCCACCGAACATTTAATTTCTCCAGTAGCGCGGGTTTTAACCTGCGGGGGTGGTCCTTGCAGGGACCAAAACCCGCAGGCTGAAGCCCGCGCCACGCAAACCTGCTTTTTCCGTGGGAATTTGCCTGCAACGCTAGGCGCGCAGAGTTGCGGCAAGTTTTTGTTCGAGCGCTGCAAGAATCCGCGAGGAAAAATCGGTGAGCTGCGCTTCCGTGAGCGTGGCCTGTTGGCTCTCAAACTTTACGCGAACGAGCAGCGCAAATTTTCCTTCCGCCATATTCTTGCCGCGAAAAAGATCCACGGCATCGATGGAGGAAATTTCGCCAATACCGAGCGCGCGAATCGCTTCCTCGATGGCTGCAAAGCTTGTTCCGTCCGCAAGAACGAGTGAGAAGTCGCGTTCGACCGCCGGAAATCGGGAAAGAGGCTTGTATCGCAACGCCGCGCGAGCTTCTTTGTATCCCGCGCATAGCGGCTCGAGTTCCAATTCCGCGACAAATGCATCCTGCCGCAGTTTGAACCGGTCGGAAATGCGGCGCGAGAGTTGTCCGGCATGCCCGATGGTGCGCCCGCCCGCAAATTTGCCGCCACGCAAAGAAAGTTTTCCCGAATGCGCGCCGTTAAGCCAATCCGGTCCGCCCGCACTCCATGCAAGACCACCGGAAAGATGTCCCACCTGATCGAGGTCGCCCTTCAAATCCGCAAAAACATAAGGGCGTTCCGTTTCGGCGACGCCTTTTTCACGCGCGAGCCCCGTCGCGCCGAGCGTTACGATGCGCGTCTCTACCGGCTGCGTTCCATTCCAGCCGTACGTCTTGCCAAATTCAAACAGGCGCACGTTGCGCTGCCCGTGATTCAGATTCCATTCCAGTGTGCGCGCCATGGTTACGGCTCCCGTAGAGCGCAACACCGAGGCGTCTTCGGCCAGTGGGTTCGCGATGCGCGCGGGCGCCGCGTTTTCCGGCCGGAACATCGCATCACTCTGCTCATCGACAATGGGAATCGTGATGATTTCCTGATAGCCGAGGCCAATCAGAATTTCGCGCAGTCGATCATCCGCTTCCGCGTCATCGAGTCGCGCGGCAGGAAGTTTTGCGGGCGGCAGGCGTGTCGGGAATCTGTCCACGCCATAAATCCGGGAGACTTCTTCGATGAGGTCCACTTCGCGCGTTACGTCTCCGCGCCAAGACGGCCGCCGGCATTTCCATGCGGCATCCGGCGAACCGGCTCCGCCTCGCGTCGCATCCGAACGCACAGGCGCAAAGCCCAACCCTGAGAGAATCCCTGCAATCTCTGCGTCGGGCACGTCCGCACCCATCACGCGCAGAAATTCCTTGCGCGTCAACTCGATCGTCGGAGCCTCGACACGTCCCGGATAAATGTCTACCTCGCCCGCCAGTACTTCGCCGCCGCCCAATTGCTGAATCAATTCAGCGCAGCGGCGCGAAGCGGTTTCCGACATTTCCAGATCAGCGCCGCGCTCAAAACGCATCGAGGCTTCCGTGCGCAGGCCGAGCGCCTTTGATGTTCGGCGAATGGAAATCGGATCGAACCATGCGGATTCGAGCAAAAGATTTCGGCTGATGGAGCGAATCTCGCTGTCGGCACCTCCCATCACACCGGCGATCGCCACGGCTCGTGTCGCATCGGCAATCACGCACATTTCATTCGTGAGCGAGCGCTCGATCCCGTCGAGCGTGCGCATTTTCTCTCCACCGCGCGCTCGCCGCACCACGATTCTCTTTTCGGTCAGTAGATCCAGATCAAACGCGTGCAGGGGATGACCGAGTTCAAGCATCACGTAGTTGGTGGCGTCCACAACATTGTTGATCGACGCCTGGCCCAGCGCTTCGAGTCGTTGGCGCAGCCAGTCCGGCGAAGGCCCAACCTTTACGCCGCGTAGGACGCGCGCCGTGTAGCGCCCGCACAATTCGGGCGAATCAATTTGCACGCGGGTAGCCGCCGACGCCTGCTCGGAAGATTCCTGCGGGTGTGGATCGACAGCTTTGAGCGGCAGGCTATAGAGCGCCGCCGCTTCGCGGGCAATGCCGTAATGTCCCAGACAATCCGCGCGATTCGATGTGAGGTCAGCGTCGAGCAGCGGACCGGCCGGGGTCTGTTCCAGGGCCTCAACCGCGGTGCCGGAGAGCGAGAGCCGCGTGCGCAATTCCTCTGGCGCCGCTGTCAGCTCAACAAATTCCTTCAACCAGTTGTAGAGAACCCTCATATTTTTATGCGCCTGTTCGGCCCATTGCGTTAGTCTGGCTACACTAATGCCATACGCCGCGCCTGGCGGTTCGATTTACGCGAACTGCCGCAGGAACCGAACATCGTTCTGAAAATACAGCTGCAAATCGTTGATGTTGTATTTCAGCTGCGTCAAACGCTCGACGCCCAGGCCAAAGGCAAACCCTGAATATTTCTTCGGATCATAATTCACGAAGCCATAGACGGCGGGATCGACCATGCCCGCGCCGAACAATTCGATCCACCCGGATTGCTTGCACACGTTGCAACCCTTACCGCCGCAGAACACGCACGTCGCGTCGACTTCCACGGAAGGCTCGGTAAACGGAAAATAGCTCGGTCGCAATCGTGTTTTTACACTCGGCCCGAGGAATTCCCGGACAAAATATTCGACCGTGCCCTTGAAATCGCAGAACGTGATGTCCGTATCGACCGCCAGGCCTTCGATTTGATGGAACATGAAGCCATGCGTGGCGTCCGGATTATCGCGGCGATAAACTTTTCCAGGCACGATGATGCGCACCGGGGGCTGCTGCTTTTCCATGGTGCGCACTTGCATGGGCGAAGTGTGCGTGCGCAACAGGAGTGGCTCGGCACCTGCAGGCGCGGCCATGTAAAACGTATCCATGTTGTCGCGCGCGGGATGGTGCTCGGGAATATTGAGCGCCTCGAAATTATAATAGGGCGTTTCCATCTCCGGTCCAGAGACGACTGAGTAGCCGAGCGAAAGAAAAATGCGCTCGATTTCCTCAAATGTTTGTCGCAGCGGGTGCCGCGAGCCGAGCGCACGCATCACGCCCGGAAGAGAAAGATCTTCGCGTTCACGCGCCAGCGTCTTTTGTTCGGCCGCCGATTCGATCTCCGCGTGCCGCGTTTCCAGCGCCGATTCGAGGTGCGCTTTCAATTCATTGAGCGCCTGGCCGACAGCGCGCTTCAGCTCCGGCTTTGCCGGCTTGAGCCAGGTTTCTGTAACCTGCGTGAGCAGGCCGGACTTGCGGCCGAGCCACGCGTCGCGCAGCGATTTCCAGCCATTTTCGTCCGTGGCGCTTGTCACATCCTGATCAAACTGCGTGCGTAATTCGGCAAAGCGAGCCGCTACCAGTTCGGGCGTGGCCGCATCGAGCGGGGGAAGAATCTTTCCTGCCGAATTTGAGTTTGCTTCCATGATGTCAGGGATAAATCGAAAAAAGCCGAAGGCGCGTCGCTGTAGCCCGCCTCCTCAGAGGAGGGGAGTTTCCAGCGATACTCCTCGATAGCCCCCGCCTCTGAAAAGGCGGACTGTAGTTCTACGCCTTTGCCTTTGAGCCGAGCGCGCCTTTGGCCTGCTCGACCAACAGCGTGAAGCCGGCGGCATCTTTCACGGCGATGTCCGACAGAATCTTTCTGTCGATCTCGACGCCCGCGGCCTTCAGGCCGTGCATCAGCTGGCTGTAGGAAATTCCCGCGTTGCGCGCGGCGGCCCCGATGCGCTGAATCCACAGCGTGCGGAACTGGCGTTTGCGGACGCGGCGATCGCGATAGGAAAAACGCTCCGCGCGATTTACCGCCTCTTGAGCGGACTGGTAGAGCTTGGACTTTGTGAGAAAAAATCCCTTTGTGCGCTTTAGAAACTTTTTGCGGCGCGCACGTCGCTTGGTACCGCGTTTTACTCGAGCCATTTTATTTCTCCAATGCGGAGACGCAAAAACTTCCGGAGCATTGCGGCCATTCCCGCGCACGGGAACCGGCACGCAATCGGAAAGCGAGAGCGTCTCCACGGCGTGTTTAGAAGCTCTGCGAAATTTTTCGCTTTCGCGAATTTTTCACGAGCATGCCCGGTCTATTTTTGATTTGGACCGGACCGCTGGCCGGCAGGCCCACCGTGGCGGGTTGCGCTCTGCCTGGCACAGCAAAAAAACGAACTTGTAGCGCCAACCTTCAGGTCGGCATTTTAGCATCACCCAGAATGCCCGCATGGAAGGCGGGCGCTACATCACTTCTAACGCTAAAGCTCTAAATCCAAAACTGCTTTTTCTGGTTCTGCGAAGGCATTTAGCCGTACGGCAACATCTTGTGGACGTTGCTGGCATCCGCCGGATGAACCTGCTTCATTTTCTTCAGGCGCCGCATCCGGTTGGCTTTTTTGGTGCCCAACAGGTGGCGCTTGCCGGAATGCATACGCATGACTTTTCCGGTCGACGTGATCTTGAAGCGCTTGGCCGCGCCGCGATGTGTCTTGAGCTTAAGCTTCTTCACCTTTTTTGCCACAAACGTTTCCTCTCAAAATTCTGCCCAGTAAGACAGGCTTGAACCTGTCAGGCCCCGGGATTGAAGTATGCAAAAACTGACAGGCTGGACAGGCTGCGAAAAAACTTAAAACGCTGTCATTCTGAGCGCAGCGAAGAGTCTCTATTTGTTTTCTTCTCTTATTCCTAAATCGAAGAGAGATTCTTCGCTGCGCTCAGAATTACAGAATAAGACATTTTTTCCGCAGCCATGAAGCCTGTCCCCGCTTACCCTTGTCCGCCGGCCGGCGCCCCTGCCGGTTTCGCAGGCGGTGCGCCGCCGCCGCGCTTCGGCGCCAGCAGCGCCATCAAAACATTGGCTTCCATGCGCGGTCCGATCTCAACCAGCGCGTGATCCGCGATCTCCCCCAACAAGCGGTGCATCTTCGCGCGGCCCACTTCCTGGTGCGCCATTTCGCGGCCGCGATGAAAAATCATGGCCTTGACCTTGTGGCCCTCGCCCAGAAACCGGATGATCTGGTTCTTGCGGACCTGGTAATCGTGTTCCGCGGTCGCCGGACGGAACTTCACTTCCTTGAGCTGCGAGCCCTTCTGATGTTTTCGCTGCTCGTGTGCTTTCTTGTTGGTTTGGTAGAGATATTTTCCGTAGTCGGTGATCTTGCAAACCGGCGGATCGGCGGTCGGCGATATTTCCACCAGATCGAGTCCCCGCTCACGGGCAAGCTTAATCGCCTCGAACGGCGGCATCACACCCAGTTGTCCGCCATCCTCATCCACGACGCGAATTTCACGCGCCCGTATTCGATCGTTTACTCGAATCCGGTCTGCCTGCCGAAAACTCCGTTCCGCGATAAACCCACCTCCAAGAATCGCGCAAGACCAGCCCCAAAACCCCGGTGTCGCGCCGTCTTCTTCCGTCCATCCCTGCCTCCACGCAGCATTCCGCCCGGGTAGGGATGGGTCACAGAGTATAGCACGGTAAGAAGGTCGGGCAATACCGGGAGATACGTAGAATCTGGAAGCGCCCAAATAGGAATGCCAGCCGCAACTCCGACCCTGCAACTGTGGCTACGGAAGGTTCACGGCAAAGGCGAAAATTCGACGCGGCGGCGGATGGGGTCAATCCGTTCGGCGCGCACGCGGATGCGGTCGCCGAGTTTCCAGACATGCCCCGAGCGCGCGCTGCCCCGTCCGGATTTTTTCTTTTTCCCGGATTCCTGGGATGAGGAATGTTGAGCAGCGTGCCCGCTTCCGGAAACAATCGCGTGATCCTGCTCGCGATAGAACACATGCTCGCCGGTAAGTTCCTCGATGCGGTCGATGGGTACCATGCCTTCGACAAAAATTTCCGTCAGCTCCACGAAGAAGCCGAATTTCTGCACGGAGGTAATCAGCGCGTCATATTCCTCGCCGAGGTGCTGCTCCATATACTGCGCGGTTTTCCAGGCCATCAATTCGCGCTCGGCGGTTTCGGCGCGCCGCTCGGATTCGGCGGTTTCCCCGGCG
>Ga0157378_10001770_pt1 | contig 19392 bp, 21 predicted proteins | sample M65metaG_FD_115309 | JGI IMG/M metagenome (GOLD analysis project Ga0157378, IMG submission 115309) | Miscanthus rhizosphere microbial communities from Kellogg Biological Station, Michigan, USA - M6-5 metaG | ecosystem: Host-associated > Plants > Roots > Rhizosphere > Soil | place: USA: Michigan...
AGCCGCGTTCCTGCACCAGACGCTCGGCCACATCGAGGATCTGGGTCGCGGTGTCCACCTCGGGCGCTCCCATCGCTCGCGCAGTTTCCCTCTTCGTGACGGTTGACTTCTGACCTACTAGTAAGTAAGGATACACCCTGTCGAGGATCGGGAGGAGTGGTCGAGATGCAGCAGACCGAGCACAGGGACTTCGGTGAGCCGGACGAGCTCCGAGAGTTCCCGAACGGACACGCGGAGATCCTGAAGGTGGGTGACTCCGAGATCGGACGGCTCGTGTTCGAGCCGGGGTGGCGCTGGGCGACCGACGTGAAGCCGATCGCGCAGACGCCGAGCTGCGAGGCACCCCATTTCCAGTACCACATCGCCGGGAAGCTCGCGATCCGGATGGACGACGGGACGGAGTTCGTGGCCGAACCGGGCGACGTGACGTCACTGCCGAGTGGACACGACGCGTGGGTCCTTGGCGATGAGCCGGTCGTCGTCGTGGATTGGTTCGGCGCGAGCAACTACGCGAAAAGCGGCTCCTAGCAGAAGGTCAGGAGGGACCAGCGGCGGAGTGACCATCGGTCATCCCGCGATTCGCGCCCGACTCCGTCGCGTCTTAGGTTCGCGTCGCGAACCTAAGACCGAGTCGGGAGGGGCGCATGCACAGGTACGTCGTGTTGGCCGTCGTCGTCGTGGTCGTCGCCGCGGGAGCGACCTTGTTCCTGAGGACGCGGAACGCCCCTGCCGTCGCGGCGGCATCGACCGCCGATCACAACAACGAGCCGGCATCGGAAGGTCAGGACTCCGAGGGCCTCGAGGAGGGTGGTGACCCTGATGCCGCTGCTGAGAACCACGCGGGCACCATCAGTATCCGGCGCCGCGTCCTCGATCCCTCCGCGTTGGCCGCGACGGGCTGGGCGGGCGAGGTCCAGATCGCGAACGACGACACGTGGGAGCCATACGTCGCTGCCGATCCCTCGGGCCCATACGTCTACGCCCTCTACAACCGCTACGGCATCACGTGTCAGCACTGCCCGAACCCGCAGATGGAGATCCGGATCTCCGCCGACGGCGGGCAGACGTGGGCTGCGGAGAAGCCGATCTGCACGTGCAGCGGCGTCGCGGGCCAGTGGGACCCCGTGCTCGCAACGACGGCGTCAGGCGCCGTCTACGGAACGTGGATGAACTCGAACACGATCGTGTTCTCCAAGTCCACGAACCACGGCTCCACATGGTCGACACCGCTCAAGGTGTCGGGCAAGAGCTGGGCGGACAAGCCCTGGATGGCGACGAGCGCGAACGGGACTGACGTCTACGTCGCCTACGAGAGCCGCAGCCAACTCTTCTTGACGTCATCGCACAACGCGGGGGCATCGTTCTCGACCCCGGTCGCGGTGAACACCGACTCGAGCGTGTACCGCTACCCGAACGGCTTCGTCGTGCTCGCGAACGGCACCGCGGTGCTCTCGGATTCCAGATACTCGGGCGGAAGCGTCAAAACCGCCGGCCCCGTGGAGATCGAGGTGTGGCGGAGCACGAACAGCGGAGCGTCGTGGACCAAGGTCACGGTCGACAACACGGTCTTCACCGGGGTCAACTTCGAGACGTCGTCCACGTCGACGATCGCGGCCGATGCGTCGGGGGCTCTGGTCATCGAGTACTCCGGGGCGACGACCCAAGGCGCGAACAATCATGTGTTCACCCGGCGCTCGACCGACGGTGGCATGACGTGGTCGGGGAGGGTCGAGGTCGGCAACGCGGCGGCGAACGGCAGTTTCCCCGCGATCGCGGCGAAGGGCTCGGGCGATTTCCGGATCACCTACATGGACAACAGCACGGGCTCCTGGAACGTCTGGTACCGCGCCTCCGGCGACGGCGGCACGACGTGGTCGGCGCCGCTCCGGATCTCCGACGCCACGTCAGGGGCTCCCTACAAGGGGGTGAACGGCTTCACGTCCTACTACGGCGACTATGACGGGATCGCGATCACCAACGCCGGGAAGAGCGTGACGGTCTCGGGGCAGGGCGCCAGCTTCTCGACGGGGCCTGGGAGCATCTGGTTCAACCGACAGACGTGATCGGGCGGGACCCCGCGACGAGATGGAGCGTCGACGGCTCGGGGGAACAGAGCTTGTCGTTTCTCGGATCGGGCTCGGGCTGGCCGCGCTCGGGCGTCCCGCGTACATCGACGTCGGACGTGATCGGGATCTCGGGTTGGCGCGATCGCGCGCCGCGATGGAGGCGCGCACCCATAACGTCCTCGACGCGGCGTACGACGTCGGCGTTCGCTACGTGGACGTGGCTCGTTCCTACGGAGATGCAGAGGCGTTCCTGAGCGACTGGCTCGCCACGCGCGATCCGGACGATGTGCGGGTCGGCTCGAAGTGGGGTTACACCTACGTAGGCGGATGGCGGTTGGACGCCGACGTCCAGGAGGTGAAGGACCTCTCGGTCACCGCCCTCCGGCGGCAGATCGCGGAGTCGCGGCGGCTCCTGGGCGATCACCTGTCCCTCTACCAGATCCACTCCGCCACCATCGAGAGCGGTGTGTTCGACGATCGCGAGCTGCTGGATGAGCTCCGCTCGGTCCGGGAGTCGGGCCTCGTCCTCGGCTTCTCCACGAGCGGTCCGCAGCAGGCCGACGCGATCGTTCGCGGTCTCCAGGAGCGGGTCGATGGCGAACCGCTCTTCTCGACGGTTCAGTCGACCTGGAACGTGCTGGAGCCTTCGGCCGGTCCCGCGTTGGCGGAGGCTCACGCGGACGGGCGCGGCGTCCTGATCAAGGAAGCGATGGCGAACGGTCGGCTCGCGGTGATCGATGGGCCGCTCGGCGGTGTGGCCGGCCGGCTCGGGACGACGCCCGATCGGGTCGCGCTCGCGGCCGTCCACGCGCAACCGTGGGCCGATGTCGTCCTGTCGGGCGCGGTGACCGTCGAGCAGGTCCGGAGCAATGCGTCGGCGGTGGACGTATCGCTTCCCGACGATGCACTTGCGGCGATGAACGAGCTCGCGCAGCCTCCCGAGCGCTACTGGGCAGACCGCGCCGCGCTGCCCTGGCGATAACGAGCCACCGGAACGACCTTCACGAAAGCGGAAGAGCGATCGAGGCGGTGAGGCCACCGCCGGGCGTTGGCTCCAGCCACATCCGGCCACGCTGCGCTTCGACCAAGGCGCGCGCGAGCGCGAGGCCGAGGCCGGCGCCCCCGGTATCCCTCGTCCGGGAGGGGTCCGCCCGGAAGAAGCGTTCGAACGCGCGGTGATGCGCCTCGGCCGGCATCCCCTTCCCGTGATCTTCGATCGTGATGACGGCTTCGCGCGCACCGTCGACGCCCCAACGGACCTCAGCCGCGCCGCCACCGTGTCTGGCGACGTTCTCGAGTACGGCATCGAGGGCCGCCTCGAGCGCGATGCGGTCGGCGGGGGCGGGCAGGGACTCGGCGCCGTGTGCGCTCAGGTGGCTGCCGTGCGCGATGGTGCTCCGATGGATGGCCGATCTGCAGGTCGCGGCCAGGTCGATCGGGCTCCGCTCCAGTTCGAGCTGGCCGCGGTCCGCCCGAGCCAGCTGGAGGAGCCGCTGTGAGAGTCCGGTGAGGTAGTCGACCTCGGAGAGCACGTCTGCGGCCAACGCCGGATCCTGCTGGCTGAGGGTCTCGACCCCCGCGCGGATGAACGCCAGCGGTGTCCTCAGCTCATGGGAGGCGTCGGCCGCGAACCCGGCCTGGGCCTCGTACGACGCCTCCACCGGCCTGACGGCCCGGCCGGCCCACCACCAACCTGCCGCGAGGGCGGCGGCGAGTGCCGCGACGCCGCCCCAGACGAATAACGATCGCACCCGGTGAACCAACGCCTCTTCGGGTTCCAACGACCGTCCCGCAGCGACCCACGCAACCGTCGTGCCCTCGATCATCGCGGGCAACGTGACGACGCGGACCTTCTCGCCGGCGACCTCCAGATCGGTGACGCGATCGGGGTAGGGCCGCAGCCACGACGGTATCTCCTTCCGCTCGCCGACCGGGACGTCCACGCCGACGCGATAGACGGCGGTCTGAACGGCCGATGCCGAGGGAACGTCCACGTCGGTCGTGGGCGCGAGCCCGCCGCCCTCTTGGATCCGCTCGGCCTGCGCGCCCGCTTCTGCCGCGAGCTGATCGGTCGCGCTCCGGTCCAAGATATGGGCGAGGAGAACCAATACCAACCCCGCGAAGATGCTCACGATCACGAGCATCACGAACGCGTGGGAGATCGCGAGCCGCACGCGGAGCGACCGGAACATCTACCGTCCCACCGAGTACCCCACTCCGCGAACCGTCCGGATGATGTCGCCGCCAGGGCCTAGCTTCCTCCGGAGGTAATGGACGTAGAGATCGACCACCTTCGTCTGTGCGTCGAACGGGAAGTCCCACACGAGCTCCTTGAGCTCGGCGCGCGTGAGCACCTGCCCGTGATGCTCCAGCAGGCACGTCAACAGATCGAACTCCTTCGAGGTCAGCTCCACCTCCGCGCCCTCGACGTGGACGCGGCGCGAGCGAGGGTCGAGCGTCACGGGTCCGTGCCGGAGGATCGCTCCCGCGGCAGCGCCAGGGGAGCGCCGCGCAAGGGCATCGACCCGAGCCAGCAGCTCATCGAAGGCGAACGGTTTGATGAGATAGTCGTCGGCTCCACTCCGCAGGCCGTCGACCCGGTCGTCGATCCCGTCGCGCGCGGTGAGCATCAAGATAGGGATCGCCACATCGCGATCCCGCAGCGTTCGCGTGAGCGAGATCCCGTCCATGCCCGGAAGCATGACGTCGACGATCGCCAGGTCGAGACCGCCGGCCGCGGCGCGATCGAGGCCGCTCGAGCCGTCGTCGCACGTCTCGGCGCTGTGACCCGCGGTCCGGAGTCGTCGTGCGATCAGGTCTGCGAGCCGCCGGTCGTCCTCGATCACCAGGATGTTCACGGAGTCATCGTCGCAGCCCAGGATGTGGACGATGCGATCCTTACCGACCTCTTACCGTCCTCCGAACGCTCTCGAAGCCTGCGCGGCGAATATCTCGAACATGCGAACGCAGCCCCGACGCACGAAGACACCGCTCCGGCCCGACGCGACCCGTCGGGGAACCGATCCGGGAAGGAGCCGACGGAACCGGTCGCCGAGCTTCTCGGACGGTTGGACCGAGATGCCGTGGTCGATCCGGATCCTCCGGGCCTTCCTCGGCGTGACGTTCGTCTTCGCGGGTGTGCAGAAGTTCCTCGACCCCAACTTCCTCCGTCCCGGTGGCGGCGACTACATCGGGACCCAGCTCGCCGGCTTCGCCACCGGGGCGCCGGCCGCCCCGCTGATGCGGGTCCTGGAGCACGCCCCGGTCCTCACGGGGATCGCGATCGCCCTCGTGGAGATCGCGGTCGGCCTCGCGACGCTCGCGGGGATCGGGATGCTCGCCGCGTCGCTCGTGGGGTTCGGGATCAACGCGATCCTCTGGCTCTCCGCCACGTGGCACACGCACCCCTACTTCCTCGGATCCGATTCGATCTATGCCATCGCGTGGCTCGCGCTCGTCGCCGGGATCGTCGAGGCGGAGCACGCCAGCCGGGGCCGCGTCGCCGGGCCGACCGAGCGGATCGACGGGATCAGTCGTCGCGAGTTCGCGCGCGGAAGCCTGATCGCGGGCGTCGCCGTCGCGCTCGGGCTGGCGTCGAAGGCGCTGGCGGGCCCCGCATCGTCGACGGGGCTCGGGAACCTTGCCGACCCGACGCGGCGTTCGGCGGCGCGTTCCGCTGAACCAAGCGGATCGGTCGCTCCGAGCGCGACCCCGGCAGCCCCAGCGACACCCGGCCGCGTGCTCACGACCCTCGACGCGCTCCCGGTGGGACGGGCCGTCGGATTCACGGATCCGCAGGTCGGGCCCGCCGTCTTGCTCCGGCTCGCTAACGATCAGGTCGTCGCGTATAGCCGCGCCTGCACGCACGAAGGATGCTTGGTCGGGTACGACCAGAGCTCCGAGATCCTCGTCTGCCCCTGTCACGGAGCCGAGTTCGATCCGGCGCATCAAGCGGAAGCGATCGCCGGGCCGACCCGGACCCCGCTCGAGTCGATCAAGGTGGTCGTGGATCGTCCGACGGGGGACGTGATCCTGCCCGCGTAGCCTGGCCGAGCCTGGCGCGGCCTCCACGGTTGGGGCAAGCTCCCACCTGTGGAGGTCCGCAGGCTCGGCCCGAACGATGGGGCGGCGCTCGAAGCCGCGGTGCGTGCCTTCCGCGGCTTCGAGCGCCGCCCCAACCCGGCGTTCCTCGCCGACGGGCGCGGCCTCGCGTACGTCGCGTCCGACGGCGAGACCGTGGTCGGCTTCGCGTGGGGCTCAACCGTCTCGCAGCCGGACGGTGGCTCTTTCCTGCTCCTCGCGGGCCTCCAGGTGGCGGAGGCGGTGCGAGCGATGAAGGTCGGCAAGCAGCTGCTCGATGCGTTCGCCGAGGACGGTCGAGCCGCGGGTCTCACCCGGATGTGGATGCTGAGCGACGCGGGTCATCGAGCCGCCAGGCTCCTCTACGAGGACGCGAACGACCCGGGCTCAACGACGATCGACACCCCGTGGTGGGTTCTTGGATGAGGATCGGTTGTGGTGCGCAACGGCTCGCCGCCGCGCGCTGAGATAATCCCGGATCGTGCGCTTCGACTCGATCCTGGATGCCATCGGGGACACGCCGCTCGTCGGCATCCCCCGGATGTCCTCCGCCCCGGGCGTCCGGATCTGGGCCAAGCTCGAAGGGCAGAACCCCACCGGCTCGACGAAGGATCGGATCGCTCTCGCCATGGTGGAGGCGGCGGAGGGCTCGGGCGAGCTGACGTCCGAACGAACGATCCTGGAGCCAACGTCGGGCAACACGGGCATCGCGCTCGCGATGGTGGCACGCCGCAAGGGATACAAGCTCACCGTGGTGATCCCGGACAACGCGAGCGAGGAGCGGATCGGCCTTCTGCGATTGTTCGGGGCCGAGATCGTCCTATCGGACGGAGCGAAGGGGACGAACGGCTCGATCGAGGTCGCGCGCGCGCTCGCGACCGACGACCGGTACTACATGCCCTTCCAGTACGGGAACCCCGCCAACCCCGACGCGCATGAGAAGGGGACGGCGCAGGAGATCATCCGCGACCTTCCGACGATCTCGCACTTCGTCGCTGGCATGGGGACCGGCGGAACCCTGACGGGTGCCGGGCGCGGGCTCCATGCGTACAACGAGCAGATCAAGGTCGTGGCGGCCGAGCCCGAGCTCGGCGATCTGGTGTACGGGCTGCGTTCGCTCGACGAAGGGTTCATCCCGCCGATCTTCGACCCCGAGCAGATCGACCGGAAGTTCCTGGTGAACGCCGCCGACTCCCTCCACGCGACGAGGGAGCTCACGGCGCGGGAGGGGATCTTCGCGGGGATCAGCAGCGGCGCGGTGATCCACGTCGCACAGCGCATCTCCCAAGAGCTCGACGGTGGCGACATCGTGTGTCTCCTGCCTGACGGCGGTTGGAAGTACCTGTCGACGCACGCCTGGGCGGAGGATCTCTCCGCGGCTGAGCGAGGGGTCGAGGAGTCGCTGTGGTGGTAGCGCGTGTCGGATAACCGACCGGTGGGCGTGTTCGACTCAGGCGTCGGTGGCCTCACGGTGGCGAGAGCCATCCTCGAGTTGTTGCCGAACGAATCCCTGATCTACGTCGGGGACTCGGCGAACTTCCCCTACGGTCCGCGACCGGTCGAGGAGATCCGGAGGTTCGCGATGGAGATCGCGGCGTCCCTCGTCGAGCGGGACGTCAAGCTGCTCGTGGTCGCGTGCAATTCCATCGAGGTCTCCGCCATCGGCGACATCGCGACCACGCACGGGGTCCCCGTCGTCGGGGTGATCAACCCAGGGGCCCGCGCCGCGATCCGAGCAACGAGGAACGGCGTGGTCGGGGTGATCGGGACGACCGCGACGATCGACGCCGGGGCCTACCGGCGAGCGGTGGGGTCGGTCGTGGAGCTCCACGGGGCCGCCTGCCCGGTGTTCGTGGAGCATGTGGAGCGCGGAGATACGACGTCGGAGGAGTTGCGGGAGGCCGCGCGCAGGTATCTTGCACCGCTGAAGGAGAAGGGGATCGACACGTTGATCTTGGGCTGCACGCACTACCCGCTGCTCTCGGGGCTGCTCCAGCTGGAGCTCGGCCCCGACGTCGTGCTCGTGTCCTCCGCGGAAGAGACGGCGAAGGATGTCTACGCCGAGCTCCTTCGGGCGGGGAGCCTCCGCGATGAACCGACACCCCCTCACCACGAGTTCCTGACGACGGGAGACGCCGAGCCGTTCCGGGACCACGCCGAGCTCTTCCTGGGTCGCGAACTGGCGCACGTCAAGGCCGTCCACCTCGAAGCGGGCGGTCGCTCGTGAGGCTCTCGGTTTTGGGTTCTCACGGAACGTGGCCGGGAACAGCAGGGGAGTGCAGCGGCTACCTCGTCACCAGTGGGTCCTTCCACCTCTGGCTCGACGCGGGAACGGGCACCTTCGCCCGTTTGCAGGAGCACGTCGCGCCCGGTGAGATCGATGCGGTGCTGATCACGCACGGGCATGCGGACCACTTCCTCGATGTGATCCCCGCGTTCTACGCGCGGCATTACGGCGATCTCGGTCAGCCGGGCCTTCCCTTCTATTCGCCGGCCGGGTTCATGGATCTTGCGGCGTTGCTCGTCTCGGAGAACGGCCGGAACGTCATGGCCGAGGCGTACGCGTTCGACCATCTGGACGCCGGACGTGTGGTGGAGGTGGGGCCGTTCCGCGTGACGGCGTTCGAGATGACCCACATCGGTGTGTACTCGCTCGGGTACCGGATCGAGGTGAACGGCCACACGCTCGCCTACACCGGCGACACGGGCCCCTGCGACGAGGCGATCGAGCTGGCCCGCGGCGCCGACCTGTTCCTCTGCGAGGCGACCTATCAAGACCCGATGGATCACACCTTCTTCCATCTGAGTGCCGAGCAGGCGGCCGAGATCGCGGTGCGGGCCGAGGTTCGCCGATTGGTGCTCACGCATCTGACGCCTGCGCTTGACCCCGGCGTCTCGCTCGAGCAGGCGGCTCGGGTGTTCGACGGTCCGATCGACGTCGCGACGCGCGATGCGGTGTGGGAGATCGGCCGTTGACCCGCCCCGACGACCGGGCCAACGGGCAACTCCGGCCCGTGAGCTACGAGCTGGGCTATCAGGAGTGGGCGAACGGCTCCGTGCTGTTCTCCATGGGCAAGACACGCGTGCTCTGTGCGGCGACGGTGTCGGAGGACACGCCACGCTGGCTCCGCGGGACGGGTCGTGGGTGGGTCACGGGCGAGTACTCGATGCTCCCCGCATCGACCGTGGAACGGTCCGGCCGCGAGGTGAACCGGGGGAAACCGGGCGGTCGCACGCAGGAGATCCAGCGATTGATCGGCCGGGCGCTCAGGAGCGTCACGGAACTCGAACGGCTCGGCGAGCGCACCGTGACGGTCGACTGTGACGTCCTGGTGGCCGATGCGGGCACCCGGACGGCGTCGATCACGGGCGGCTACATCGCGCTCGCCCTGGCCCTCCGGAGCTTGACCGATGGTCCAGCCCCGGCCGAGGTATTGAAGGATTCCGTCGCGGCGGTGTCGGTCGGCATCGTGGACGGTGAGCCCCGTCTCGACCTCTGCTACGAGGAGGACGCGGGTGCGGAGGTCGATTGCAACGTGGTGATGACCGGCGGCGGCGCGCTGGTGGAGGTGCAAGGGACCGCGGAAGGTTCGCCGTTCTCCCGGCCGCAGCTCGACGAGCTGCTCGACCTCGCCGCGGCCGGGATCGCGGAGCTCACCAAGATCCAGGCCGAGGCGCTGGGTATCTGAAGCCCGGATGGCGCTTCCGCCACGGATCGCGCTCGCGACGAAGAACGAGCACAAGCTCGTCGAGATCATCCGGATCTGCTCGGATTGGCCGGTGGAGTGGGTCACGGTTCACGACCGTGACGCGGGCACCTTCCCGGAGGTCGACGAGACGGGGGAGACGTACCTCGACAACGCGGCCCTCAAGGCTCGAGCCGTCGCGGATGCCGTGGGGATCCCTGCCCTCGCGGACGACTCGGGGATCGAGGTCGACGCGCTCGGAGGGCGGCCGGGCCCGAGGAGCGCCAGGTTCGCGGGTCCGGATGCGACCGACGAGCGGAACCTCGCCGAGCTGATCCGCTCGGTCCGGGGGATCCCGGCCGCCGGTCTCACGGCCCGGTATCGGTGCGTGGCCGCGTTCGTGGCTCCGGGCGGGGAGCTCATCTCGGTCGAGGGTCTTTGCGAGGGAGCCCTTACCACGAAACCCCGCGGTACCGGTGGCTTCGGCTACGACCCGATCTTCGTACCCGTGGGCTGGGACCGGACGATGGCTGAGCTCGAGCCCGGGGAGAAGGATCGGATCAGCCACCGCGGGCGAGCGTTCCGGGCCATCCACGCCCTCCTGACCGGCGATTGACCTTCCGGTCATCGGCTGCGGCGCCTACCGAACTCAAGGTAGATGCGTGGCTCGCCGAGGACTCATCCGTGGACGTCGATCATCGCGACAGGCGGGCGCTTCCGCTGGAAGCGTTCCTTTCGGGGCGGCCGCCAGCCTACGTGCTCGCGGTGGCCGTCCTGTTCGTCGTCGGCGTCGGCATCGCGGACTCACTGGTCGGCCCGAACATCTCGATCGCGCCTTTCTACGTGCTGCCCATCTTGATCGCGACCTGGAACCTGGGGCGCGCATGGGGATTCCTGGTCGCCGGTCTCGCAGCCGTCGCGATGCAACTCGCCCACGTCCGGTCGGTCGAGACCAACGTCCTGGTTCCGTCGTGGAACGCCCTCGTCTGGTACGCGGTGTTCCTGTTCGTCGTCTGGCTCCTCGCCATCATCCGGGACCACGCGAAGCGCCAGCGCTCGCAGCTCGAGTCGCAGGAGGAGGTCTCGGACGACCTGCGAGCGCAGAACGATATGAAGAACACCTTGCTCCACGCGGTCTCGCACGACCTCAAAGGTCCGCTCGCGGGCATCCTCGGCGCGATGCAGACGATCCGCCGCGCCGACCAGCTCAAGCTGACGGGCGTCGAGCTCAACGATCTCTACGGTGTGATCGAACAGGCAGGAAGGAAGGCGTCGCGCCTGGTCGACGACCTCCTCGACCTCGACCGGCTCCGCCGCGGCCAGCTCCAGCCGGAACGTGAGCCCACCGATGTCGGCGAACTGGCAGACCGCCTCGCTCTGGAACTTCCGTCGCTCTCGGGACACCCGGTCCGGATCGAGAGCGAGCCGATGCTCGTCGACGTCGATCGAGCGAAGGTCGAGCGGATCGTGGAGAACCTGCTCAACAACGCTGCCCGGCACACCCCCGCCGGGACCGCCGTGCAGGTGGTCGTCACCGAACGGGACAAGGGGGTGGTCGTCGTCGTCGAAGACGAGGGCCCCGGGGTCCCCGACGACGTCAAGGACGAGATCTTCGAACCCTTCCGCCAAGGTGCGGGTGCACGTGGCGGCGTGGGCATCGGTCTGTCGCTCGTGCAGCGCTTCGCCGAGTTGCATGGCGGGACCGCCCGGGTCGAGGACCGGCCGGGCGGCGGCGCTCGCTTCGTGGTGACGCTGCCCGGGCAGGTTCAGCACGTGACCCGACCCGCCCCGCTCCGAGCCGTCTGAGCTCTGCGCGCCCTGCCCTGCGACCCCCACTTCCTTGCGCGCCTCCGCCGACCAGCGGGGGCCGCTTGACCTACAACCCGCACTGTAGGAACAGGGGTCGGTGTGCCGATACCTCGAGGGACGCCCCACGTGCGCTGGAGCGTCGGGGGCGAAGGAGGTAGGGGACGGTTGAAGGGGAGAGCGGTGGTCGCCGCAACGACGGTCGTCCTGACCATGTTCGTCACGAGCGCCGCGCGCGCCGGGACCGATGTGGGGCCGGCCGGGATCCAGGTGAGCACCCCCAGCCCCGCAACCTTCACGAGTTACGGCGGGATACGGCTCGGATCGATCGGTTCCCTCGCCAACACGGGAGATGAGTTCCTCGGCGTCGCCGATCTCGCTCCGACGACCAACCGGATCGAAGCGAACTTCACCGTTCCGAGGTTCCTCCTGAACGGCAACACGGGTTCGCGGAGCGGCGATTGTCAGGGCATCTACACGGTCGGCACGGTCGCGAACCCTTCCGCCAATCGGTTCACGATGACGTGGGATCGCTCCGCAGGAACCTTGACCTCGACGCTGACCAACCCGTCGCTCAGCTGCACGGTCGTGTTCACCAACTTCACGCAAGAGCTCGCCACCGCGAAGGGATGGAGCCTCGCACAGGCCCTAGCGGCGCTCAACGATGTCGACTCGCTACGCCTGTCGGTCGACGATCGGCAGGCGGGAACGAAGATGGTGTTGAGCGGAGCAACGGTCGACGCGGGCGTGTCGGTCGGGTCGTTCAACCCGGGGGCCGGCTCGAGCAAGGACTGGCTCGCGTCCGGGTACGACTTCGACGCTCCGAACGGTTTCACCGTCGCCGGTTCGCTCGATCTCGGCGGCTCGTTCGGGACGTGCGAAGACACCTGCGCCCTTCAGATCACCTTCGGCCATTCCGTACCGCCGAACCGGCCCCCGGCGGTACAGGAGCACGGCGCCAACGCGTCGGGTGCAGAGGGAAGTGCCCTCGTCACGCACGGATCGTTCGGCGATCCCGACGGCGACCCCCTGACGATCACGGGTGTGGGAGCGGGGTCCGTGACGGACCACGGCAACGGCCGGTGGTCGTGGCGCAACGTACCGCTCGACGATGGGAGCGGATCGGTCACCGTCACCGCCTCGGACGGGAACGGCGGCACGGCCACGGATGTCTTCTCGTGGCGGGCCGACAACGTTCCGCCCACGATCGTGTCGCTCACACCGAGCACGACGACCGCGCTCGCCGGCAGCGACGTGATCTGGACGGCGACCGCGACCGACCCGGGGACCGCGGACACGTTCACCTGGTGGTTCGACCGGGGCGCCGGGAACGCCGGCGGCCTGACGACGACCTACACGCGGAGCTACTCCTCGTGCGGAACGTACGCGCTGGACGCGACGGTGGCCGACGACGATGGCGGCTCCGATTCCGCGACGTCCGACGCCACGGTTTCGGTGGGCGAAGGCGCGGTCCTGCCACCGCTCGGGTCCGGGAAAGACCTGGTCCAAACCGGTCAGGTGGTCCCGGTGAAGGTGCGGATCGCGTGCGACGGTGTCTCCTGGGCCGGCCTGGCGCCGGCCATCACGCTGGTTCACGCGGATGACACCTATCCGGCCTCGTCCGTGGCAGCCGTCGACCAGGCGGGCGTGATGCGGGAGGTCGGCGGGATGTACTTCTACAATCTCCGCATCCCGAGCTCGCTCGGCGGCCATGATCTCGTCAAGGGCGACGAGCTCACGATCCGCGTCGAGCCCTTCGGCTCGGCAGGCGGCACCCTCGACGTCGTCGTGCTGATCCGCAAGTAGCCTTGCGCGCGTGAACCTCGGCAAGCCCGTGTCCTCCGTGGAGACGGAGCGGCTCCTCCTCCGTCCGTTCACGCCGGCCGACTTCGCATCGCTCTACGCGTACCAATCCCGGCCCGACGTGACGCGCTACCTGTTGTGGGACGCGCGCACCGAGGACCAGGTTCGCGAAGCGCTGGACAGGAAGATCGCAGCGACGACGATCGTTGCGGAGGGCGATTTCCTGGCTCTTGCGGTCGAGCTGAAGGAGACGGGCGACGTGATCGGTGACTTCACCCTCGATGTCTTCAGCCGGGAGCACGCAGCTGGCGAGCTCGGCTACATCATCCATCCGGACCACCACGGACGCGGATATGCGACCGAGGGCGGCCGCGCGGTCCTGTCGATCGCGTTCGAGGAGCTGGGCTTGCACCGCGTGATCGGGCGGCTCGAACCGCGCAACATCGCATCGGCCCGCGTCTTGGAGAAGCTGGGGATGCGCCGCGAAGCGCACTTCGTCGAGAACGAGTACCTCAAGGGGGAGTGGCAGAGCGAGGCCGTCTACGCGATCCTCGATCGCGAGTGGCGCGAGCGCGCCTCGTGACGGGCGATCGCTCCGAGAGGCCGCCTCTCGACCCTCGCTACGCGTCTGATGCATGGCTGCCGGGAACCGACCGACGAGGTCCGCACGGTCGGTTCGGGTAGCGTCCGGGAGAGAGTCTCGGTCAGGGAGGAGCACGCATGGCAGGCGACGCACCGACACGGCGTGCCACGGTAGATGACCTCCTGAACGTCCGAACCCCGGCGGACATCGCGATCGGACCGGACGGGAACGTGGTGTTCAGCGTGCACGCCACCGTCTCCGAACGCGGTGTGTCGATCCCGAGCGATCTGTGGTCCCTGGACGACGGCCGCGTGACGAGGCTCACCGGCGGGGACTGGGGTGACCGGTCGCCGGTGTGGTCTCCCGACGGCTCGCGTCTCGGGTTCCTCTCGGACCGACTCCTGCGTGGGCACCACCTCCCGTACACCATAGCCATGGGCGGCGAGCCGGAGCTCGCGGCAACCTTCCGAGGTTCGGCCGAGCAGCTCCTGTGGTCGAGCGACGGTTCGAGGCTCCTCGTCCTCGTGGCCGACCCGTGGTCCTACGGGCTGGATTGGTCTGCGGTGGCCGTCACCGGGTCGGAGCCCGACCCGGATCCGATCGTACGCCGCCCCGGCGACGCCTGGCGCCGACTGTTCCTCGTCGACCTCGCCTCCGGCGAGGTCGACGAGGTCGGCCCGCCGGGACGCGGTGTCTGGGAGGTCGACTGGGACGGCGACGACATCGTCGTCGCCCTGACGTCGGAGGAGTCCGGGGGATCGGGTTGGTACCGGTGCACCGTCGCTCGCTTGGATCTCGGGAGTCGAACCGCCACCACCCTGTATCGGCCGACGTGGCAGCTCGAGGGGCTCACCCTCGCACCCGACGGCGTCCGCGCGGCGATCGTGGAAGGCTACTCGAGCGACCACGGCATGCTGAGCGGCAGCGTCAAGATCGTCGACATCGCCACGGGGGCCGCCGAGGATCCGTGGGTCGGCCTCGAGACCGTTGGCCTCGTGGACTGGTGCGACCCCGCGACCCTCTGGTACGCGCGCTACGACGGCACCGGCACCGCGTGCGGCCGGATCACGCTGGACGGATCTCGAGAGGAGCTCTGGGCGGGGGCTCCGTTCATCGGGGGCGACATCACGAAGCCGAGTTGCGCCGTCTCGAGCGACGGCGAGGTGGTGTACACGACGCACCAAGCACACGGCATCGCGCCCGAGCTCGCTCGGTTCGATCACGCGACGCGGGGATGGGAGCGGCTGACCTCGTTCAACGACGCGATCGTCGACGGCGTCGTCTTCCCCGACATCCGAGCGTTGAGCTGGTCGGCGGAAGACGGGCTACGGATCGACGGACTCCTCCTCACGCCACGGGGCGCGACCGGGCCGTTCCCGTTGCTCGCGCTCGTCCACGGAGGACCGTCGTGGTGCTGGAGCGGATACTTCTCGGATTCCGAACCGAACGCGACGTTGCTCGCCAACGCCGGCTACGCCGTGCTGCTGCCCAACCCACGAGGAAGCAACGGCCGGGATCACGCGTTCGCGCAGGCCGTGATCGACGATCCCGGCGGCAAGGACTTCGCCGATGTGATGGCCGGGATCGATCTCTGCATCGAGCGCGGGTTGGCGGACCCCGCCCGCCTCGGGATCTCCGGGCTCTCCTACGGGGGATACATGACCGCGTGGGCGGTCACGCAGACCGACCGGTTCGCGGCGGCCGTGGCGAACTCGGTGATCGCCGACTGGGTGTCGTTCCACCTCACGGCAGACATCGCGGCGTTCGACGACTTCATCATCGGTGACGCATGGACCGACCCGAACGGCCCGTACGTTCGCTGGTCTCCCGTTTATCACGCGGCGGCGTGCACCACGCCGACCTTGATCATCCAAGGGGCGATGGACCGATGCACCCCGGTCGGACAAGCCGAGGAGCTCTTCGCGGCGATCGCACGGACGGGGGTGGACACCGAGCTCGTCGTCTACCCGCGCGAAGGGCACGTGCCCTTCGAACGGGCTCACGCGCGCGATGCCATCCTGCGGACGCAAGCCTGGTTCGATCGGTACCTCAGGCCCACGGGATCGGAGGAGATCGATCGTGCAGGATGAGCCGCAGGCCGCGCTCATCACCGGTCTGTTCGGCACCGGGAAGAGCTCGGTGGCGATCGAGATGGCCGACGTTCTCGAGCAGCCCGGTCTCCCGTACGCGGTGATCGACCTCGACTGGTTGTGTTGGGGATGGGCGGGTGGGGCGGAGGGCTCCGAGCATCGGATGATGCTCGCGAACCTGGCTCCGGTGATGACGAACTACCTCGGCGCGGCTACCTCATCCTCGCTGGCTCGATCCCGAACGACCGGCCGCTTCGGACGGTCGCGTCCGAGATCCTCGGCTGGCTCGGGCTGGACCGACGCCGAGTGATGACGAGCGACCGGTTCAGGGACGACGCAGCGAGACGATCATGTTGACGACCTTCGTCGCCAACACGACATCGCCCGGCTCGAGATCCGCGGGGACGCCTTCCGGGCCCAGCCGAGCCTGACCGATCGTCCGGTCGGCGAAGGTGACGGTCACGTCCCGGTAGATCACGCCGTGCAGGTCGACCGGCTTCACGTCCAGGACCACGACCTCTTGCTCGCCGAGCACCGGCCGAGACTACCCCTCCTTACGCCCGATCAGCGTGCGGAGGCCTTCGGGGAGGCGTTCGTTCCCGAACGCCTCCCCGACATCCGCGCGCACGCCGTGGCGGGACAGCAGCTCGGGCACCGAGCTGGTGTCGATCAGCACGTTGTCGTGGCGCTCGTCGTCGCGCCGCCACGATCCGTCTTCGTTCTTCACGAAGGTAGCCATCTGCCGCACGAAGCGATCGGGCGAAGGAAGGGAGAACTCGGTGACGATGGCCCAGTCATCCGCGACCCATCCACCCGTGGACGGGGCTGACCTCGCCTCTCCGTACGTCAGGTCGCACAGGTCGATCGCGAGCAGACCGCCGGGTTTGAGCGCTTCCGCCATCGCCACGAGGGCACGCTCGATCGCGTCCGCGTCCGGCAGGTAGTTCACGACGTGACCTACCGAGACGATCGCGTCGGCATCCGGGATCGGGTCGTCGGGCAACGTGAGACGCCGGATCTCCTGGACGGCGCCGGCGTACTCGCGCGCGATGTCGAGCATCGGCGGGGAGGCGTCGGTCGCGATCACGCGATGACCGGCGTCGACCAGCTGCCTCGTCAACAGCCCGCTCCCACATCCGAGCTCGACGACGAGGCCGTGGTGCGAACGGACGGACTCGAGCAACGAGAGGATGCCCGGCGCGCAGTCTTCGGCATGGAAGGCGAACCCCTCGTGATGGATCAGCGCCAGATCGACGCGGTAGTACGGGGTGCGCTCTTCTCCCATCGCCACATGGTTCCACAGGAGCAGCTCGACGGTCGACGATCCGGCGGGCGAGCGGCACGAGCGGGGACGTCGCTCCTAGACTCGGCGCCGTGAAGATCGGCGTGATCCTCCCGGCCGCCGAGGCCGACGGCCCGGGCGAGACGCCCGGGTGGCCGGTGATCCGATCCTTCGCGCGTGCGGCCGAAGCGCAGGGCCTCGATTCGGTATGGATGTTCGACCATCTCTTCGATCAGACCGAGGCCGGGTCGATCCAGGGGATGCACGAGGCATGGACGATCGTGAGCGCGGTCGCCGCGAGCACGGAGCGGGTCGAGATCGGCACCCTCGTGCTCTGCACGAGTTTCCGGAGCCCGGGACTGACGGCGAAGATGGCCGTGAGCGCCGACGAGGTGAGCGCCGGCCGCGTGATCCTCGGGCTCGGAGCGGGGTGGCATGACCCGGAGTACGACGCCTTCGGGTTCCCGAAGGACCACCGGGTGGCCCGGTTCGAGGAGTCGCTCCGGATCATCACCCCGTTACTCCGAGGCGAGCCCGTGACCGTGACCGGTCGTTACCACAGGACGCGCGACGCCCGGCTGTTGCCTCCTGCTCGCCGCACGATCCCCATCCTCGTCGCGGGCGAGGGACCACGGATGCTACGCCTGGCGGCTCGGCATGCCGACGCGTGGAACACGGCGTGGTACGGCGTACCGGATGACCGGCTCGCTCGGCAGCTCGCCGCTCTCAACGAGGCCCTCGAGGACGAGGGTCGCGACCCGAGAACGATGACGAGGACGGTCGGGATGGTCGTCCGCGATCCCGGCGTCGACGTGCCCGCTGAGGAGAACGGATTCGCGGGGTCGGTCGAAGGGTTGGCTGATGCGATCGAGGCGTACGCACGACTCGGGATCGACCATCTGATCGTGCTGCTGCAACCGATGACCGAGCCGTCGCTCGATCGGTTGGGGGCTGCGCTCGAGCGACGCCCCGATCTCGAGGCCCGCTCCTAGCGAGGGGAGGATGCGGGACGTGTCTCGACGACCCGGAGAAGGGGTCGGTCGGCGACGCGGGGGAGCGATCGTTGGTCCCCAGGTTTCAACCGCGACATGGTCGTGCGACGCCCGGGCGACACCGAGTCCCGGAGAACGCGCTCGGCAGACTCGGGCACGCGCCTGGGCCGCGGCTTCGTCCAGATCCCGAAGCGTTCGTTCCCTCGTGTCCTCATCAGGTCACGTCCCTTCCTGTCGCTCGACGTGGTACCGCTGTGCGTGTGTCCCTGGAGGGAAGCCCCCGATCGGGGGCTTCCCGTCCGAGAGATCGGTCGGTCAAACGGCTGCGCGCACGCCTTCGTAGAAGGCGAGGTCGCCCACCTGGTTCGAGCGGAGCTCCACACGGTCAGCGAGGTGCTCGCGGACCCAGGTATCGGAGATGGTCGTCGCCGCGTCGGCCTGGGCGTGCGTCTCCCATAGGCTGATCGACACGCACGTGCCTTCGCCGGTGTCGGCGAGTCCATAGCGGATGAAGCCGGGCTGCGTCTTGAAGGTATCGAGCATGCCGCCCTTCGCCTTATCGGCGAGCTCGGGGAACGTGCCCTTGATGACCTTGTAGTTCGCGATACGCATCGCCTGCATGGTGCATCCCTTCGATAGATGTCCCGAAGCGGCCGAGGCGAGTGGTGAGACGGTCGGGAGCTGAGGATCGCTCCGAAGTGTCGGCTCACGAGGCCCGAGAAGGTCGGTGGGACGGATTCGGTGGAGACGAACCCGTGATACCTCTTCTCCCGCCACTGACGGGTTCGTGTCCTGCCTCGAGTATGCACAGGTCGAAGCCGAACTGTCGCGATGCCAGCGGATATGGTTCGACGCCCGGCTTCCGGCCAGGGGTCTGTAGGGTGGCTCATCAGAAGGAGGTGCAACCGTGGAAGACGAGAACATCTTGAAGCGGATCAACGAGCTCGCAGCGGAAGAGCACGAGCTGTTCCAGAAGGAGTCGCGAGGCGAGGCCACGGAGGCCG
>Ga0157378_10001772_pt1 | contig 19377 bp, 12 predicted proteins | sample M65metaG_FD_115309 | JGI IMG/M metagenome (GOLD analysis project Ga0157378, IMG submission 115309) | Miscanthus rhizosphere microbial communities from Kellogg Biological Station, Michigan, USA - M6-5 metaG | ecosystem: Host-associated > Plants > Roots > Rhizosphere > Soil | place: USA: Michigan...
CCTGGAGAACGACCACATCGTGACGAAAGACGGCGTGGACATCTACACGACGTACCCGTTCGACGAACGCCTGGTGAACGAACTGCACCCGTTGGACACAACCACTGGACGCACCAGGTAGGTTTCAGTAGCACAGACTTCAGTCTGTGGATTTTCATTTGATCTTGGCTGATGCGCGTGATTCGGGCCGGGGAATGAAACCGACAGGCTAAAGTCTGTGCTACCAAATACGAATATGAATTCGATCGACCCAAAAGAAGACGAACTGCCTTCCTTCCGCCTCGACGGCCGACTGGCCGTGATCACGGGGGCGAGCGACGGCATCGGGCGCACATTTGCGCTCGCGTACGCTCGCTCGGGCGCCGAAGTTGTTTTGGTGAGCCGCACCCGAGAAAAGCTTCTGGAAGTGCAGCGCTCGGTCGAATCGAAAGGAGGCCGGGCACACGTTGTTGCCGCCGACGTTGCCCGGATCGCTGAAATTAGATCCCTTGAACAGGAAGTGTCCCGGATCATCGCTGGTAGGGACCTTCCGTTGGTTCTGGTCAATTGCGCAGGATTCGGATTCACCAAGGCGGCGCTGGATGTCACCGAAGAGGACTGGGACCACCTCCTGGACGTGCAGGCCAAGGGGACATTTTTCTGCGCGCAATTCATGGGCCGGCTGATGATCGAACGCGGATACGGCAAAATCATCAATCTCAGCTCCACCTGGTCGGTAAGCACGGACATGGGCAAGAGCGTGTATGGGGCCGCCAAGGCCGGCGTTTCCTACCTGACGGCCGCGCTTTCCACCGAATGGGCTCCCTTGGGAGTGCGCGTCAACGCCATTGCGCCGACATCGACTCTCACGGAAAATACCAGCCGAGCCTTCCGCGAAAATGAAGCCCGCGCACAGAGACTGCTCAGCCGCATTAAACTGGGACGATTCGCGCAACCGTCTGATATGGTCGGCGCGGGAATCTTCCTGGCCAGTCCCGCCTCGGACTTCGTCAGCGGACACACGCTATTTGTTGACGGCGGTTGGCACGCCGCCCTCTGAGAGATGCAATTGGTGTCCTTCATCGCCCGACGGCAGGGTTGATTGTGGAAGCCTTTGAATCCAGAGCCGGTCTAGTACTAGGTTTCGTCGGCGCTTACCTTGCGAGTCCAGCCAGCGTCTTTTCACCGGTAAGTTCAATGTTCCCAACTCCTAAACGCCCCGTCAGGACAGCGAGTTGACGAATCCAGCCAATTGAGCTACAAATTTTAGTGGGGAATGGGGTGAAACGAATTGCAGGGTTTTTCTGTCCTTGTGACGTGGGTGTCTGTTCAGGGCGTCCTTCGATCAAATCACTCCAGTCTGGAATACCGGCGCTACATCGTCTCTACGCGTAGAGGTACGTAGGCCGGCTATTCTGCAAATAGCTCTAAAGACCCCGAGTGGTAGGGGGGTCCATTTTCTTTCGGAGGCCATTACGAAATGGTTTGTAGAGTTTTTGCCAAAGGCAATCTTGCAGCAGCAATAGCCATATTTCTCATGCTGCTGAGTTCTATTCTCACTTCCGTACCCGCCAATGCGCAGGTAACAGGAGCTACGCTTACCGGCACGGTTTCGGATCCTTCGGGATCGATCATTGCCGGAGCGGAAGTTAATATTCGAAACCTGGGAACAGGAATCGTTCGAACCGTGACCACTGATTCCGCGGGCCTTTATTCCGCTCCCAACCTTATTCCTGGAAACTATGAAGTTGCCGTTACATCGACTGGATTTTCCAAGGCCGTCGAATCCAACCTGACCCTTTCCGTCGGGCAGCAACAGACGTTTAATGTCACCATGAAAGTTGGCGAATCGACGCAAACCGTTACCGTGCAGGAATCTGCTCCGACCGTTGAACTGACTTCCGCAACGCTCAGTGCCCAGGTGAACGCCACTACCGTGCGCGAGTTGCCTTTGAATGGCCGCGACTGGACCCAACTGGCGACACTTCAGCCAGGCGTCAACACTGTTCGAACACAGGCCAGCACCAGCTCCCCGACCACTAACCGCGCCAATCGCGGCTTTGGGAACCAGCTGACCGACTCCGGGCACAGCCCGTATGAGAACAGCTATCGCGTCAACGGAATCAACATCAACGATTACACGAACGGATCTCCGGGAAGCGTGATCGGCGCCAATCTGGGCACCGACGCCATTCAGGAGTTCTCCGTTCTGACCACGGATTACACGGCTGAGTACGGACGTACTTCGGGCGCGGTAATCAATTCCATCACGAAGTCGGGATCCAACGATTTCCATGGGACGGCGTTTGGCTTCCTGCGCAACGCCAGCCTCGATGCCAAGAACTATTTCGACAGTAAGTCCAATCCCATCCCGCCGTTTGAACGCTACCAGTATGGCGGCGCGATCGGCGGACCCATCGTCAAGGACAAAACGTTTTTCTTCGGTGCGTATGAAGGAGTGGAGCAGCATCGCAGCAATACTGTTTCGGTGATAGTGCCGTCGGCAGCATCGCGAGCCGCCGCGTCTCCTTTTGTTCAACCGTTTCTGGGTCTCTGGCCAGTTGCGCCAGCCGGTACACCCGAAGTCGCCGGCACCCAGACCTTTTCAACAACGGGCTTGCTGAACCTGCATGAAAACTATGCATCGGCACGAGTTGATCATCACTTCTCTGAGAGCGACACCCTGTCCGGAAGCTGGCTCTTTGACCGGGGACCCTATACTCAGCCGGACCCGCTGTTGGACATCACATCATCCTTGTTCAGTTTCCGCCAGATGTACAGCGTCGAAGAGACCCATATTTTCAGCCCCACGCTGGTTAACACTGCGCGATTCGGTTATAGCCGTTCGCACGGAATCAACGGCGGAGTCGTCGGCGCCATCAATCCAATCGCCGCGGACACAACGCTCGGCGTCAGACCGGGAATTCCAGCCCCGATCATCACGATCGCTTCCGGCGAGCTCACCTCCACGTCATCGGTTGGCAGCGCCTCTCAGAATTTTCTGGTGTCTAACTCGTTCCAGTTCTATGACGATGCGTTTTGGACTCACGGCAAACACAACTTCAAGTTCGGTGTCGCGGTGGAGCGCATTCAATTCAATGCCGTAACGCGACAGCGCCCAAATGGACAGTTTACATTCAACACCTTGGCGTTGTTTCTCCAGGACCACCCATCAAAAGTGCAGGAATTGCAGCCGGGAAACGCATTCGAAGTTGGATCGCGAAACACGGCGATGGGTTTCTACGCACAAGATGATTGGAAGGTTAGAACCAATCTTTCGATCAACATTGGCCTTCGCTACGAACCCGTCACGCTTCCCTCGGAAGCGTCAGACCGCTTCGCGGTGATAACCAGTCTGGATCCTTCCGTAATTGGCAATGAAACGGTTACGCCGGTTAAACATCTCTGGTCCGGCAACCCCTCGCTCAAGAATGTCGAGCCACGTGTCGGTTTCTCCTGGGATCCGTTCAAAGACGGCAAAACCGCCGTTCGCGGCGGTTTTGGCATTTTCGACATTTTACCGATCCCCTGGACCTACACACAAACGCTGCCGGCACAAATTCCATTCACGCAGCAGGTGACCGCCAGTGGCCTGAGTGCCCCGGGCGGAGCCTGCCCCAACGGCGATTTTCCCGTCGTGTGCTCCAAGACGTTCGGGCCGTCGAGCTTGAACGTCGTTTACGTGCCCCAAAATCCCGGTCAAGCCTACGCCATGAACTGGAATTTCAATATCCAACGGCAGGTGACGTCGAACTTGACTGTCACGGTGGGCTATGTCGGATCGCGCAGCATCCATCTGCCGGATCTTCCGGACAACATCAACTACCAGTTGCCGACGTTGACCTCGGCGGGCTATCTGTTCCCGATCGCCTCGTCGTCAAGCCTCGTACCGAAGCTGGATTCGGCTGTCGGAGGAATGCGCGCACGTCTCTGGGACAACGAGGGCTGGTATCACGGCCTTCAGATTGGCGTCACCAAGCAACTGAGTCACGGCTTGCAGCTTCAGGGCAGCTATTCCTGGTCCAAGTGCGAAGACACGGGTTCGAATATGGCGTTTAACGACCCGTTCCAGAATTCAGTTCCCGACTACTTCTACTTCGACCACCGCCTCACGAAGGGACTTTGTGATTACAACATTTCACAAAATGGCGTAGTGAGCTTTATCTACACAATTCCCGGCCCTAAGTCCGGCTTTGTATCCAAAATTGCGGGCGGCTGGCAATTGGGTACCATTCTCACCGCGCAATCCGGTTCGCCCTTTACTCCGGTATTTGCGGGTGACCCCTACAACCGTGCCCAGGGCGATACGAACATGGGCTATGTGAACTTGGTTCCGGGCTGTAACCCGATCAATCCCGACTGGAAGCAGGCTGGCAATGGCGGCTTGCATTACCTCAACACTACCTGCTTCACGGTTCCCACTGTGCCGCAATCGATGGCCTCGGCATGCGATCCCAATTCGTTTGGCATACCGACGCCCGCTTCGGGCCCGGTGCCCTGCCAGAATCTGATCGGAAATTTGGGACGCAATCAGATCGTTGGTCCGGGACTTTTTGACATGGACTTTTCGATCTTCAAGAATCTGCGTCTTACCGAACGGATCACCACTCAATTCCGGGTCGAGATGTTCAACGTCCTGAATCATCCCAGCTTCCTGCCGCCGCTGAACCATGAGGCTGTTCTCAATGGCGCGACGGGATCGGTTCCGAATGGTGCGGGCCTGGTTGACACCACTGCCGATGATCCGCGTCAAATCCAGTTTGGCTTGAAGGTTAACTTCTAGCATCGGATCAACAGCCAATAAAAAAAGCCGGGCCCAGGGCCCGGCTTTTTTATTTTCTCTACCGATTGCTTTGGTCCGACGTGTTCGAGATGCGCGCCAATTTCTTACGGTGTGGATTCGCGGTAGCGTTTTCTCCGTAGGGGCACGGTATGCCATGACCCTGCGGATTCCACAATGCGAGCCGGGATTGCCGATTCGTTCTTTATTACTTTACCAGTTTGAATTTATCGATGCGCCGCCCGATGTCAGTTTCGGCGACGTAGATGTTGCCCTTGGAGTCGATGTCCAGCGTGTGGCAGTGTGTGAACTCGCCCAGTTGATGGCCGGGGCGGCCGAACTTGGTCAATTCGTTGCCCTCATGATCCATGATGTGTACAAGTTCGTTGCGTCCGTCGGCCACGATCATGTACTTCTGCTGCGGATCACGCGAGAAGCGCATCCACCACGCGGTACCCCAGGAGTCCGGCGTTTCTTCCTTGTAACCCTTGATCCAGATATTCTTCTTGAACGTTCCCATCTTGTCGAACACCTGGATGCGGTTGCCCTGGCGGTCGCAAACGTAGATCAGGCCCTGGTTGTCCATCACTACGCAATGCACCACGCCCATGAACTTGCCACCCTGTCCGGCGGCGGATTCTTCCTTGCTGGCCTGTTCGCCAAACTGGCGCAGGAATTTTCCATCTTTGTCGAAAACCGCGATGCGGTGATCACCGTAGCCGTCAGCGATGTAGATATCGCCGTTGCCTGGGTCGACTGCGATATCGGCCGGCTTGTCCAGGAGCGTCTTGCTGCGGTTTAGGGCGATGCCCGTGATCAGGCCGGTGGAGCTATCGAAGAGGCCTTTGGTGCCGATCGTGAGCAGCAGTTTGCTGCCGTCGTGCGTATACTTTTGCACAATCGAATCTTCGTTGCCTGCTACGTAGATGTTGTTTTCCTTGTCCAGGATACAGCCGTGGATAGACGTGGGAGCGGTCTTGAAATCGCCGAACGTGTTGACCAGGTTGCCGTCGGAGTCGTATTCAAGTACGGGAGGCGCGGGCGTTCCTACCAGCTTTTCCTTGTCCTGCAGGTCGCCGCGGTTAACTTCAAAAATGTGGTCCTGCGCGTCGACGCAAATACCGCCGGCGCGGCCGGTGACCATCAGGCCCGGAAGGGGCTTCGGCCAGGTGGCGTCTATCTCGTACTTCGGAACTTGCGCCTGCACGGAATAAAATCCCGCCAAAACGATAGTCAGGCCTGCGTAGAGCCAAGCCTTGCCCTGAAGAATCCTCTCGCTCATCACTTGTCGCCTCCTAGTTGAGTCACCGCCGGACCTGTGTAGCAAATTGTTGCAAAACCGCAGATGCAAAACCCGCAAGGCAAGAGTGCCTGTGCTACTTATTCTTCAAACCCAGTTGAAGGGCTTCAGCCAAGTGCAGCGCCCGGCGTCCGGTAGCTTGCAGAATTTGTTCCCGGCAACTGAAGCCGTCGGAAACGATCAGCGCGTTTTCCGGCGTGTTGCGCACGGCCGGCAATAACACTCGCTCGCCCACGGCCTGGGACACTTCGTATTTGTCTTTCTCGAAGCCGAACGGGCCAGCCATGCCGCAGCAGCCGGAATCGATGGATTGCAGATCGACGCCCGTTTTCCGCAGCAACGATTCTTCGTCGCCAATACCCATGATCGACTTGTGGTGGCAGTGGCCATGGAGCAGCACTTTTGCAGAAAGTTGGGGCGGCGTGTAACCCGGTGCATGGCGCTCCAGAAACTCGCTGAGCAGAAACGTCTGGCTGCGCAGCTTTATGGCGCGCACATCATGCGGAAAAAGATTGCGAAGTTCGTCGCGGAACACCGAAGCGCAACTTGGCTCCAGCACCACCATCGGGACGCCCGCGCTGATTTGCGGCGTCAACTCGCTCAGAATTCGCTCAAGGTAATCCTTGGCTTGATCCAGCAATCCGAAATCATACAGAGGCCGTCCGCAACAAAGATGAATTTGCGGGACGATCACGTTGAATCCGGCGGCTTGCAATACTTCGAGCGCCGCCTTGCTTGTTTCCGGATGAAAATAATTGTTAAACGTGTCCGCCCACAAAATCACATCGCTTTTCCCGGACGATGCAGACCCCGTCGATTTGCCAAGGCCAGGGGTGCCACGTTTCTTGGCCCAGCTTCGGAACGTGGAGTGAGCCAGTTGCGGCATTTTCCGCTGCGGCGCCAGATGCAGAAGGCCTTGCAGAATCTGGCGATAACCCGGCGCGCTGCTGAAGAAATTTGCAAGCCGTGGAAAATTGGAACCAAGCCGCGCCCAGCGATCGATCATCCCGAATGCGTACGCATGCAGCGGCCGGGGGTTTTCCTCATAATAATGCGCGAGAAATTCGGCTTTATACGTGGCCACATCCACGTTCGTCGGACATTCCGACTTGCAGGCCTTGCACGAAAGGCAAAGGTCGAGCGCGCTCTTCACGTGCTCGTCTTTCCATCCATCGCTGATCACTTCGCCCTGCAGCACCTCGAAGAGCATGTGCGCGCGGCCTCGCGTGCTGTGCTCCTCCTCGAGCGTCACCATATAGCTGGGGCACATCGATCCGGTGTCGTGCTTGCGGCACTCGCCGAGCCCGATGCAGCGCAGCGCGGCTTTGGCGAACGATCCGTCGTCGTCCGGGAATTGAAAATAAGTTTTGGGATCGTTCGGTTTGTAGTCCACTCCCAAACGCAGATTCTCGGTGGGCAGGTAAGCGTTGACCACCTTGTTCGGATTCATCTTGTTGTCCGGATCCCACACGGACTTGAATTCGCTGAACGCCTTGATTAATTCGGGACCGAACATTTTGGGAAGCAGCGCGGCGCGCGATTGACCGTCGCCGTGTTCCCCGGAAAGCGATCCGCCGTAGCTCACCACCAGATCGGCGGCGCGCTCCACAAATTCGCCGTAGTTGCGGATCCCCTGTTCGCTCTGCAAATCAAAACTCACGCGCATGTGAATGCAGCCGTGCCCGAAATGTCCGTAGAATGCCGCGTGGTAGTTATATTCATCGAGCAGCGCGCGAATATCGCGCAAATAATTGCCCAGTTTTTCGGGTGGTACCGCGGCATCATCCCAACCTTCCCATTCGGGGGGCATGCCGGGAGCGGCTGCCGCGGCGCGCGGCCCTGATTCGCGCAGTTTCCAGACGTGGCGCGCTTCCGCCTTCGTGTACAGCCGAATGTTCGGAGGATCGGGTGCTCGCTGGATCTGGTCGATCAGCTGGCGCGCAGCGGCATCGGACTCGGCGGGATCGTTCGAACCGAATTCCACCAGCAAGAAACCGCGGCCTTCGGGAATCAACTCCAGATTGGGAGCTTTTTTCTTTTTGAGGCCGTCGACGATGCTTCCTTCAAACCCTTCGAGGCCGATCGGATTAAGCGGCAAAATTTCGGGAACATGGTCGGCCGCCGAAAACGTATCAGGATAGGCAAGGCAGACGAGCGAGCGGTGCTGTGGGCTCTGGATCAGGCGCAGTTTGGCTTCGAGCACGATCATGCAGGTGCCCTCGGTCCCAACCAGCGATTTCGCGACGTTGAATTCGTTTTCCGGCAGCAGTTGATCGAGGTTGTAGCCGGAGACGCGCCGCGGAATATTGGGATACTTCGCGCGAATCAGGTCGGCGTAGCGATCGCTGATGTCCCGCAGCTTGGAATAGATTTCGCCGCGGCGTCCGCCTTCGGCGATCACCGCTTCCAGGTCGGCTTCGCTGTCAAGCGTGCCTACCGTCAGCTGCGTTCCGTCATAAAGCAGGATGCGCAGCTCGATCACGTTGTCTACGGTTTTTCCGGCCAGCAAGGAGTGCGTGCCGCAGGAATTGTTGCCGATCATGCCGCCGAGCGTGCAGCGGTTGTGCGTGGACGGATCGGGACCGAACGTCAGCTGATTTTTTTCCGCCCGGTTGCGCAGTGTATCCAGAACGACGCCCGGTTGGACTCGCGCGAATTGTCCGGCCACGTCGATTTCCAGAATTTGGTTCATGTACTTTGTGAAATCCAGAATCACAGCGACGTTGCAGCTTTGGCCGGCAAGACTCGTGCCGGCTCCCCGCGGCAGCACCGGCGCACCATATTTTCTGCACGCGGCGACCGTGGCGATCACGTCGGCGTCGTCGCGGGGAACTACGAGACCAATGGGAATCTGCCGGTAGTTCGAGCCATCGGACGAATAGAGCGCGCGACTTCCACGATCGAAGCGTACCTCGCCCTTTACCACACGTTTCAGTTCATGCTCGAGTTCGCCGGCCTGCGCGAAAGAATCGACGGGCTTCGCGTGCGAACTGAGAGGCAGCGGCGATGTAATTTGCACTGTGCTCATAGTCGGAGAGGAAACAGCCCGATATTCTGACGCGCCAGCGGCCACATGGCAAGAGGGAACCGTATGGAAATGACTTGGCGTCTGGGCGGAAATCTGCCGTCCGGCCAATTACAAAAACGGCATGGCGACACCTGTTGGCCTCAACATCCTCACGTCTTTTGGGACGGTGAGGCAGCATGCCAAAACCGCAGCCCCCATTCTTACCGAAAAAAGATTGCCGCCCGGGGATGGCCCGGTGTATATCTGAAAGACTGCAATCATAGAGAAACTTTCAGGCCCTTATTCCCACGGGGTAACGGAGGAATGGATATGGAGAAGCGGGAAGTGTCCGGGCGAAGCCATGTGCGTTGGGTGGTGCTGCTTCTCCTTTGCTTGATGTACCTCATTACGTATCTGGACCGCGTGAGCCTCGCGAATACCGCAACGCTCATCATGAAAGAATACGGATTCAGCAAAGTCACGATGGGGGTTATTTTCAGCGCATTCATCTGGGCGTATGCGCTCTTTCAAGTGCCCGGCGGATGGCTCGGCGACCGCTTTGGTCCACGGCGAGTTCTTTCGACGATCATGGTCTATCGCACGGTGATCGCGGTTCTGACGACCATGGTTACCGGCTTTTATACCTTGTGGGGCATTCGCTTCCTGCTCGGCGTGGGCGAAGCCGGCGCGTTTCCCACAGCGACGCGCGCCATGCAGATGTGGTATCCGCGCGATGAACGCGGCTTTGTTCAGGGAGTGAGCCACGCTGCCAGCCGCTTCGGCGCGGCGATCGGGCCTCCCATCGCCGTCGGGATCATGATTCATTACGGCTGGCGATCGGTGTTCTACGTCGTCGGCGCGCTGAGCTTGCTGTGGTCCATTCTGTACATGACGGTCTACCGCAACATGCCGGAAGAGCACGTTAAAGTGAGCCGCGCCGAACTTACCCGCATTCGCGGCCTGGATGCAAAAGGCGAGATCAAGCAAGCGAATGTGGCCAAGCGTCCCAAAGTTCCGTGGAGCATTCTGCTGAAGCACGGAAACATGTGGGCGGTGATGTGCGCTTATGCCGCATACATTTATTCGCTGTGGTTTTTTCTGTCGTGGCTGCCGTCCTACCTCGTTGACTACCGCCATTTCACGCTGCTCAAAACGGGCTTGTTTGCGTCCATGCCTCTCGCGGCCGGCGTTGTGGGAGACGCCTTCGGAGGCTGGCTGACCGACAAGTTGCTGGTGAAAACGAATAACCTCAAATTCTCGCGGCGATCCGTCGCCATTGTGGCCATGCTCGGCTGCGGGACGTGCACGATGTTCGCTGCCCTGGCGGTAAATCCCAACACCGCCGTCTACTGTTTGACGGCCGCGATGTTTTTCCTGGAAATGACGATCGGTCCCGCATGGGCCGTCCCCATGGACATCGGTGGAGAATTCTCCGGCACCGTTTCTGGCATGATGAACATGGGCGGCCAATTTGTAGGGGCGCTCTCCCCGACGGTTTTCGGCTACCTGGTGTCGCGAGGTTCGTGGGTTGCGCCGTTTTCCGTATCCGCAGGCCTGCTGTTTATCGGAGCAGCCATCTGGGCCTTCTGGATCGATCCGGAACAGTCGGTCATCGATAGGGGCACGGGAACCACCGGTCCTTCGATCGGTGTCGTGCCCACACCGGTGGCTTCCGTGAATCGGTGACAGTGAAAATCTAGGAGAGGGTCTCGGTTGTAAGAAACTGAGGATGTCGGTCAGCGTGCCATTGCGGCGGGCTCGGACTTCCCAGCTTTCGCCGCTGACACGAGGGAATTGAGTCCTGCCATAACGCCGCCTTCTTTGTGCGGCACTCCTGCCAGACGCAAGCCCATCTCCACACCACTTAGTGTTCCCGCGAGCGTCAGATCGTTGAATGCGCCGAGGTGTCCGATGCGGAAAACTTTTCCGGCAAATTTGGAGAGGCCCGCTCCGAGTGACATATCAAAATGTTCGAGGATCACGGCGCGCAACTTGTCCGCGTCATGGCCTTCCGGCATGAAAACCGCGGTGAGCGAACTGGAATATTCGCGCGGCTCTTCGCACACGATTTCGAGTCCCCAGGCGCGCACAGCCGCGCGCGTTGCTTCCGCGTAGCGATCGTGCCGCTTGAAAATATTGGCGAGGCCCTCTTCCTTCATCATGTGGAGCGCTTCCCGCAAACCGTAGAGAAGATTCGTCGGCGGCGTGTACGGAAAAAATCCGGCGCGATTCGGCTTCAGCATTTCCTGCCAGTCCCAATAAGCGCGCGGCAACTTGGCGGTCTCGGCTGCTCGCAGGGCCTTTTCTGAAATCGCGTTAAAACTCATGCCCGGGGGAAGCATCAGCCCTTTTTGCGAACCGGCAATCGTAACGTCGACTCCCCACTGATCATGGCGGTAGTCGATGGAGGCCAGCGAAGAAATTGTGTCCACCATCAGCAATGCAGGATGGCGCGCGGTATCGAGCACGCGGCGCAGTTCAGGGATGCGGCTGGTCACTCCGGTGGAAGTCTCATTGTGCACCACCATGACCGCTTTAATCGAGTGGTCGCGATCCGCAGCCAGCCGTGTTTCCAATTCCGCAGCACTGGCGCCCTTGCGCCAGTTTCCCGGCACGTAATCGACCTGGACGCCGAATTTTTCGGCAATCGCGCGCCACAGGGATGAAAAATGCCCGGTCTCGAACAGCACGACGCGATCGCCAGGAGATAAAGTGTTTACAATGGCCGCTTCCCACGCACCGGTCCCGGACGCCGGATACATCACCACTGGCCCCGCCGTTTGAAACACCGCGCGAACCCCCTCGAGAACCTCCTTGCCGAGAGCCGCGAATTCAGCGCTCCGGTGGTCGATAACCGGGGCATCCATCGCGCGCAGGATTCGATCGGGTACGTTTGTGGGGCCTGGAATCTGAAGAAAGTGGCGTCCTGTATGAATCATGGCGGCTCCGTATGAAATTGAAGTAAAATTGTACATGCTGGGTGTAGCCGAGCGCAACCCGCTCCAAGATGTTACAAGTTGACGAGATAGTGCCCGGTGGTGTACGAATTAGCAAAGGCCATGCGTAGGTGTCCTGCCGAATCCAGGTAGAGTCGCGGGCATCCATTTGGAAACAGGAGTTTTTCATGAATACACGGTTTAAAGCGATTGTGTCGAGCGGCATGCTGGTTATAGCAGCATTGTTTTTATGGGCCGTAGGCGGACGGGACGAGGCACAGGGCGCGAAAGATGCCCCGAGCGGCGTTATCTCCGGAACTGTCACAGCCAACAGGGATTACGCTCTCAGTGAGGCGTCCGGAAACCACATTCCGGCGCTTAATGCGGTGCGCGTAAGAGCTCGGGACGAAGAGCGCAAGATTACCTACACCGTGTTCACTCAAAAGGGACACTATCAGATCTATAATCTGCCCCCTGGAAAGTACGAGATGTCGGCCCTGCAGGATGGCTTTGATTCGAAAGGCCCTACCGTCGAATTGAAGGCCGGCGACACCAAAACCGCGGACGTGGCCTTGACCGCACGACCCGACCAGTTGCGTTCCGAGCTGGTTGACTTCGATACCCTCTATCCTCCCGGCCCAACCCGTGATTACCTGATGCAGAATTGCATGGGTTGCCATGGCTTCGAGCATATTCCCTGGCATCGCATGGGAGGCGGAGTTGGCCGCAGCCCGGATGTTTGGGGCGCCGCCGTCAGCCGCATGTTTAACATGGACGGCACCAGCCCAGTGAACCACACCGGCGTACCCCAGGTGAACCCCGCAGCAATTCCTGAAGCTAAACGGCAGGAGATCGCCGCCTATTTTTCGAAGATTTTTCCGGAGGGAATGAAGCGCCGTGATCTGAAGCTGGACGACCTTCAGCTCGATGAAGCAGCCCTTTCCAAGACCATCTATATCGAGTATGACCTGCCTCCCGCCAAGGGAGACAGGGAAAACCCGGAGATTTCCAATCACGATGTCTGGCCCAGCCGTTTTTCCCCCACGGTCTACGTGGCGGAAATGGGGTTAGACTCGGTCCAGGGCATGGACAAGACCCGGATCGATTATCCGGGGCGCTACCAAACCTACCTTCTTACGAATCCCGATAAAGGGCACCGGGTACTTGGACCGCATGGAATCACGCAAGCCAAAGACGGGCATGTGTACACCGCCAACATCGATGAAAGCTCGATCGGCGAACTGGATCCAGAAACCGGGAAGTCGGTTAATTACACAACGCCGACCCGGAGCACCCCGCACACCATCCGTTCGGATTCAAAAGGCAATGTCTGGTTCACGGAGATGCAGGGCGTAAGCAAAGTCGGCAAGCTGGATGCCATTACCAAGAAGATCACGGAATGGGATCCTTCACCGACAGACACGAATGCCCACTATTACGGGATGACGGTCGATCAAAAGGATCGCGTGTGGGCAGTAGGTATGACCTCTCACAAGATCGTTGGTTACGATCCGAAGACGGATAAGTGGTCGGTGTATGCCACGCCCACTCAGCCGTCGGGACCGCGTCGTCCGACTGTCGATTCCAAGGGCAAGGTCTGGTTCTCCGAGCACATCGGTCAAGCCCTCGGAGAGCTTGATCCGGACACCGGCAAGATCACGGAGTACAAGGATCCGTTCAAGCTTGGCGGCGGATACGAGTGCTACGCCGATTCGCACGACAACATCTGGGTGACGCTCCGCAGCTACGGGGTTCTGGCCCGGTTCGATCAAAAGACTAAAAAGTACACCTACTTCCCCGAACCGTTCCCGGACATCATGGGGCGTGAGCACCCTGGGACGAACGGCACGCGTCTTGGCGGTCTGTATCCACCAAAGATCGAGCAGGATGCGGATGGCACGTTCTGGTATACGGGTATTCGCATGACCACGCTGACTGCGTTCAAACCCGAAGGGAACGTTCCGAACAACAGCCAGAGGGCCGCCAAGTAAAACGCGGTTCTGATTCTTACGCTCCGGGTTCCGAAAGGAACCCGGAGCTGTTTGTGGGCTTGTTGGCATGGTCTGTAGCGCCAATTGTATTTGTGTACCCTTATTTAGTGCCATTCAATGCCGCACAAGGCCCACAGCCCGATTGGCTGTGCTACGAACAGCCCGCCGGCAATCTCGAAGATCGAATCATCTTTTTACATGTAACTTTTTACATGCACTAGCGCGATCCATCTGAAAAGGAGAAACAGTGCGGAACAAAATGTGTTTGACGGCATCGGACGCGGAAAAAATTCTGGCTGCATGCAAGGCGGAAGCGGAAAAAAATAAGTGGAATGTGACGATCGCCGTCGTGGACGACGCCGGATTCCTGGTTCGTCTGGAACGGTTGGACGGCGCTGTCGCTCAGAGCACCATAATCGCAACGGCAAAGGCGCAGACAGCCGCCGCCACTCGGACTCCGACGAAGGCGCTGGAAGATATCGTCAAGGAGCGACCGGCGACCGTGGCGTTTCCGGGCCGCGTGGCTGTTCAGGGCGGATTACCAATCATGTATCAGGGCGAGTGCGTGGGCGGCGTGGGAGTATCGGGAGCCAAATCGCATGAGGATGAGCAGGTCGCCGGCGCCGGTCTGAAGGCCCTGGCGTAAAACATCAGTGTCCGCCGAACATCTCCAGGAAAATCAGAACGCACCGCCGCGGACACCTCTCCGCAGCACTGCGGCTGTGTGTTTTGACATAGCCAAATTCGTCAGAGACAGAATGTTAGAACAAATCATTTTTTCCGCAGCCTGTTCAGACTGTCAAGTCCAGATTTCCGTCTGACGCAAAACCTGAGCCGACAAGTTCAAGAACTCAATTGGGGCGTCTCTCTACCATCTGTACAGCCGGCGTTGGTTCTCCGGTCCAGCTTCTGAAGCGAGACAGTCCCTTCTCCGAGTACCATCGCCGGAGCCGATAAAAAACGCGGGGCGGCAAGAGCAGCGTCTGCAACAAGACGAACGCCCGGAACAATTGGTACCGCCACGTCACTTTTTGATAGGAAGCTTTGAAGGCCGCGCGCTCCAGCGAAAATGATTCCAGCGGACTGCCTCCATCCAGGCTCAGCCGGATGCGTCCCGACTCCACGCGCGTGCCCCTGAATAAGATGGCTATCATCTCTTCACTGGCGCCCAATGCGCGAAGTTTTGGCGGAAGTTCGCGCATCAGAACGTCCAGAACATTCATTTTCCGGCGGGCCTTTGCCGGTTCAAACTTTCCAAACTGAAATAAATTTCCTGCATGAATGGCGTAGTGGCACAACGGCTCATTCAAGATCATGGCCGGGCCGATTGCGGGAGCGAGCGTGAAAATATATTCATCCGCTTCGATATTCAGTTGTTCCGGAACCGGGAGAATTTTATCCAGAACCGATTTTCGGATGGTCATCCTGCTGGTTCCGAAAAATGCGGCCAAATGCCGAAACAACTCCGCGCCCCGCGGTGAATCGATCTGTAACCGGTAAGGTTTTCCTGGAAGAATCAGGCCGCTGGAGCGCCCGTTGTCATAGGCTTCGTACAATCCATGCCCCACGATCCCTACGTCGGGGTTGGCTTCCAGTGTCTGGAGCACCCGCCGAAGTTTTTCCCTGGCCCACCAGTCATCACCGTCTAAAGTTGCGACGATTTCTCCCTTGGTTTGCGCGAAGCCGAAATTGAATGCTGAAGCCTGGCCGCCATTCGGTTTTTGCAGCAAACGGACGCGCGGCTCGAACCGGCGCACGATTTCCGGCGTGCGGTCGGTCGAGCCGTCATCAACCACCACAATCTCAACGTCGTCCATGGGCATGTCCTGATCGAGGACGCTGTTGATAGCGCGTTCGATGAACTGCATGTGGTTGTAGGTGTCGATTAAAACGCTGACCTGTGGCTTGGACATGGTCTCAGGTTTTCTGCGGCGCCGGTTGAATCTTCTGAAAAAGATGATACGGATTTGCCGCGATCAGGCGATAACGCTCCAGCGCCATAACTTCGGGCATCAGCTTATACAAGCTGAATTCCGGGAGCGTGGAATCATCGAACAGGATGAATCCGCCGACGTCCAGATACGAATCGCAGTGCAGGAAATCCTGTCTGGCATATTCGTAAGTATGGTTGCCGTCGATGTAGCAAAAACTGAAGGGCCCGCCAAGACTGAAGGATCTTCCGAGAACATCCGCGCAAACATGCCGTTCCTTCCATGCGTCAAAAAACTCATTTGCAGTCATCTCAAAGGTGAACGGCAAATCGTCCCGGCTGAACATCTTGATGTTCCTGACGTAGGACTCTTTGGAAAAGGCCCGGTATTCGGAAAACAAGACGGGAGAATCCGCGATCGTGGAGCGACCATTGACGTTTTCAAAATCCCACTTATCGCAGGTGATCAGCGGATTGTGAACGCCGTGTTTTCGTTTGAAATGCGAGATGACGTTGGTGGAAAGTCCGCAAAAAGTCCCAATTTCAAGAATCGGCGCGGCACTGGGGAGATGGCTGATGGCGTAATCGATCGAGTAGAGATTGCCCCTCTCGAGCATCCCTGGGTTCGCGTAGCATAGCCAAGTAATATATTCGTCGTCTACGCGGCGAATCGCCGGAGGCGGATCAATCACTCGCGCCGCTTTTCTCAGCACTTTTCCCACGAAACTGTTCACAACACCCATCCTGCACTCATCCCGGATGAAAAATTTAATTGTTATCGCGGTGCTTCGGGACTATGCCGGTGTCCCAGTCCAAGCCATCGCCGTAAAGGCCGGGTCATGCTCAGGAGCCCAAACCACGCGGCGTTTTGAGCGCCGGATACTTTGCGCTTCGCCCTGGCGACCCAATGATAATAATTCGGATGCAAGCCATCCGGGGCAAGTCGGTGCGTAGCGTTGTCGATTGTGGCAAAATGCCCATCGAGAAGCGCATAGTTCTGCTTCGCCTCAACGTCCTGCCAAAGCCCCTGTTGCCCGCCCGGATGGTGCGAGTAATCATGATTTTGATGAATGGCCAGTACAACCCGCGTCGCATCCACGACAGGCACGCGCATCGAGCGGACCTTCCACAGCAGCCAGTTATCGTAACCGGGCCGGCCGACGGCGAACGGCGGTATTCGCTGGTACAGCAGGCCGCGCGGAAAAACAAAAAAATCGATCCACTGCGGTGGCCGGAGTTTTCCGCGCTCGCGGGCCAGGGAGCGCAAGCGCTCGCCCCAATCCGGCTGTGAAAAATCCAACGGTTCGGTAATGTTTACATCGCAGCGGCGGCCAACCATCAGGGTACGTTCATGCATTTGCGATACCCGCGAGCATGCCGCCAGAAAATCGTCGGTGAGCAGAATGTCGGCGTTCAGGAAACAAAGGCGTTCGTGGCGGGCAAGGCGGTCGGCGCGATCAAACAAACTGGAAAGCAATGGTGTTCCGAGCGAGTTGCGATCCACTTCGGCTTCATGGCGCGCGCCAAGCTCCTGCGCAACTTCTTCAGCGCCTTCTTCATCTCCGAACAAGATGACTTCGGCGTCGGGATGCGCGAGCTTCCAGCTACGAATGGCATTGCGCTGAATGATGCCGATGTGTCCGCGAAAGGGCTTGGGTGTGGAAAAAAAAGTAATCATCGTCGCTTCAAATCACGTCCCGGCGCTTTGGGCATGCTGCCTTTCGGCTGCCACCATTTCTTCGAGGATTGAGTCGAGGCTCCGCGTGACGCTCCACCCAGGATAATGGCTTTTTAGCTTACTCACATCGGAGATGTAGCAGATGTGATCGCCCCTTCTCGCCTGCTCCGAATAAGTCCAGTTGATCGTGCGGCCGGTAAGAGATTCGATCTTTGAGATCGCCTCGAGCATTGAGAGGCTGTTGGCGCGCCCGCCGCCAAGATTGTAAACCTCGCCCGCTCGTGGATTATGCGCAAACTCATCAAACGCTCGCACCACGTCAAAACTATGGATGTTGTCTCGGACCTGCTTTCCCTTGTAGCCAAAGACGGTGTAGGTCTTTCCGGAGAGCGCCACTTTCATCAGATACGAGAGAAACCCATGGAGCTCGACGCCCGAATGAGATGGTCCAGTCAGGCAGCCGCCGCGAAAAATTCCCACGGCCATTCCGAAGTAACGTCCATATTCCTGGGCATAAATGTCCGCGGCAACTTTGGATGCGCCGAAAAGCGAATGCATGGTGCGGTCCAGGCGGCACGTTTCGTCAATTCCGTCGTAGTCCGCGGGATCGGAGTAGTCGTATCGCGTTTCCGTTTCACGCAGGGGTTTCTCGTTGGGAGCGTCGCCGTACACTTTGTTAGTGCTCATGAATACGAACGCCGCATCGGGGCAATGCTGGCGCGTCGCCTCCAGCAGATTCACGGTCCCCAAAGCGTTCACTTCAAAATCCAGCAGAGCGATATCCGCTGCTTTATCGTGCGAGGGCTGCGCTGCACAATGGATGATTAAATCGAAATGATTTTCGTGGAACAGAGTCATCAGACTATCGCGGTCTCGAATATCGATCGACACGGGAGTGAATCGTCGTGTGGCGTTCTTGAGCCGCTCGAGGTTCCATAGCGTGTCGCCTGGAGGGCCAAAGAACACCGCGCGCATATTGTTGTCCACGCCGATGACCCTGTGACCCTTGCTGTCAAAGTATTCCACAGCTTCCGAGCCGATTAGCCCACTGCTTCCGGTTACCAGAACATTCCAAGTCTTCACTGCGCCATTACTCCAGTCACGGATTGGTCCTTCTCGAAAGCGCGCCCGTTGTGTCCGGCCTTCCACCGAATTGCTTCTTCAAAGATCGCGAGCGGTTGACGCCGAAAGTCTTCACGCAACGCTTGGTCCTGGAATGCCAATATCTCTTCATGCTTTTCGGGCGAATGGATAATCCTGCGAACGATTTTTGGCATTTCGATCAAACTTTCAGAGAGGCAGTCCGGATGACAAATCATGCGGTGGTAGACTTTGTCTTGTTGCCCGATGCAGATGCAGCCAAGAGAAGCGGCATCAGCTAATCCCTGTCCGGCCCCGCTGATTCGCCCTGCGGCGAGGTAGAACTTACACTTAGAAACTGACTCCAAAAAGCGGCGTGGATGTCCCCAAAGTGGCGGATCGTGCATTCCGAAGGAGCCCCGAAAGAGCTCTCCACTGAATCGAACCGGAAACCCAATCGCGTCTTCAAGCCGTTTGGCCGCCGCCTCGGTCGTGTCGCTCCATTTGTCAACGAAGTCTGCCAATGTGAGAGTAGCGAGAGTCCGCCAATCGACCCACATCGCCTGTTCCTTGTCCGAACTGAATAAAGCCCGAACGGTATCAGTATCTCGGAGATACGGAAAAGCAATTGCCTGAGGCAGGGATTTCAGGGTGCCGGTAGCGTCCATCATATGATCGAGAAAAAGGTCATAATTA
>Ga0157378_10001774_pt1 | contig 19375 bp, 19 predicted proteins | sample M65metaG_FD_115309 | JGI IMG/M metagenome (GOLD analysis project Ga0157378, IMG submission 115309) | Miscanthus rhizosphere microbial communities from Kellogg Biological Station, Michigan, USA - M6-5 metaG | ecosystem: Host-associated > Plants > Roots > Rhizosphere > Soil | place: USA: Michigan...
GTGTCCCGGCCGGCGATCCGCCCGCCGGATGATGTCGTTCACTCGAGTGCGCAATTCGGGGAGCGGTGCAAAGAGAGCCACCGGATCGAGGTTTCCCTGCACGGCACGCTCGTGGCCGATCCGCTGCCAGCCGCGGTCGAGCGGGGTGCGCCAGTCGAGACCCAACACCTCACCGCCTGCTTCGGTCATCGTCTCGAGGAGATGCTCGGTGCCAACGCCGAAGTGAATGCGGGGCACACTGAGATCCGCGAGACGGTCGAAGAGCGCGCGGCTATGGGGCAGGACGTAGTCCCGGTAGTCCGCCTCGCTCAATTGGCCGGCCCAGCTGTCGAAGACCTGCAGGGCCTGAGCGCCGGCCGCCACCTGGGCGACGAGAAAATCGGCCAGCACATCGGTCAACTTCGAGAGCAGGCGGTGCCATAGCGCGGGTGCCTCGTACATCATCCGTTTGCTTTCCAGGAGATGGCGAGACGGGCCGCCCTCGATCGCATAGGTGGCGACGGTAAACGGCGCACCGGCGAATCCGAGCAGCGGGGTTTCAGGGGCGAGGTTCCGGCGCACGAGCCTGATGGTCTCGAGTGTTGCGGCCAGGTCGGTTGCCACGTCGACCTCGCGCAATGCGTCCACCTGCTTCGCACGACGCAGGGGATTCCGAATCAGCGGGCCTTCTCCGCTCGCGAACTCCAGGTCGAGGCCCATCGGCACCAGCGGCAGCAGGATGTCGGCGAACAGGATCGCGGCGTCCACGCCCAGCTTTCGGACCGGTTGCAGGGTGATCTCCGCCGCCAACTCCGGCTGGGCGCAGATCTCGAGTACCGAATGATGAGCCCGGATCGCGCGATACTCCGCCATGTACCGACCAGCCTGGCGCATGAACCAGACGGGAGTCACCGCGGTCGGGCGACACGCGGCCGCGGCCAGCAACGGGGCTTCGGTGTCGGTCGAGGTCACAGCCATGCGGCGAGAGCCTCCGCATCCGGCTGGTAGACTCCTGCGTGCAGCGGCCAGTCGCGCGCGGTGTAGACCCGCACCTCGGTGGACCTCAGCTCCTGGACCAGGGCCAGGAAGCGCCGCATGTCCTCCGTCTCGTAGGCGACGATGAACTCCTGGTCCTGCAGCCCGAAGCAGTAGACCAGCAGCTGAGTGATGTCCTTGTACTGAGTTCCGGTCTTGATGTGACCCGCCATCAGCTCTCCGCGCTTCTCCCGATCGAGCAGGTACCACTCCGGGGTCTTCACGAAGGGGTAGACGATCAAGTACGGCTCCCGATTCGGTGCGAACGGGTCCAGCTCCTGAGTCGAACGGCTCTTGGTGTACTGTGAGGGCCGGGTGTAGCCCCACAGCACGTCGCTGCTGCGCAGGTACCGGCGGGCGGGGGCGAGCGCGGAAGCCCACCCGGCGAAGAAACCACGACTCGACTCGGGTGAGGCCGAGGCGGAGGCGGTCCAGGTGAGCAGATCTCCCCGGCTCTCCAGCGCCGCAAGCTGGTAGAGATGCACCGCGTCCACCGATTTTCTGAGACGGGACAGGAAACCCTCGCGGACCTCGCAACGCGACTCCTGGGGGAGCTTCCAGTAGTCCTCGGTGAACGACAGGGTGGCGAAGTGGTTCAGGGTTTCGGGCGTCTGCTCGGCCATTCCGATGCTCCGATGGGTCAGTCCGCGAGCCAGGTGGCGGCGTCGCGGGCGTGATAGGTAATGATGAGATCGGCGCCGGCGCGCCGGATGCCGGTGAGGATTTCGAGCGCTACCCGCCGCTCGTCGACCCAGCCATTTGCCGCGGCCGCCTTCACCATGGAGTACTCGCCGCTGACGTTGTAGGCCGCGAGCGGCAGATCGGGAAAGCGATCGCGCGTCGCCCGGATCACGTCGAGGTAGGCGAGCGCCGGCTTCACCATCAGGCCGTCGGCTCCTTCCGCAACGTCCAGGGCATGTTCCCGCATCGCCTCACGCACGTTGGAAGGGTCCATCTGATGGGTGCTGCGGTCTCCGAAGCGGGGTGCGCCTTCGGCGGCGTCGCGGAAAGGGCCGTAAAAGCCCGATGCGTATTTCACCGAATAGGAAAGAATCGGGAGCGAGTGGAAGCCGCCGGCGTCCAGGTCTCGCCGGATCGCGGCCACCATTCCATCCAGCATTCCTGAGGGTGCGACTACGTCGGCTCCCGCCTCCGCCTGGGAGACCGCGGTGCGACCGAGAATCTCGAGCGTCCTGTCATTGAGCACGTACCCTTCGGGCAGTCGCGGGTCTTTCGGTCCCGCCAGGCCGTTGATCAGACCGCAATGGCCGTGATCGGTGTACTCGCAGAGACACACATCGGTCATCACGACGAGTTCCGGCAGCGCGTTCTTGATTTCTCGCACTGCTTTCTGGACGACGCCGTCGGGTGGATAGGCTCCGCTTCCTTCCGCATCCTTGTGCGCGGGGATTCCGAAGAGCAGCACCGAGCGGATGCCAAGTGCCGCAAGCGAACGGGCCTCTTCGGCAATTCGGTTGATCGGCCACTGGTGGACGCCGGGCATGGAGGCGATCGGCTGCGGAGCAGCAATCCGCTCGCTCACGAAGAGCGGAGCTACGAGATCGTCGGCGAGGAGTGCCGTTTCCCGGACCAGTGTCCGAAGGGCCGGCGTCAGTCGCCAGCGGCGGGGCCGGGTGATCATGACCGCCCCGCGCGTCGAGCGAAGTGAGCCTCGAGAATCTCGATCAGCCCTTCGGATGTGGAGTGATGGGCTTGAAGCGGATGGGCCAGGCCCAGATCGGTCACGGCCGCCGCAGTGACCGGTCCGATGCAGGCGACGACGCTTCGAGCCAGCAGTTTGGGCGAATCGGGTCCCACGAGAGAAACAAAGTTGTGCACGGTGGATGGAGAGGTGAACGTGATCGCGTCTACCCCGGCGCGCAGCGCGGTCAGGCCGAAGCGATCAGACACTGGCATCACGGTCTGGTAGGCGACGACTTCATCCACCACGGCACCCGCGTCACGAAGTGCCTCGGCGGTTTCTTCGCGACCGATGTCGGCTCGCGGGAGCAGGACCCGCTGGTCGTCCAGGCGACCCAAGGCGTCCGCGATCGCGGCCCCGCGAAAAGTCGTCGGTACCGCATCGATCGCAGCACCGCGCTCGACCAGTTCCGCTCCGGTAGCAGGCCCGACGGCGGCAATCCGTCTGGCACCGGCGAGATTCGTTCGGCCGAGCGCTCTGAGCCGGTTCCAGACTGCGCTCACCGTGTTGGCGCTGGTGAAGACGATCCAGTCGTACTGGTCCAGGTGGGTCAGCGCGTCGTCGAGTGCCGTGCAATCGTTCAAGGGCCGGATCTCGATCGTCGGGAAGAGGATCGGAATCGCTCCTCGAGCCGACAGCGCCTGGGCGAAAGGCTCCGCCTGCGCACGGGATCGAGTGATCACCACCGATCGTCCTTCCAGACCACTCATGCGAGGAGTTCCTCGGCGCCCTTGGCGAGCGCTTCGGCTGCGAGGGTCAATCCGAGCTGGCGTCCGTCCGCCAAGCGGACCTCGCCCGCGAGCCGGATTTGCCGTCTGCCATCCAGCGAGAGAACCAGGCCCCGCAGGTGTAACCGACCCCCGACGACCTCCCCGAAGGCCGCGATCGGTGCGGCACAGCCTCCACCGAGTCCTTCAAGGAATGCCCGCTCCGCATCGGTGGCACAGCGCGCTGCCGTGTCCTCCAACCCGCGCAACAACTCGAGCATGGCGGAATCATCGTCGCGGCACTGAACCGCCAGCGCACCCTGCCCGGGGGCGGGCAGCATGATCTCGAGCGGCAGGTATTCGGTGACGGCGGAGGTGAGACCCAACCGGTGGACTCCGGCCGCGGCGATCACGATCGCATCGAATTCTCCCGCCTGCGCCTTCGCGACTCGAGTGTCCACGTTGCCGCGCAACGGGGCGAGTTGGAGATCAGGGCGGTGTACCAGGAGTTGAGCGGCTCGCCGAGTGCTGCAGGTGGCGACCCTGGCACCGGCGGGAAGCGTCGCGAGGGTCCGGCCTTGCGCTGCGATCAACACTTCGCGGGGATCTTCCCGCATCCCGATCGCGGCGAGCGTCAATCCGGGGGACGGTTCGACCGGGACATCCTTGAGCGAGTGAACCGCTAAGTCGATCGTGCCGTCCTTGAGTGCCTGCTCCAGCTCCTGGGTGAACACGCCCTTTCCGCCAATTTCCGGCAGCGGGGTGCGGAGGTCGCGATCACCTTCGGTGGTGATCTCGATACTCCGGAACTCGACGGTCGGATCGAGTCGAGCGAGCGCCTTCCGGACCAGATCGGTCTGGACCCGCGCCAGGCGGGAGGCACGGGTTCCCAAGCGGATGGCGCCGACAACCGAAGTCATGCCGGGTCAGGCTTCCGCGTCGGCTGACGGAGAGGAGAGGCGAAGGCCAAAGAGTTCTCGAAGAGTGTCGACGTACAAGCGGGAACGGATGGGGTCGATCTCGTTGCGGAGCCGAGTTGATGGAGCATGGAGCAGCTTGGTTACGAGCGCCTTGGACAGCGCCTCGATCTCCTCGCGCACCTCAGGGTCCTTCGCATCGAGCCGGCGGAGAACCCGTTCAGTCTCCTGAAGCCGAATCTCCTCGCCCAGGGTGTGCATGGCGGTGAGGACAGGCCTGAGTTGTGCTCCGTGTCGCCATGCTTCGAACAGCGTCACTTCTTCTTCGATGATTGCTTCGACCAGTGGAACCTCCCGGCGCCGGTCGGCGAGATTTCCGTTCAGTCTCTGCTGCAGAGTATCGAGGTCGTACAGCCGTACTCCGGAGAGTTCGCCGACTTTGGGATCCACATCGCGCGGCAAGGCCAGATCAACAAAAGTCAGATCACTTCGCCGACCGCCTTCGAGCGCCGATTCCACCATCTCTCGACCAATCACCGCGTGTGGTGCTGCGGTCGAAGTGAGAACGATGTCAGTCGCGCGAAGCGCCTCGCCCAGCTCCTGCCAGGGCAGGGCACGGGCACCAATCGCCGGCACCAGGCTCTTCGCGCGATCGGGGTTGCGCCCGATGACGCTGAGATTGGTAAAACCATTGCTTTGCAGAAGAGTGCCCAGCAGCCGGGCCTGTTCCCCGGTTCCCACGATCAATACCGCGGAAGCCGCCGACGCGATTTCACGTACCAGCCGGACCGCCTCCGAGGCGATGCTCATCGGATTGCGGCAGATCCCCGTCTCGGCCCTGGCTCGCCGGCCCGCTCGCACCGCGGTCCGGAATGCTGCCTCCAGAATCGGTCCCGAGGCGTTGGCCTGCATCGCCCACTCATGGGCGGTCGCCACCTGGCCCAGTACTTCGGACTCGCCGAGGATCATCGAGTCGAGTCCCGTGGCGACGGCGCAGAGATGCCGCAACGCCTGGGTGCTCGCGTGGGTGTATAAGGAAGGACGGATGTCTTCGGCCGGGAGTTGACCAAATCGGATCAGCACATCGGTAAGCAGGGCCGGAACATCGGAGAACCGGACGGCGGGATTGTGCGCCGCTGCATAAAGCTCGGTTCGGTTACAGGTCGAGACCAGAGTCAACTCGGCGACCCCGGCCGCCCGCAGTTCTTTGTCGCGCGCCTTCTCCAGGGCGAGAAGAACCTCTTCCCTCCCAAAAGCGAGTCGCTCGCGCACGGCAAGCGGTGCGGTATGATGACTGAGGCCGACGCAGGCCAGCGGCATTCGGTCCACTCCTCCTTGAACCGAACGTAGGGATCGCTCCGCCTAGGCCGCTATTGGGAGAAGTACCGGGTTGTGATACGTAGGTTTACGGTAGCCTCCTTCACCAGGACTCGATCAACTGGTACGCAGAGGTCCAGAAGTCGAGGGCGACAGGAGAAATCGCGAGCCGGTCTGGACGGCGCTGGGTCATGAGGACACCGACCAGCCCCTCCTTCGGATCCACATGCCAGGAGGTACCGAAGGCGCCATCCCAACCGAAGCGTCCCGGTGCGTCGCCAATGTCGCTGCGAGCGGTGATCACACCCATGCCGAGTCCCCAGCCGCGAGTGTCCCAGAAGTGTTCGAAGAAGGGAGAGATCCCCTTCTGTTCCGGTGTGAGGTGATCCATGGTCATCAACTGGATCGCCGGCCGGGAAAGAATGCGCTCACCGCCGCCGTGCAGCAGCATCATCCGGCCGAAGGCGAGCAGATCATCCACCGTGGAAACGAGCCCTCCGGCACCGGATTCGAAGACCGGCGGCCGCGCGGCGTAGCCGGCACGGGGTTCGTCCAGGACGATGAGCTCGCCGGTGACCATGTCCCTGCCATAGCAGGTAGGGAGCCGATCGAGTTTCGATTCCGGGACTTGGAACCCGGTGTCGGTCATCCCGAGTGGAGCGAAGATGCGCTCCTGCAGAAAAGTCCCCAGCGACTTCCCCGAAACCCGGGCAATGAGCACGCCCAGGATCTCGGCGCTCATGTGGTACAGCCACTGCTCGCCCGGTTGGTGCGCCAGCGGAAGGCTGCCCAAGCGTCTCATGAACTCATCGGAGGTGCCGCTGAAGGGCCATTCGCTCAGGGGAAGGCGTGCCTCAACCAGTGCCCGCTGAAGCGGAGAACCGGGCGAGAGGAAGACTACCTCGCCGTAGCCGGACCGAAACGTGAGGAGGTCGCGCAGCGTGATCGGGCGCTTTGCCGGCACGGTGTCCTCGAGCGGACTCTCGATCGTCCGGAGGACCCGGCGACCCGCCAGTTCCGGCAGCCATTCGTCAACCGGATCGTCGAGCCTGAGCCTGCATTCCTCGACCAGGATCATGGCGCCGACCGCGGTGATAGGCTTCGTCGTGGAGGCGAGCCGGAAGATCGTGTCTCGCCGCATCGGTACGTTGCTATCGAACGCCATGGTGCCAATCGTCTCCACGTGCTCGCGCCCGCGCTGGTTGACCAGCGCTACAAGACCAGACGTGTGCCCGTGTTCTACATGTCTGGCGAGCGTGTCGTGCATTCGCGCGAGGCGGACGGGGGAGAAGCCGTAGCCCTTGTGCAGTGATGGATTGGACGTCCGGGCGGGGCGCTGGGCGGTAAGGGAATCGGCGAGCATGGTACTATCCTCCGGCTGAGCATTCAGGTACGAAGTCGGCCTCTCCAGGATGTGGGGGAGGGGGAGAAGGGGATGTGAAAGTGGCGTTAGGATCTCTTCAGGAGACGGGAGACGGGAGAAGGGAGAAAGGAGAAGGGAGACGGGAGATGGGAAAAGCAATATTGTTAGCCATGGCGGACGCATCGGCTTCGAGCTCTGGAACCAAGCGGCACCACGGCCTGGTCCGGCTGACCCACTGGCTGAATGCCGCGCTCCTTCTCGGCATGATCGGGAGCGGTCTCCAGATCTATGGGGCGTACAGCCATTTCGGGCCCCGAGGAGATCCCTACCCGCTTGCCAATCCGTGGGACGGCCACGGGTTTCCCAAATGGGCTCGGCTCGGCGGCTGGCTTGCCGGCGGGCTCAATTGGCACTTCGCCCTGGCCTGGACGTTCGTGATCACCGGCCTGGTCTATCTGGTCTTTCTCGCGCTCTCCGGCGAGTGGCGGTCTCTCCTGTTCCGACCCCGGGACCTGCGATCCGCGTGGCAGATGCAGCTCTACTACCTGCGCCTACGGAGGGAGCACCCCCCGCAGGGGAAGCACAACGCACTCCAGAAGCTGGCCTACACGAGTATCGTGCTGCTCGGGGTCGTCGCCACCCTGAGCGGGTTCGCCATCTACAAGCCGGTGCAGCTCGCCTGGCTCACCGCGCTATTCGGCGGCTATGAGCTTGCCCGCTATTGGCACTTCGTGACGGTCTGGGTATTCGTCGCATTCACCCTGGTCCATGTGATCCTGGTATTCGCGGTCGATCCGCCGTCGCTCCGGGCGATGATCACCGGCTGGTACCGGGGAAGGTTTCCGAGCCATGACTGAGCCACGCGAGGGGATCAACCGGCGCGACTTCCTGCGATTGGGACTGGTGGCTGGTCCGGCAGGGCTCGTTGCGGCGTGCGGCTGGGACGGGGGGCCGGTGCTCTCGTCCAAGCTGCGGTCGTTCAGCCGAGTCAACGACTGGGTGGGGGAGAAAGTGTGGCTCTCCGGAGACCGGCTGGCGCGCGAATACCCCATCAGCGCTCGCACGGCCGTGGAACGCTTCCCGGCGTATTCGATCACTTTCAACAAGACCGGCGGTTACCCGGGCCTCGAGCGGCCCGACGCCTGGGCGCTCGAAGTAAAGGGTCTGGTCCGGAAGCCAACCCGGCTGACCCTTCCAATGATCCAGATGCTGCCGCGACTGACATACACAGTCAAACACCATTGCGTCGAAGGCTGGACCGCGATCGGCACCTGGACCGGCGTTCCACTCTCGTCGATCGCCGCGATGGTGGAACCCACGCCGGAGGCCCGGTACATCCGCTTCGACACCTACGACAGCGGTTACTACAACGGGTGGGATCTGGCGAGCGCGATGCATCCGCAGACGATCCTGGCTTACGCCTGGAACGACCAGCCCCTCATGATAAACCACGGCGCGCCCCTCCGGCTCTACTCACCGATCAAGCTGGGCTACAAGCTGACTAAGTATCTCACCGCGATGACCTTCACCCGGGATCGGCCCGGGGGCTACTGGGAGGATCAGGGATATCCCTGGTTTGCTGGGCTGTAGGGTCTGACGGGAGACGGGAGACGGGAGACGGGGTTGTCATTCCGAGCGAAGCGAGGAATCCAGATGCCAGCCCGTCATGGCGTTCCAGGCATTGGGATTCCTCGGTCGCGTTGCTCCCTCGGAATGACAACTCCGCTGCCAACCTCACCTCTGTCCCGTCTCCCCTCTCCCTTCTCCCGTCTCCCTTCTCCCGTCTCCCGTCTCCCGCTTTTCAGGGTTCCGGGAACTATTCACGGGCTTCCGAGTCGGTACAGTAGGAGCTTCCCATGCGATGGTTACTCACCAATCCGACAAACGATCCACGGAAGCGGTCACCCTAGGATGAACGAACGGTCGGCCGAGTGTGCGTGGTTCGAGCAGGCGGTGCTGAACGTGCTGCCGGAGCTGGTGGGCACCGCCCGGCGGCTCACCAGGAACCGGGAGGATGCCGAAGATTTGGTCGCCGAGGCGATTACCCGGGCGTGGGTCAATCGAGCGACGCTCAAGGAGCGCGAGCGCTTCACTGGTTGGGTCATTCGCATTCTCACCAATCTGTTTCTAAGCCAGCGCCGTTCCGAGGGAGATCATCCTCACGAGGCGCTCGAGGTGGACGAAGATTTTTCGCTGTACGAGCGGCTCCACCAACCGTTCCTGCTATGGTGGAGCACACCGGAGCAGGAATTCCTGGACCGGCTGCTGCGAGAGGATCTCGTTCGCGCAATTGGAGTTCTCCCGGAGCCGTTCCGATTGGTTGTACTGATGGCCGATGTCGAAGGGCAGTCGTACGGCGAGATCGCGGAGTCCCTCTGTGTCCCGATCGGGACGGTCCGGTCGCGGCTCGCGCGTGGTCGGGGCCTGTTACAGCGAGCGCTATGGGAACACGCCTGCGACGCTGGTCTTCGCAGCGAATCTCCGGAGAGGAGGCCGAGTTCGCATGGATAACCTGAATATGATGACCTGCGAGAAAGCGATTCGCTCTCTCGCCGCGTACCTGGACGATGAGCTGGCCGGCGACGTGCAGCAGAACGTCGAGCGACACCTGGAGTTCTGTCGCAGCTGCTATTCCCGGGCTGAGTTCGAGCGCCGGCTCAAGTCCGAGCTCAGAAAGCTTGGCAAGGATGAGGTCCCCGTCGGGTTAGAGCAGCGGGTTCGCCGCTTGCTCCAATCTTTCACACTTTCGGCTGACACTGTGCCGAAGCATCACTGACGGTTGAGGAGGAATCGATGGTCGCGATTCTGTCGAACCAGAGATCGGCAATTCTGGACGCGGTACGCCGGATGTATACGGAGGTGGCGATCGAGTGCAACCGGGAATTTCACTTTCCGACCGGACGCAAGGCGTGCGAGTTCGTCGGATACCCGGCGATGCAACTGGAGACGTTGCCGAAGACTGCGGTCGAGTCCTTCGCCGGCGTAGGCTATCCATTCGCGGCGCAGGTGATCCGGCCCGGCGACGTAGTGCTCGATGTGGGATCCGGCTCGGGCACTGACACGCTCATCGCGGCGCGTCTGGTGGGGCCCAGTGGGCGAGTGATCGGCCTCGACCTGACCGAGGCGATGCGGGACAAGCTGAAGGTGAACGCCGGAATTGCGAAGGCGGACAACCTGGAGATCCTCGCGGGGAATGCCGAGTCGATTCCGCTGCCCGATGCGTCAGTAGACGTGGTGACGACGAACGGCGTCATCAACCTGGTGCCCGACAAGACTCGCGCCATTCGGGAGATTGCCCGGGTGCTGCGACCGGGTGGCCGCCTCCAGATGGCCGATATCGTGGTGAAGTCGCTGCCATCGGAAGCGTGTCGCGCGAATCCGGAGCTTTGGGCCGAGTGCATCGTAGGAGCGACCAGCGAGGAGACCTACCTCGCTGGCATGCATGAGACGGGGCTGCGGAATCTCGAGGTCTTGAGTCGCAGCGATTACTTCGCCGGTAGTTCCAGTGCCGAGACGCGGAAGGTCGCGGAGTCGTTTGGGGCGCATGCGATCGTGTTGCGCGCCGTGAAACCGTAGACGGAGGGAGACGGGAGACGGAAGACGGCGAGAGAGGTGAGGCTGGGAGTGGAGTTGTCATTCCGAGGGAGCAACGCGACCGAGGAATCCCAATGCCTGGATCGCCATGACGGGCGGGCATCTGGATTCCTCGCTTCGCTCGGAATGACAACCCAATTCTACGTTTTTCCCGTCTCCCTTCTCCCCTCTCCCGTCTCCCGCTTTCAGTCCCTCATGAAATGGCAGCTGTACCCGCCCGGGTGCTTGCGCAGGTAATCCTGATGGTACTGTTCCGCGCTGTACCAGGTGGAGGCTGCCTCGATACTCGTCGTGACCGGCTTCTTCCACTTGCCCGACGCCGCGACGCTCGCCTTCACCCGCTCCGCGATTTCTCTCTGCTCGGCATTCTGCGGAAAGATTGCGGAGCGGTATTGGGTTCCCACGTCGTTGCCCTGGCGATTGAGCGTGGTCGGGTCGTGCAGCCGGAAGAACCACTTCTCCAGCAGCTCCTCATAGCTCAGCACTGAAGGATCGAACGTCACCCGAATCGCCTCGGCGTGCCCCGACTTGCTGTCGTGGGTGTCGTCGTAGGTCGGATTCTCCAACCAGCCGCCGGTATAGCCGACGTCGGTGTCGATCACGCCGGGGACGTCTCGCAGGATGTCCTCGACGCCCCAGAAACACCCCCCTGCTAACACGGCGACCTCGGTCTGCCCTGCCACGGCGGCGGAAGGGGCCGTTCTATTCTGCTCGTTCACTGTCGGTTCTCCTGTGTGGTAGCACCTAATAACGCTACGACCGAGCCCGCGGATTCCTCCCGGAGCCCCACCCTGATCCTTATGCGTTGGCTGGGGTTAGTCCAGCCCTGACCTCACCCCCTGTCCCCAATCCTACCTAACCCCCTGTCCCCGGCCCCCGTAGGGAGGGGGGACGGCAGCGTTGGGTTTCGAGGTCAGTGATCGGTGATAGCTGTCATTCCGAGCGGCAGCGAGAGCCTGCCCCGAGCACAGCGAGGGGAATCCCGATGCCTGCCTTTCACCGTTGGCGCTGGAATTCACTCTCCTGGCAGATTGCTCACGACGCGTCCCCCCTTCCCAATAGGGAAGGGGGACAGGGGGTTAGGTACAAAGGGGGACAGCCGGTTAGGTCCTGTTCCCCGTTCCCCCTTTCCGCTGTATTCTCCTCCCTCTGCCCTGACACCGCACACCTGAGACCTGACCCCGTCCCCTGACAACTGACTCCCAGCTCTCCCGTCTCGCCACCGCCCTCTCTGGCCGCTACGCAATCGAGCGCGAAATCGGCCAGGGAGGGATGGCCACGGTCTACCTCGCCGACGACCTCAAGCACCGCCGCAAGGTGGCAATCAAAGTGCTGCGGCCGGAGCTGGGCATGCTGCTCGGTGCTGAGCGGTTCGCCCGCGAGATCGAGGTGGTGGCGGGACTGACCCATCCCCACATTCTGCCGCTCTACGATTCGGGTGATGTGCTCCTGGAGCATGCCGAGGAAAGCGAGAGCGTGGGAGCTCAGAGGCTCCTTTTCTATGTCATGCCCTACGTCCGGGGCGAATCGCTGCGGCATAAGCTGCTCCGGGAGAAGCAGCTCACGGTGGACGACGCGATGGGGATCATTCGCCAGGTCGCCTCGGCGCTGGATCATGCCCATGCCCTGGGCCTGATCCACCGCGATATCAAGCCGGAGAACATCCTGCTTAACGAGGGCCAGGCGATGGTCACCGACTTCGGCATCGCTCTCGACGCCGCCGCGCTGCCGGAAAAGCGGCTGACCAGGTCGGGCGTCATGGTCGGGACGCCGTCCTACATGAGTCCGGAACAGGCCGCCGGCGAGAGGATGCTCGACGGTCGCAGCGACATTTACGGCCTGGGCGTCATGCTCTATGAAATGCTGGCGGGCGAGGCGCCCTTCACCGGGCCCACGGCGCAGGCGGTGATCGCCAAGCGATTCACCGATCCCGCCCCCTCGATTCGCCGCTTGAGACCAGCGGTGTCGGCGTCGGTGGACGCGACAATCAGGAAGGCCCTCGCCAACGTCCCCGCCGATCGCTTCCCGAGCGGTGCCGCCATGGTCGCCGCACTCACGGCGCCGGTCACTATCAAGTCTCCCTCGGTTGCGGTTCTCCCGTTCCTCAACTTCAGCGCCGATCCGGAGAACGAATTCTTCGCCGACGGGATTACCGAGGACGTAATCGCCCAGCTGGCGAAGATCCGCTCGCTCAAGGTGATCTCCCACACCTCGGTGATGCCGTTCAAGAAACGGGAGCTGAGCCTCAAGGAGATCGGGGCGAGGCTGGATGCGGGGACCCTGCTCGAGGGGAGTATCAGGCGGGCAGGGAATCGAGTGCGGATCGTCGCCCAGCTGATCGACGCGGAAACCGACCGCCACCTCTGGGCCGAGACCTATGATCGGGATCTGACCGACATCTTCGCGATTCAGAGCGACGTCGCGCTGCGGATCGCGGGAGCGCTCGAGGCGGAGCTCTCTCCTGAAGAGAAGACCAGGATCAAGAAACAGCCCACCGACGATGTGCAGGCCTACCAGTTCTATCTGATGGGGAGGCATTGCCTGGCCCGATGGACCAACGAAGGATTTGTCCAGGCCATCAAGCACTACGAGCAGGCGATCGCCAGAGACACGCACTACGCGCTGGCATACGCCGACCTGGGGTATCTCTACACCGAGATCGGGATTGGAGTGGCGGGGTCACTCCCGCCGGAGGAGGCGTTTCGAAAGGCGAAGGCCGCGGTGGCCAAGGCACTGGAGCTCGACCCCGAGCTTCCCGACGCGCATGCGGTGCAGGCCCATCTCATGATGTCCTGCGACTACGATTGGGTCGGCGCCGAGGCGGAATACCAACGGGCGATCGAGTTGAACCCGAACAGCGGCGTCGCGTACGACTCCTACGGCCTCATGCTGTCTTCTCTGGAACGCTACGACGAGGCCATCGCGGCTCAGGAACGGGCGCACGAGCTCGACCCGGTGACGCACCGCATGGACATCGCGACCACGTACATGAGGGCTGGCCGGTTCGACGAAGCAACCCGCGCCATCACCGCGTGCCTCGAGCTTGATCCCCATCTCGCCCTGGCGCACGCCACGCAGGGGTGGGTCTACCTGCTCACGGGAAAGCCGGAGCAGGGAATCGCCTCACTGCGCTATGCGGTGCTCCTCTCCCCTGATAGCACGCTCTACCGGGCGCAGCTCGGCCAGGCCCTGGCGCGAACCGGAGAGACTGACGAAGCCAGGGAGATCCTGCGCAATCTCGAGGCGCTGTCGGCCAAGCAATTCGTCTCGCCCTATCACCTGGCCTATGTCTATACCGGACTCGGCGAGTACGATCGGGCGATGGATTGCCTGGAGCAGGCGTACGAGGCGAGGTCGGGTGGGATTTTTGGGGTGAAGGGGTCGTTCTTGTTTGCGTCATTGAGGGAGGAGCCGAGGTTTAAGGCCCTTTTGAGGAAGATGAATCTGGCCTAAGCCCCCATTCCCTGTCCCCCGCGTTCCACCTAACTCCCTGTCCCCGGACGGCGTCCAAAGAGTCCGCTGTCATTGCGAGGGAGCGAAGCGACCGAAGCAATCCCCTTCCGCAAGCACCTATGGAGATTGCTTCGTCGCCCTTCGGGCTCCTCGCAATGACGGCGGCCTTTAGTAATTGCTGCGGCCTTCGGCCGGGCGCCTTGCCTCACACTTCGCCGGTCCGCCGGTCTCCCGTCTCCCTCAACCCTCCCCCCACGTCCGCTCAAACACCCGCTCCAAATCGAGAGTCAGCGGGGGTCGGCTGGGATCCGGCTGCCATTCCAGGCGGTCGGCAAGGATGTCTGGCCTCTCACTGCCCGGGAGCCACCGTTCCACGACGCGGCCGTCGAGATCGACGATCCAATACTCGATGCCCTGTTGCTGGTACAGGCGCCGTTTGGTGAGCCGGTCGTAGCGTGCCGTGGACGGCGACAGCACCTCGACCGCGAGGAGCAGGGTGGTGACGTCCTCCCAGTTGGGCAACGCCTTGCCTTCAGCCAACGGGAGGACGAAGAGATCGGGCTGAACGAGGGTTCTCTCGTCGAACTCGATGTCGGCGGGAGACCAGAGTACCTCGCCGAATCTCTCCGTCGTGAGGTGGGCGTCGAGTAGCCGAAACACCTCGCGGAGCGCTCGCTGGTGCCGAGCCGCGGGCGCCGGAGTCACCAGCAGCTCTCCGGCAACAACCTCGTAGCGCCTGCCATCCTCAGGAAGCAAGCGAACCTGTTCGGCGGTCCAGGAAGCGGAGGGCTGTGGCATGCCCATAATGTGGGACTCCGGAGCGAGGGGATGCAACTCGGCATCCGCGGACCGGCGGACAGACAGAGCGGACCGGCGGACGGGGACCGAAAGAGCTGTCATTCCGAGCGTAGCGAGGAATCTCGATCTTCACCGTCCGCCGTTCCCAGGTTTCCCTCTTCCGTCAGCGCCTTCTACCTAACCCCCTGTCCCCCGGCCCCCTCGCTTCGCTCCCCTCGCTACGCTCGGGCCAGGCTCGACGACTTCGTCGCCTATTGGGAAGGGGGGACGGCGTCCCGGGATCTGGCGCTCCGTGATCCGTTAGCGGTCCGCCTCGTCCGCCCTGTCCCCCTCGTCCGCCCACGTTTCCTGTGCGGAGACATGCGGCACCGTGATGTCCGCCACCCACTGGCCAGGCGCCATGCTTGGGCATGCGATCTTGCCCACTCGGCGCCGAGGAGACCAGCTTATGGGTATGGCACAGGCCAGTACCACATGGACCGGAGAGCGAGTGCGAGCGCTGCCGGACGACGGGCTTCGCTACGAGTTGGTGGACGGCGAGCTGCTGGTGACTCCGTCACCCGGCTGGACCCACCAGAGTGCGGTCGCCGCCCTGTTTCGCCGACTCGACGAATATGTCGGGTCGAACGCGCTCGGCTGGGTCCGGTTCGCGCCGGCCGACATCTCGCTCGGCGAAGACGAAGTGCTGCAACCCGATCTCTTCGTGATCCCGGCCGCCCTCAACCCGCGGAGCTGGCAAGAGGTCAGGGCCCTTCTCCTGGTTATTGAAGTCCTCTCGCCGGGAACCGCACGGTTCGACCGCCTCGTCAAGCGACGCCGCTACCAGCGCGCTCCGGTGCCGGAGTACTGGATTGTGGATCTCGACGCACGGCTGGTCGAGCGCTGGAAACCCGAGGACACGCGGCCTGAGATTCTCACCGAGATACTCGAGTGGACGCCCGCCTCTGGGCTCAAACCGCTTGAGATTGAGCTGCCGGGCTTCTTTGCGGAGGTGTGGGGGGAGGGGGAGAGGGGGAACGCCAGCGAAGAACCCGTCCGCCCGTCCGCCGGTGACGGTTAACGAGCGGCTGTCATTCCGAGCGTAGCGAGGGATCTGGCCGGTCCGCCGCTTTTCGTCCGCCTCCCCCGCCCCGTTCGGGCGGCGTTCCCTGGCCTTGAACCAGCGCCACGCCGAGCGAGCACAGGACGATCAGCGGCATATCAAGAAACTGCTTCCGGTTGCCTCTGCTCGAAGAACGGATTCCCTTTGCTGTACGCGCAGTAGACCTTTTCGTACAACTCTCCCGCTTTCGGATGCAGCCAGTTGTCCATCCACTCCGAAACGGTTTGCATCCAGGTACATGGAATCACGCCCGCATGAATCATTCGTTGCACTGCCATGTTGTAAGCGTCCAGCGACTCTGATCCTGAAGTATCCATCACACCAAACACTTCAAAGCCTTCCTCCAAGCCGCGTTGTGCTGTGAACGACATGCACATGCTGGTCCACAGCCCGGTTACGACCAGCTGTTGTCTTCCGGATGATTTCAATGCATCGAGTACAGCCTTCTCATCAAACGCATCGAAGGAAGGGAAAGCGCGGTTGATGACATTGGCTTGGGGAAACAGTTCCGTGATCTCGCGAATCGTCGGGCCGTTGGTTTGCGGACTGATGGCGGTCAGCACCACCGGAACGTCCAGGAGCGACGCGCCTGTCGCCAGCGCCACCATATTGTTTTTGACGTAGGAAGGCTTGTGCGAGACGATGCCGTTGTACAGGTTCGCCTGATGATCAACGATGAGCAGCACGCTTGTCGCTGCATCCAAGAATTGAATGTTGCGATTGTCCATGGCTTTACCTTCTTGTCAGTACGGTGAACAGGTCGGTCAGTTGAAACGCCAGCGGGTGCAGGACCTGCGTAAGAGTCTGGAGAGTAGATCGGGGTCGGCGGGGGTCAAGTTGGGTTTGTTTCGAGGTTGTATCTTGGGACGTTTTCACCTCACCCCCTGTCCCCCTCTCCCGCGAGGGAGAGGGGGAACCCAGCGAGGAACCCGTCCGCCTTGCGCGCCTCGGCCGCTCCGTCCGCCTCGTCCGCCCGTCCGCCGCCTTTCGTCCGCCGGTCCGCCGCTTTTCGTCCGCCCCGTCTCCCTACGGCGTCACAAAATGCAGCCCATCTCTCAGATTCTGTAACTCCCGATAGTAGTAGAGGGCCGTGGGTTGTCTGCTCTTGAACCGGAGCTGCTTGAGAAACTCGATTTCCTCCTCAGTCGCCGTACTGCTCATGGCAGGGTTCTCCAGGAACTCGTCCAACCCCGGTTGCCCGGCAGAAAGCTCGTCGGCCGTTCGCTCCACAAACTCGAATCGCCTCACATGCTGCGGGACTACCCTGGAATTGAGGACGATGTCCAGCGCAAACGTCGTGAGGTCGATGTCCCAGGATTCGATCAGGGGATCCAGGAACGAGTCGCACTGGTCTCGAGACAAGTGGAAGATGTCGGTATCGAGGAAGTCGAGGACGATGACCCGGATTTCCTCGAAGCTTCGGCCACTCAGCTCCGCCACCTGCCGGAGCCAGGAGTCGTTGGCCAATTCTTCCTTGGCCACCGTGGCGAGCACGTCGAGGAGTCGCTGAGTCACCAGCCGCTCCAGCTCGCCGAAGGGCTGCTGTTCGAAGATGGCGCGGACATGGGGTTCCTTGTCGGCGTGGACCTTGCGAAGGATCAACTCGCGGACTTCCCGGAACAGGGGCGCCCGCTCATCGCCGAATACCTGTTTCAATTCCTCCCTACGCTGAATCTCCACCAACCGGGCCAGCTCTCCACGCGGCAGTTTCAAGAACTTGTCCATCTTGGCATAGATGTCGGTACGGCCCGGCGCGGGAGGCGCCTTCTTCCGGGTGAGCAACTGAGAGATGTAGGACTCGGTCACCCGGGCGGCGCGAGCGAGCTCCCGCTGCTCCAGGCCGAAGGCCTCCAGCCGCTGCCGAATCACCAACGAGACGTCCACGGGCGTGCCTCCTGGGGGCAGAAACGTGGTTAACTGATCGAGGTTAATCTTAATCAATTGTCATCATATTGACTTGACAAAGACAGTACAGTCAGGTACGTTCGATGTGGTTAATCAGACCAGTCATACCAATCGCATCTCGAAGTGCCTCAAGGAGTTCAACTATGTACGCACGGAATGTGTCCATCAATCTCAAGCCCAACACCGCCCCCGAGTTCACCCAGACGTTCGAGAAGGACATCCTGCCCATGCTGCGGAAGCAGAATGGCTTCAAGGATGAGATCACGTTCGTCGGGCCGAGCGGCAAGGATGCGCTCGCCATCAGCTTGTGGGATCGCAAGGAGAGCGCGGATCAATACGGCCGCGACACCTATCCCCAGGTACTCAAGGGTCTGGCGAAGGTCGTTGAGGGCACGCCAGAGGTGCACGGCTACGAAGTTCTGAACTCGACCTTCCATAAGATCTCGGCTCAGAGCTAAGCCCGACCGGTTGGTTCGGACGAGGGGGCGGACCTAGTCCGCCTCTTCATCAAGGTCCATTGAAGGAGAGGTACATATGGTATACACAACGACCCTGACCGCCCCCGCATTTGCGCTACGGCGGCAGATCGATCGCCTGTTGGAGGAGTCCCTCGGCCACGGCCAAACCGGGCAGGGTGACTGGATTCCCGCGGTGGACATCCGCGAGACGGCAGGGGAGCTGACCTTCTCGGTGGAGCTTCCGGGCCTCCGGCCGGAAGATGTCGAGGTGACCGCAGTAGAAGGGATCCTGACGATTCACGGTGTGAGGAATGCCGTGCGGAGCGAGGACGGGCAGGAGCGCTATCACCTGGTCGAACGCAGCTACGGCTCGTTCCTGCGCCGATTCCAACTCCCCCAGGGCGTGGACGCCGACAAGATCGAGGCCGACGTCATGGAGGGCGTTCTCCAGGTGCGCATCCCCAGGATGGCACTGCCCGAGCCGAAGAAGATTCAGATCAAGGCTCGCGTAGAGACGGTCACCCGGCCGTCCAAGACGCTCGCTGATGCGAGCCGCCAGGTCTCGCTGAAGAAGCTGAATGGGGCAGGGCGGTCGAAGTAAGGATCTGACCTCACCCCCTGTCCCCCTCTCCCTCGCGGGAGAGGGGGAACTCCTCCTCGATCCCGAGGCGAGGCGCCGAGCGGAGCGAAGCGGTAGCGAGGATCTAGTCTCCTAGCCAACACGTTACGGCAGGATACTAGATCCCTCGTCGCTTCACCCTCTCGGCTCTCCGACGACGTCACCCCCTGTCCCCCTCTAGCCCTCACCCCTGTCCCCTCTCCCGCGCAGCGGGAGAGGGGAACGCCACCCCTGTCATTGCGAGGCACCCGAGCGGAGCGAGGGGGCCGAAGCAATCTCACCCGGTGTCCCTACCACGACCGCTCCCTGTCCGGTGGGGCGGTTGAGATTGCTTCGGTCGCTTTGCTCCCTCGCAATGACAGAACCCGTCCGCACCGTCCGTCCCGTCCGTCCCGTCCGTCCCGTCTCACGGCGGCGTCGCCGTCA
>Ga0157378_10001775_pt1 | contig 19371 bp, 20 predicted proteins | sample M65metaG_FD_115309 | JGI IMG/M metagenome (GOLD analysis project Ga0157378, IMG submission 115309) | Miscanthus rhizosphere microbial communities from Kellogg Biological Station, Michigan, USA - M6-5 metaG | ecosystem: Host-associated > Plants > Roots > Rhizosphere > Soil | place: USA: Michigan...
AGGTTGGCACACTATAGGCACACCAAACAGAAACGGGCAGCTTTGCGGCTGCCCGTAACTTATTGCAAATAGTGGTGAGCCGAGCAGGACTCGAACCTGCGACCCACTGGTTAAAAGCCAGTTTCCATCAATATCTTGCCATAAAACGCTACGGAAAACCCGCCCAACAACTCGCCGACCAAAACCCAAAGCGGGTACGGAAAGCGGGTACAACTTCATGGAGGCGGTTATGGCACGAGAACGACAGGGCTTCATTTCGAAGCGAAAGGACGAAAATGGCAAGGTTCGGTTGTTCGTGAGAATCCAATATACGGATGAGACGGGACGCAGACGCGAAAAAATGCGTCGAGCGGAAAATATGGCTGAAGCGCGAAAGCTTCAGAAACAATTAGTTAGGGAACTTGGAAATCCGATTGCGGTCGAATTAGATCAGCACGATGACACGTTCGCCGATCTGGCTCAAGCGTATATTGAGCACAAACTTTTTCCCGCGAAACTAGTTAACGGTCGAAAAATCGCAGGGCTCAAATCTCTCAGTCAACCCAAGGCAGCGGTTGAAATGTTGAGAACATACTTTGGCAACCAGCGACTCAAAAGCATCACGCCCGCATCTGTGGAGAGATTCAAAATGACCCGGCTGGAAAAGCTCACTATTCGCGGCACCCATCGGCAAGTTAGCTCCGTAAACAGAGAACTTGAACAACTACGGGCTATGTTCCGCTTTGCCGTCCGTGAAGGCCGAATAATGAGATCACCTTTCGAGATGGGTTCTAATCTCATCAGCAAAACCGATGAGACGCGACGTGAGCGAACCATAACGTATGCTGAAGAAGCCCATCTTTTGCAGCTGTTTTCAGAACCTAAACGAGCACACATGCGACCCTTGTTTATTGCTGCACTCGACACGGGAGCACGGCGCGGGGAACTCTTTAAGCTGCGTTGGCGCGAAGTGGACTTGTCAGGGCGAGCGATTACGATACTCGCTGAAAACAGCAAAACAGAGAGGCCACGAATCATCGGCATGACTCAGCGTCTCCATGATGAATTGAGTCGGCTTTGGCAGACTTCAGCACACGACAATGAGCAATTGGTATTCGGCGTCCGATCCACGATTAAAACCGCGTGGTTAACAGCATGTCGCAGCGCCGACATCAAAGGGCTGCGCTGGCACGATCTTAGGCATAGCGCCATAACCAGAATGGTCGAAACGGGGCAACCTACAGAGCTCATCAAAAAGGTTTCGGGTCACACCCAAGCCACGACATTTGCGCGCTACGTGAACCCAACCCTAAGCGCAATCACGCAAATTGCCGATGCTCTGAGTGCGCTGAATTTGCAACGCCAAGAGCTGAGATCGTCGCCGAGTTCCCACCTAACCGGGGATTAGCTGGCAGGCGCCGCAATCACACTGCGTGTACGCTTTCAGTGCATTTTGTGCTTGACAAGCCCAGCAAATCGTGTATAATACCAGTACGCTGGGCGTTCTATGCATTATTAGCGAACGGGGGGACGATCTAGCGCTTTTCAACGTCGGATTTCGATCCGATTTGGTGCCGCAGAATGCAGATTTAGCGCATGGCGGCAGATACTGGCTCGCTTCAGGCGGAGAACGAGTAAGTTGGTCGTTCTTTTGTTTGCAGCGAGTCTTCTTATTTGGAGGAACTATGGATAACGAAACAATACTAATTAGTGAACAGCAAGCCGCGAAGCGTTTAGGAATTGACCGATCCACTTTATGTCGCTTGCGCATGAGGAAGGCAATCGCCTTCTTCCAAATCGGTAGCAGGGTTCTTTTCAGTGAAAAGCACCTGGCCGAATTCCTAAACAAGGTCGAACGAAAACCAATAGAAAGGATAGCTGCATAGGTGAAGCCTAATAACAAGCACTTAAAACCTTTAACCGACTCGGGAAACGCCGAGCGCCTAATCGAACACTTTGGATCAGATTTCAGATTCTCTAAAACAAAAGGGGATTTAACTTACACCGGAACGCATTGGATGCCCGATGAAAAAGACTCGATCTTTCATCAGACCCTTCTAGTCGCCCGTTCAATCCAAAAGGAAGAGGGTTGGGATTGCGAACTTGAGGAAGCCGTTCGCAAACACGCTCGCCGAAGTGAGTCATTGCGGGCACGACAGGCCATGCTTAAGTTGGCTCGTTCCGAACCGCGAGTCGCGATTGAAACAGCGGAGTTAGATAACAATCCCTGGCTCTTCAATGTGCTCAACGGAACGATCGAACTTAACAATGGAGTCCTCAGAAACCATCGAAGAACGGATCTCATAACTAAGATTTCGCCCGTTAGTTATGAACAAGCCCCATGCCCGCGCTTTGATGAGTTTCTGGAACGAGTCCAGCCAGATCCCGATATGCGCGCATTTCTTAAACGACTTGCAGGGTACGCTATGACGGGTGTCATTAAGGAGCATGTTTTGCCGATCAATTATGGGAATGGACGAAACGGCAAGAGCGTCTTCGTAGACACGATCCTGCACGTCCTGGGAGGTTACGCGAAACAGGTCCCGACAGAGTTGCTGATCGTCAAGCACTTTGACGCGCATCCGACTGAGCGGGCCACCCTGCACGGCTGTAGGTTTGCCGCAGCATCAGAAACTGATCAAGCCCGAAAATTGAACGTTGCTCTTGTGAAACAACTAACAGGAGGAGATCGGATAAGCGCCCGCTTCATGCGTCGGGATTTCTTTGATTTCGCGCCTACTCACAAACTGATGCTCTCGACTAACAACAAACCAGAGATTGAAGAGAATACGGACGCCATATGGGAGCGGGTTTTGTTAATCCCATGGAACGTTACCATTCCTGAAAGGGAACGTGATCTTGATCTTAAAGCGAAACTACAAGAAGAAGCTCCGGGTATTCTTCACTGGATGGTCGAGGGTTGTCTTGAATGGCAGAAACAAGGGCTTAATCCGCCCGTCAGTGTGGTAGCAGCTACCCAAGCCTATCGCAAGGAGCAGAACAACGTCACGCGATTCATCGATGAATTGTGTGAACGTGAATTCGCTGCACGGACAAGCACAGTTGAGCTTTACGCCGCCTATCAACGATGGTGTGCGTTAGAGGGTGCTACTCCGGTAAGACAGGCTTCATTCGTCAATTCATTGCAAAGCATCGGAATCAATAAGATGAAGAGTAATGGCTTGATGATTTATAGAGGAATTCGACCCCTTCAGAATTTACTGCGCGACAAGAAGCCGGAGTTCTCGCGAGCAGCGTAACCACCGGGGATAGCAGGGAGTCTGTTAACACTTATCTTTCACGTTTTCTAAAATTGAAAACATAATGGTTACAGCCCTCCCTGTCTCCCTAATTACTTAAACGATCTGAGAATCGGCCTGTTGATCTCCAGCGACAGGCTATCCCCTAAACCCAGAGGGGCTGACCGTCTCACCATTCCTTCACTTATTAGGGTGCCTCATATGCAATCAACAACACCCAACTCAAAAACGAAACTCCCAAGAATTCTGACTCTCGCGGAGTTGTCAATTCATGACTTCAAACTGCTTGCCCCAACGATGGCTAAGCATGCGCGTAGCAGATCCTATCGTCATCTTTGTTTGGGTTGTGGCCTTTGGTTCATGCGGATGCCGACCAGGGGTCAATGTAAGCCTTGTAGATGGCGATGCAGACGGAATAACTCTAGGTGAATTACCTTAGCTTCAATAACCCCTCGTTTGCATGATTTTCATTCGTATTTCGGCCTAGTGTCAGCCAGTTATTACAATCCGGGCTTTCAAGAAACTGAAACCGGTGCGGAAGGTACCAAGGCCATCGCAAAGCTCGGAAGGTTTCTGAGAGCATACGCGCTTAGCCATAATATCCCTCCGCCTTGGACGCTGAGCCCATGTTCAGGACGGAGGAACCGTCTGCAGCGAAAGTTATGTGCGGTTTTTTATTGCCTTAAACTTGGATGGTGGCTTTACCGAAATGCCCTCGGAGAATGAAAAAGAAGGCCCGAGAGTCCGACGTTCTTTTGATATACTGGCCTCTCTATTAGCCCCAAAGCCGACCGGACCTGATGCAACGCTTAAATCTCAAATCCTCGCACAAGCCCGTACTCGAATATTACAAAGCCCTCAAGAATTATCAAACGATTGGCGTTGCTCATGAAGGCGCTGTCAAGGTGGCCTTTCAGAACCTTCTTAATTCTTGCTGTCAACAGTTCGATTGGAACCTAGTTAACGAATGGAAGCTCCAACGCAGAGGTAGACGACCGGCGTTTGTTGATGGCGCATGCGTTGACGAATTCAATCTCGTTCACGGGTATTGGGAGGCAAAGGATGAAGCTGACAATTTGAAGCAGGAGATTAAGAATAAATTCAAGGAGGGGTATCCACGGAACAACATTATCTTTCAGGCTCCGACCAGAGCCATCCACTATCAAGACGGCAAACAAACTCTTGATGCTGACCTCACGAACCCGGAAGCCCTGATTGAATTACTTGAGAGGTTTTTTCAGTACGCTCCCCCGGAGATAGAAGAATGGGATAAGGCCGTTGAGCAATTCAAGGGCCGGGTTCCCGAACTTGGATTTTCTTTGCTTGAAATCATCCGAGAAGAAAGGAAAACGAATCCCAAATTCGAAACTGCGTTTGCCGGTTTTTATGAGATTTGCCGAGACGCCATAAACCCGAATCTATCCGACGACGCAGTTGAGGAGATGCTGATTCAGCACTTGCTCACAGAACGAATCTTCCGAAAAGTCTTTAACAATCCTGACTTCACCCGCCGAAACGTAATCGCTGTTGAAATTGAAAAGGTGATTGATGTTCTCACCTCAAAAGCATTCAGCCGTGAAGTGTTCTTAGGAAAGTTGGACCACTTCTACAAAGCGATTGAAGGGACAGCGGCCACAATTACAGACTATTCCGAGAAACAGGGATTTTTGAATGTGGTTTACGAAAAGTTCTTTCAGGGTTTTGCGATTCGTGAAGCCGACACTCATGGAATCGTCTACACGCCACAGGAAATTGTAGGTTTCATGGTCAAGAGCGTCGAGCAACTATTAGGTGATGAATTTGGGACTTCAATCAGCCACCGAGATGTTCATATTCTTGACCCGTTTGTTGGAACGGGAAATTTCATCATTCGAACAATGCGCGACATGAAGAAAAGCATGTTACCGCAAAAGTATCAGAACGAGATTCATTGCAACGAAGTGATGTTGCTCCCTTACTACATCGCCTCGATGAACATTGAGCATGAGTACCTTGAACTCACTCGTAAGTATGAACCGTTCGCAGGTATCTGTTTGGTAGATACGTTTGAGCTGGCTGAGGCTGTGCAAAAGAAATTTACTTACATGACCGCTGAGAATACAGCCCGAGTTGAACGTCAAAAACGAAGTCCGATTTTCGTGATTATCGGCAACCCTCCGTATAACGCGAAGCAAGTAAACGCAAATGACAACAACAAAAACCGTAAGTACAAGACGATGGATAGGCTCGTGAGAGATACTTACGCTAAAGACTCAAAGGCTTCACTCGTAAATAAGCTTAACGACCCATACATCAAAGCGATTCGCTGGGCTTCAGACCGAATCGGTCAGGAAGGAATTGTCGCGCTAGTTACCAACAATAGCTTCATTGACGATGGTCCATTTGATGGAGTGCGAAAACATCTTGTCGAAGATTTTGACATTATTTATTTAATGGATTTGGGAGGCAATGTCTGGCGCAATCCCAAGCTCTCAGGGACGACGAACAACGTATTTGGAATTAAGGTTGGAGTCAGCGTAAATCTACTCGTCAGGAAGAAACACCAAGAGACCAGAAAGGCTACCATCCATTATGCACGACTAGATGAGTATTGGACCAAACGCCAAAAGCTTGATTTCTTATCCGAGGTAGACCATGAAGAAAACATTGAATGGGAAGATCTCGTACCAGATGAGAATTATCGTTGGCTGAAGCCCGCCGGAAGCTCTGAGTTCGATGCGCTAATAGCCATTGGGTCCAAAGAGACAAAGGCGGCAGCTTCGCTGAACGTTGAGACAGTCTTTAAGACTTATTCACTTGGAGTCTCGACCAACCGAGATGCTGTCGTTTATGATTTCGATAAAGACAGTCTTCTGGAAAGAGTTGAACAATTCTGCGACGACTACAACGCTGAGGTTGAGCGATATATTCGAAAAGGCCGGCCAAGAAAGCCCATTGAGGGTTTTGTTAAATACGACAAGGTAACGTGGAGCGAAACGTTACTGAACAAACTCAAAGCCAAACATCATGTTACTTTTGACCCTTCACGGGCACGGCAAGTCTTATATCGGACATACACAAAGAAGTGGCTCTATTACGACTCGTTCCTAATTGACCGGCCAGGTCTTTTTAGTCATATCTTCCCGACTCTTAAGTCACAGAAAGAGAATCTCGCTATTGGAGTGTGTACCCACTCTCAATCGCCTTTTTCCGTCCAAATGGTAAGTTGTATCCCCGGCCTTGACCTTAACGGCAGACCAACTCAGTTTTTTCCGTTTTACGTTTACAACGAGACCGGGACCAGCAGGCAGGAAAACATCACTGATTGGGCGTTGCAGTATTTCCAGACACAGTTAAAGGATGACACTCTTTCCAAGTGGGATATTTTTTATTACATCTACGCCATTTTGCACCAGCCGGCTTACAGAGAACGTTATGCTCCGTTGCTAAAGCGACAGCTCCCGCGAATTCCGCTCTCTAAAGATTTTAAGTCGTTCAAAGACGCAGGAATGGAATTAAGCCAGCTTCATGCTTTCTTTGACGAGCAAAGGCCCTACCAGCTTGAAAGAGTCGAAGACGAGAGCGCAGACTTAGATTGGCGCGTTGAAAAGATGCGTCTCTCTTCAGATAAGACTTGTCTTATTTACAATGATTTTTTGACCCTAAAGGGAATCCCGCCCGGAGCATTGGATTACAAGATAGGAAACCGGTCCGTTCTCAATTGGGTTATCTCACAATATCAAGTTGCTCGGGATGAAACCGGAGAGATTTTGGAAGACCCGAACAGAGATGATGAAGAGTACATCATTGGGTTGATTGAAAAGGTTGTTCAAGTCAGTCTTGAATCCGTCAAAATTATTAACTCCCTACCTGCGCTAAAGCTATCTTGACGCTGCCCACCGTTCCCGTCACGTCTCGCGTTTCTTCACGCTTAATAGTCGTTCCGCTAACGAAACTCATACGAAAACCGCCCGACGTTTTGATCGAGTCTTTTGGAAGCTAGGGGTAGGGAAGGCGGGCAGACTTCGGGGAGAACGTTATGAAAGTTTCGTTAATTGATTTTGTTGTGAGGTTTTTAGGTTGGTTTAGGCCGCTAATAAGCGGCGTCCTCGACCTTTATTTAAGTGTAGCAAGCTGATATAAAGCGTCAACTCACTTATCCACAGGGCGTATGGCAAAACCAAATCCCTCACTTCCTGACTTTTCCGACAGCGACCTTTATAAGGAAGCCCCGATAGGGTTTTTCTTGTCAGAGGTTCATAAGGAGCATGTTCGTCGCCTGGAACAGATAGTCAGGCGAGAGCGGCAGAGCGCAATAGTTGTGTCGGGGCCGCGGGGGTTTGGGAAGACCGTTCTAGTTCGCCAATTTGCCGTGAATCTCCAAGCGTTCGAAAAGAAAACCTTCAGGTTTGAATGGTTGAATCTTTCTGAGTTAAGAAACCCTGGCGAATCAATTAATGCGCTAATAGGTCAGATTAGAAGGGAGAAATCAAATACTCGCGTAATAGTAGTCCTTGATGAAGTTGAACGTGTAAGTCAGCGGCAAATTCAATTCTTAGTTGGCCGGCTTTTGAATTTGAAACGAGTGCAGAGTGTCATCATAACTACAAATCTAGAAGGCCTTAGAATACCGAGAGCCCATCACATCATCATTCCTCCGCCAGACGGAAAAATCTATGGGCTGAGAGAGCAAATAATCGTTCCAAACAGGGCGATAATTTCATCGCTTGCTCCGTTGGTTGTATCCACCAATGAGGCGCTCATTGAAAAGTTAAAACGCGAACCATCTGGGCTCTACAAAATATCACCTCGCCAATTTGAGGAAGTCATAGCCGACCTGTTGACCAATATGGGTATGGAAGTAGAGCTTACTCCCGAAACCCACGACGGCGGGAAAGATATTCTTGCCTACATGAATACCGAATTGGGCAGATTCTTAACTCTAGTCGAAGCCAAACAGCATAATAAGTCTCGTCCGGTTGGCGTTAGCTTGGTTAGAAGTTTGTTTGGAACATTGGTAGACCATCAAGCAACAAGCGGGATGCTCGTTACTACATCGCGTTTCGCGAAACCAGCGAAACAATTTCAGGAACGCCACAAGTATCAGTTAACTCTAAAGGAATACGACGACGTGATTACTTGGCTCTTACAATACAGGCGTAAATAATCAGGGGGAAGGCCATATTTCGAGTAGACGGTGGCATCCTTTTCCAAAATAGTTGTGCCGATTTGGTCGAGGATGTATCATACGTGGCACAATGTTTCGCGCCAAAGTTGAACCAATGCCAGAGAATCCGCCGGAACGCCTGCCGTCAACTGGACTTTGGAAAGTCGCGATTTACGAAGGGGAGCGCTTTATTCGAACTGACCGGGACTTCATAACTTATTCTATGGCAAACAAACTGGCAAAGGAGTTAAACTATCAGTTCGGAAACAAGCGAAAGGCAAAAGGTGCTTAGGTTATGAATTTACATGTCATTCACGATGGCTGGAATGTTAGATTTCGAGAGACCACAAATCCTCAACTTCAGATGACCAACGTTGACTCCTCACCAGAATCGCTTCGATTGTTTTTGAGCTATCACGGCGATACCGAGATTCTGTCTCTCGTCTTTTGGGCTCAACGAATGGCTTACCCGGACAGTCTTGATATCTATCAAGGTAAGAGTAGATTCTTTGAGCGGAGTTTCACGCTTGAAGAAGTTTCGCTTTTATCAGATAGCTGGCTTTCTCAAATTAGAGACGAGATTATGGAGATTGACAGAAAGGAAACAGAGCAACTTCTTTCCGCTTGCCAAAGACGACTTTCCGAGTTATCCACAAGTGCCACTTGAAAGTTATTTTAGAAGTGCTTAAGCTGAATCTAGTCTAAGTTAGCGAGTCTTTAGGACTCCCCACCTTAAAATCAAAATCAATTAGCGGCGAGAAGAACACAGTTCGTTGTGTCTGTGGTTGAGCGTGGTTTGCTGCAGGGCCCGTCAATCTTCCGCTATTGGTTAGTATTGGCTCGTGAACAAGAAATTTGAGTAAAGGTGGGAACTGTAACCATTAGCGTTGCAGTACATAGCTGAGCAACCACATTACCCCGTACCCAGCGAATAATCCGGGCAAGGCAAAAATCACGCCGGTCATAAACAATAGCCCCAAAACTTCCTCGACGACATCTGAAAAGAGTTGGTATCGTGTGTTGGTGGGAGCACGTAAAAAAGTCCACGCTCCGCCTACTGTAACTAGAAAATAACCGGTTAAGAAAAACAATAAGCTCCCCTTGAAAATGTATCTCGCCGCCAGAAACACAATGAAAGTCCCTGCTGCTGATAGTGCGAAGCTCTTTTTCATTACCGATTCAAAATTGTCCGGGCCATAGGTCGTGCGCTTTTGAAAGTACTTTAGAATTCGATTACTAAATTCATTGGGTTGCCGTTTAGTGCGAGCCGTGGAATCTAATATTGGTCGAGTTAACTTCCAATAACTTATGTATGTCAGGCCAACCACACTAACGAGTGCTAAGCCAAACAGAACTGCAGGCGAAAACCCTTCCAGTGCCGCAATTCTACTACCGACTATCCCCAGAATGAGCAGTAGGATAATTTCGCTCACCAGCATGATGATAAGTGTGCTCTTCTTCATTACTTCGAGTGCCGTGCTGAGGGTCTAGAAACCGAAAGCCCCGGTCACCCAGGGCTCTCAAGGTCGGGCGGAGACCTTCAGCCTCTCAGTACCGTGCCCTTACGCCACGATGCAACGCCCGTGTTGTCGCGTATTCTATTTGTTCGGAGATGGATGTCAATTAATGATGATAAAATTCCTCGTTGGAGGTGTCCTCATGAAAGCAATCCTAATCGTGCTTTTGTTTGTGTGCGCCGTCAGCATTCAAGCCCAAACCAAACATCACAAAGTTGCGGTCGTAACCCCAGCAACGTGCGACGAGTCATTATGGAAACACGTCTACATCGGCGACCGTAGGCGATTTGATAAGCCTCAAGATAGGTTGCAGGTGATTGATAGGTGTAAGACCGTAAGGGGGAAAATCGTTTCCGCCGGTGGTGAAGGTGACGGTGATTTTCATCTGCGTTTGATACTTGACAAAGGTCAGCCCGACCTTCTCAATAAAAAGAATCGTCAGAAACTTCCACGCGGCCAGGGTGGCGCATTGGTGGTTGAACCAATTTGTGTAAAAAAGGTAACCCAAAAGGACACCCTCAAAGAGGGGGTGTGCAAGACTTTCAGTCAGAGCCTACCGGACCTTCTGCAAATACGAAGAAACGCGAGGAGGAAGATAGCAACGCATGTCACCGTAACGGGAGCCTTTGTTACGGATGCCGAGCATCGATGGAATGAAATTCACCCGGTGACAATCCTAAAGATTATTCCGTGACCGAGTTCATTTAGCTACTAAGAAAACATCCCAAGCCCACCGTCCAACCTTCTTATGTTGGGCGTCGTCAACCTTTGCGCGATATCGGAATTGATTGCCGTACTGGTCAGTCTTCTTTGAGAGTTTGTAGTCGAGAGAAATCACATCGACACCCAACTCTGGCAGCGGGTGTAACTCGGAAGGCTCAGAAATACCGTTGTGGTTCACGTCTTGCCAGAGCCGCAGTGAGTTGAAAATTGTATCGTGTGAGTCGATTTCCCCGTCTCCGTTGCCACCACTTGCCGGTTTGTCGTATTCGCCGAGCGCTCGGAATCCATTCTTCTCACTGTTGGGCTGTGGAGGAGTTTGAGGAGTAAGGTTGCCGAATAACTCAGTTGCGTTATCTATTAAACCGTTACCATTTCGGTCAAGAGCAAGCCAGCTATCGTCTGAACCAGCTGCCGTCCAGGAGAGTTGTTGTGGCGTCCCTGTACCTCTAAAGTCAAAAGAAACGCCGTTGACTTTATCGGTTAGCTCAAAACCATTCCCGGAAACATCTATTAGTATGGGTGATTCCGAGACTCTGCAGCATCCGCTGCCGTCGGCTGTGAATCCGTCCGGGCAGCCGGTCCTATACAGGCACCAATCTTGAGCGTTGTAACTATACTGAGGGTCCGTACACAATCCCGGACATTCAACGGGGTACGGATTACACGTGTAATTCGAATAGTTCCAGTACCAGCCGGCGTTGAAACATTGAGTCTGGTTTGTCGGCACCTCGTCACCGTATTCATCACAAGTATTGGAAACAGTAATTAATCGAGCAGGACCTAGAAAAGTGCATTCGTGGGTTTCGTTCCACATATACATATTTTTACTAACAATCGATGCTACCGTTGTCGTAGTGTGATTCTCAGTGGAATATGCAAAAGTTGGGTCATTGAAGATGGGATGGCATTTCGTAAGGCCGCTGAAAATAGACGTGGGGGGTAGACAGTCTGCTTTAGCAGTAGAATCTACATTCTCGGTTGAATCGTCCCCCCACTTTATTTTCCAATAATGAGTCCAAAGAGTCATTGTGCATGTGAAACAGGTGGGAGACGGATAATTGCAATCACTGGAAGTTTCCTCTTGGCGTGTTGTGGCCGAAGCTTGACCACAAGAATTGAAGATTGGTTTTAACGGCCCACCCGCTACAGGCAAATGACTAACTGCTGTCAATACCATCACTGCTATCGCGGAAAGAAGGGATTTGCTCATGGCTTCTCCTTAGCTTGATGCAATCGCTTTTCCTTTTCCCGGTCTCGCTCATCGTGGATGTATTTTCTTTGAGTCGCATCGCCTTCTTCACTTCCATCATCGTAAAGGACAACAGAAACCCGAATGGGTTTATTAGCCGGCAGATTTGAGACTGCTTCTTTGAAGGTGTAACTCTCGTTAGGGAGTATGAGCGGTTTCGGATTCTCTTGAGATATACCCGTATCGTCAGTGAACGTTCGATTGCCCGCCGCTAGTCCTAATCCGATAATCGTTTTGTGAGTTTTATTAATGATGGTGATGTTCACCATGGCATCCGCGTCTATAAACGCACCTATTACCTCAAGGCCCTTAATTTCCGAGACCACGGGCGGCAACGCATCAGTTGGCTTGAGCTGTTGTGTTGACTTGTCTTTCGGATTCTGGGGTGAGGCATCATAAAGCTTCCATTTTCGAGCGCCGACGGCGGCTCCAAATACTATTAAGGTCAACAGCGCTAACGAAACCAAAAATGTTCTTAATGCAGGTTTAGAAATTCTCATGGGCTCTTCCTTTGTATTACGGACAATTGCACCCTATACGGAGCTGACTATCTTGGGCATCACGGTGACGTGGCTTAGGAGCTTACTTGGCCGCGAATATACTCTACGTAGTGTGAGAGTCAAGGGTTTTCTTCAGTTAGCCGGATATTTGCTGAGCCTTCACCCGTCAGTAGACTTGAGACGGCGCAGATAGCAATAGTTCCTTTCATCGGCTTCTCTAGCCTCCGAACTACAGCAAGCCTGTTAATAATCTCTTCGATAACCACTCTTTGCCCGTGAGGTAGCCGCGCCGTCTTGCCTACTAGGTTTTCCATAACGCCAGTTTAGGATAGCTGTCAACGTAACGGTTTTTATCAAGGGCTGTGGGCTTAGTTTTACGACTCCCGGCAGTTACCTCTCTTAGACAAAATATTCCCTCGTGAATAACCAAGCGCCTTGTCCCCCAACTCCGGTTTTGCGTTTACAAAAAAATCGATCTCCCGACTTGGATATTTCCTAGAGGGCCATGGGGGGATACCTTAAGACAATTCTGCCAATTCGGGCTCATATCGGCCTTTAGGTGTCCCGGATTCTTAGAAAACGCCTTACTTAGGCTTGCAGTTTGCGAATCATGAATCGCAGATCAGTTTTGGTCGGATCTTTCTGAAGGTCTGAATAATGGGTGGCGTAACATGTCCTTAGGAGTGGTCTTTGAAACGTTCCGATTAATCGTCTGTGCGTCCTGAAGCATTTGATTGGAATCGAACCCTTGTTCCCTGGCCCGCTCCAAAATCGACTGCACGTATGGCGACTCTGGTCCGTGATGAATGGCTACTAAGAGCTTGACCATTAGCTCCCCTCTTGAATTCAACCCATGTGCGGTCTGTAAGGTCCGACTATTCGAATGCTCGCTTTCGTATTGCGCGATCGCAATTCTGTAGATCTCAGTTTCTGTCTTTTGGGGATACTTATGTCGCGCCTTAATGAGAAGTCGATTGGACACATCGGAATTCCACGTCAAATTCGCAAGCTGAGATTTCAGAGCTGCTAATTCACTGGTCTCAGCCTCTTTCGGTCTTGCGTACCAAATGCCAAACCCATGCAGTAACACTGCACCTGAAACAAGTAAGCTATGCCGTTGTCCAATCAGTCCTCCTAGCGCTGCCAATAGGCCCAACAGTGCGTATGGCAAAGCTAACCATCTGACATCGGTTGCAATTGTCCTCGCCATGAAGAGTAAGAGGATCGATATAATTGACCACGTAATTACGGGAACGTAAGCTGTCCTTGGATACACTCCAAACCACGCGCCAATTAATAGATCGCACGCAAAACTGAAAGCATAAGCCGCTATGCCAGCTAGCACTACAGACGTGACGGTCCGTAACTTTGAGTTCTTAGATCCTTTCTGCATGACGTACTACCGGAGCCTCTGTTATCTTATTGAGCCGTTACTTTGACAATTATTTTTGCGCTTTCACGCATTAACATGGCGACCTCATTCAACGGGTGATGAGACTCGCTAGGAAGCCAATCAGAAGGCTTCTGGCGAAACGGCAAAGTAGGGCAATATTAGAGCCAAATGGCTACACCAGCAATGAGAATTTAGAAGTCAGTTTCCCGTCAGGAGGCCTATCCTGATGGGAACATCATCGCGGCCAAAGCCTCGCCACCTTGCCGACAAGCTCTTTCAGATAAGGCAACGCTTGCATTTGTCGCAAACAGAAATGCTCGCTCGACTCCATGTGAGCGATAAGCTTTTTAGGAGCACGATCTCAGCTTATGAACGCGGCGTCCGCGAACCACCATTGCCGGTTCTATTGAGGTATGCGCGCACGGCTGGGGTGTGCGTAGATATACTAATTGATGATACAGAAAAACTGCCGCTTAGATTGCCGGCGATTCCGCGCCACAAGTCACAAGCAAAATGAATTGCGTGATGATGGTATTGCCACAAGCGTCAGAGGAATACTCACGCTTTGAATCTCTCGTTCGGCAAGATATCGCAGTTCCGAAAAGTGAGATTGATAAGCGACAGGCTCAATACGAAAAGAATCGTCGGGCTGAAAAAAAAAACGGAAAGCCGGTTAGTATCTTTCCGCCGCTACCTAAATCGACTCACCCGAAAGGAAGTAAGAAATGTCAAGACTCTATGTGGCAAAGCTACTCAAGTGGGAGTGGCTCAGCGTCGCCGCCGCTATAGCAGGGGTAGTCATTGCTATTCTCTCCTTGCTACCTAGTCTCTCTAGACCAGACCCGCAGGTTCTGTCGCTTGAACGGGAAAGGGCGGAGCTGGAAATGAGGCTGGCACATGCTACAGATCAGAACCTCCGTGAAGTAGCGGAGATAAAAAAGCAGCTCGCAACGTTATCTAGTATTCCCGAGCAAACAAAGGTCGCGATCCAGCTTAAAGATATTGATACGAAATTAGACGACTTAAAAACCAAATCCTCTAAGCTTGAGGAAGTCATTCTCAACAGCCCTGCTAAAGCGTTGGAGGTTCCTCTGCTGAGAAAGGATCTGGACAATCTAAAGGACGCGCAGCAACAAAATCTAATCGCCCTGCGACAGGGTATAGACCAGATATACGACCTAAACAAATGGCTGTTGGGGGCGATGGCAATAAGCATCGTGACTTTGGCATTAAGCAATCTGCTAAAAGGCCGTGAGAAGAGTGAAAAGCCAGACACCCAGCCGCAAGCGGTCACAAGACCTGGCCCAAAATAAATCGAGAGGAGCAACGGGGGCACTGTTTCGACCTGTCCTTTGGAGGGACTTTGATGTCATAAGGCCATCGATGATTACATTCTTTGCAAATCATCCAGCATCCCTTGAGAGGCCGCTTGGAAGGTCGCACTTTGTTAGGTGCTGCCCGAACAATTTCTTCGAGAATCGAAGCAAATAAACCCAGAAGGCGCATAATGCAAAGTCTTTTACATTAACGCCGGGATTATCCTCTAAGCATGGACAATCAAAAGGAAGGATCACCTACCTGCCGGATGGTCATGATCTAGCGGCTTGACGCGGCAATTAGGACGTGGCTTTGCGTGGCAAGAAATTTCTCAGCGCTTTGAAGTCGTCATCGGAGAAGCTCAGTTCATACCTTCCGAGTCTCATCTCGATTTTGTTACCAGCGAGTAATGACTCAAGTTTATCAAAAGGAATTTGAACGACGATAGCGTTTTCTGAAAGATAATCACTAGGAAATCTGAATCGATTATCGTCCGAAAGCACAAACAATTCCGCGTCCTCTAACGAATTAACACCGCCGCCGTTAATGAATATAAAGCTGACCGTTTTAGGCGGCATGATCCTGTCCGCCTGTCCTTGGTACTTGTACCGAGCCTCCAAGTTCACACCCTTGATCGGGTGAAAATATCGGACACTAACAGTCGTTTCGTTCGTGAATCTGTCGTACTTCGAGGTTTGCTCAGTTTGAGCATGAGCGTACGTGGTAAGAACGAGGACGGTTAACAGTGGAAGAAGAATTCTCAAGCGGCCGTTCTTTCTTCGTTGCTTTCTTTCTGTCGATTCCAAGAGACTTGGCCGGGGCACCGCAGTTGCCGTTCCTACCGGCTCCAAAAATGACCTTAGAGGAACACTATTATGAAACCGATCATCACATCGGTGAGTAAGGCGAGTCAACTCATTCTAGAAGACATATTTTTGAGCATCACCATTGGCGATTCCAAGGTTCGATTGCCGTCACTACCGAAAATCTCCAGAAACAAAAAATGTCTCCCAACTCGGATAGGTTTTAACCCCACCGGGCATACCCTTGAGACAACTCAACAGATACCGCCCCTGAGCGAATTGAAAGTTGACTATTCGCTCGCAGGCAAATTTCAACCCCCGGCTGCCCCCAAGTTAAATGGGGACGGCAGGGAGCCTTAATCCCTTTGGTTTGCAGATTTCAAGAATGTGAACGGATAAGTGTCGAGGGCCTCCCTGATCTCCCCTGGCCCGTCATAGACGAAACCGAGGCGGACAACCGGGGGACTTGACAGACGGTTTATAGTGGCCGTCGCTCGGCTAATTCGGAGCGTTTGACAGCGAATGCGGGTATCAAAGCGGGTATGGCATGTTGGTGGAAAGGTGGAGAATCCGCTAAATCATTGATTTTAGTGGTGAGCCGAGCAGGACTCGAACCTGCGACCCACTGGTTAAAAGCCAGTTGCTCTACCAACTGAGCTATCGGCCCACTTTTGATTTTGTAGGAGTTTAAGGTTTCAAGTTTGAAGTTTCAAGTTACCAACTTTGAACTTCGTACTTTGTGCTTTGTACTTAAGGTCAAACAGGAAATTACAATCCCTCAAATTCCAAAGAGCCGGCTGCAAAGCATAGTACAAGGCACGAAGTACAAAGCACGAAGTACAAAGCACCAAGCACGCTTTATCCGCGAAACCAACCCGCCAACGCTGATCCGCGCACGAGGATTGTTTGCAGACGTTCAGGACCCGTCGAGACCAGACCGATCTCCACTCCGATATGGTTGGAAAGGAAGTTAATGTATTCGCGCGCGAAGCGCGGCAGTTCACTGAGATCCGTGATGCCCAGCGTCTCTGACTTCCATCCGGGCAGCGTTTCATAGATGGGCGTCACTTTTCGCAGGTCCTGAGAAGCGGCGGGCAGCGACTCGCAACGCTTTCCGTTCAATTCGTAACCGACACACACTTTGATCTCGTCGAGCGCGTCGAGCACATCCAGTTTTGTCAGTGCGACGGAGCTGAAACCATTGATCTCAGCCGCGTACCGCGTCGCGAAAGCATCGAACCATCCGCAACGGCGCGGCCGGCCCGTCGAAGCCCCGTACTCACGGCCGCGTTCACGAATCAATTGGCCCAGTTCCGCTTCGCTCTCGAGCATTTCAGTCGGAAACGGTCCCTCACCGACACGAGTGGTGTAGGTGCGGACGATGCCGAGCACGCCTCTGATATGCTTCGGCGCCAGTCCCGTGCCGATCATCGCGCCGCCGACCACCGTGCTCGACGACGTCACAAATGGATAGGTCCCATGATCGACGTCCAGCAGAGTCGCCTGAGCGCCTTCCAGCAGAATAGTTTCACCGCGCGCCGCCGCCTGGTTTAGATAATGACTCGTGTCGGTGATGAACGGCGCCAGCCGCTCAACTATGGCGGTGGTGTCGGCGATGATCTCTTCGGCGTCGAGCGGTTGGCCGCCATAGGCTTCGATGATCCGGTTGGCGTCTTCGAGGTTGCGTTCGATGCGCGCGCGCAGCACCTCAGGTACAAGCGCATCCGCGACGCGAATTCCGCGCCGACCGGCTTTATCTTCATAAGCGGGTCCAATGCCGCGCAGCGTGGTGCCGACCCGTTCGTTCCCCAGCCGTTCTTCGCTCGTGTGATCGAGGGCGCGGTGGTAGGGAAGAATCAGATGCGCGCGCGAACTGACTTTCACGCGTTCGGGGGTGATGGTAATGCCCTGGCTGCTGAGACGATCGGCCTCTTCGAAAAAAGCATTCGGATCGATGACCATGCCGTTTCCGAGGACGCACGTTTTTCCCGGATGGACCACGCCGGAAGGCAGCAGATGCAGCACGAAGGACTTGTCGCCGATTTGCACTGAGTGTCCGGCGTTGTGGCCGCCTTGATAGCGGACCACGACGTCGAATCGCTCAGCCAGCAGATCGACGATCTTGCCTTTTCCTTCGTCGCCCCACTGGGCGCCTATGACTGCAATGACCATAAGAAGAGAGAAGTCGGAGATCAGAAGTCAGAAACTCCAAAATCCAGATTCAAAATTCCAGATTCAAGATTCCAAAGCAAGATTCAAAATCAAGATTCCAGATGCCGGACACAAATCAGGCGCGGCTGCGCACAGAGAACGAAACCGCGCCTGAGCAGAAACGTCAAACTAGGCGGCGGTGGCCGCACCGATGTGCTTATCAAGCATGCGTGAAATTGCGCCTTCGGAAGTCGCCCCGACCACGCGCTCTTCCTCTTTTCCATTCTTGAAAAGAATCAGCGTGGGGATGCCCTTAATTCCGAAGCGCTGAGAAACCGACGGATTGTCATCCACATTCAGTTTCATGACGCGGGCGTTGCCGGAATATTTCTCGGCCACAGCCTCGACGGTTGGCGCCAGCATGCGACAGGGCGCGCACCAGGCGGCCCAGAAATCGACCAGCACCGGCTGGTCGGCCTTGAGTACGTCATTTTCAAAACTGCTATCGCTGGTCTCTTTTACGTAATCACTCATTTGAAACTCCTTAGGTCCTACGACTGTTAATTTCAGTTAATAACTGCGGCTGCTTATCAGAATGCGGGCGCCAGCATTGTTTCGTAAAGCTCGATGTACTTCCGGGCGGCAGCCGACCATGAATTGTCTGCCGACATGCCATTACGCTGAATCACCGCCCAAGCGCCCTTTTGATTATAAAAGTAAAGCCCCTCGCGAATTTTTTCAAGCATGGCCGCGGCTGTGTACGCTCCGAACTTGAAACCGTTACCCCGTTCACTGTGCGGGTCGAAATTTTGCACCGTATCGTCCAGCCCGCCGGTTGCGCGCACTACCGGCACGGTGCCGTAGCGCATGCTGTACATCTGATTAAGACCGCAAGGCTCGTACAGTGACGGCATCAGGAACAAATCCGCTCCGGCTTCAATCTGATGCGCCAAAGGCGCGCCGTCAAATCCTTTGTAAATACCCACTCTATGTGGCGCACGATCGTGCCAGCTTTGCAGGAAGTCTTCATACTCGCGGGCGCCCGCACCCAGGGCAATAAAAAATGCGCCGGTATCCAGAATGCCGCGCGCCGCGTCGCGGATTAGATCGTACCCTTTCTGGGCTACCAGCCGTGAGATGATGGCGATGATTGGCCGCTCGGGTTCTTCCGGCAGTCCAAACCGGCGCAACAGATCAAGCTTGCATTCGAGTTTGCCGCTCAGATCCTGAGCAGAAAAATTCGCCGCAATATGCGGGTCCGTTTCCGAATTCCAGACATCGTAATCCACGCCATTGGTAATTCCGACCAGCCGGTCGCTGCGCGCGCGGGTGA
>Ga0157378_10001778_pt1 | contig 19355 bp, 22 predicted proteins | sample M65metaG_FD_115309 | JGI IMG/M metagenome (GOLD analysis project Ga0157378, IMG submission 115309) | Miscanthus rhizosphere microbial communities from Kellogg Biological Station, Michigan, USA - M6-5 metaG | ecosystem: Host-associated > Plants > Roots > Rhizosphere > Soil | place: USA: Michigan...
CGTCTGGACAGCTCGCGGCGCTCGAGAGCGTGAGTGCCGATTCCGAGAAGTCGAACCTCATCGCGCATCCGACTTGGACACGTGTCGGACAGGTCGCGGAGAACTCTCGAATCTCTTTGAGAATTTGGTCGGGACGCCGGGATTCGAACCCGGGACCCCCTGAACCCCATTCAGGTACGCTACCAGACTGCGCCACGTCCCGACCGGTCCGCGCATTTCAGCAGGTGCGGCGGGCGCCGTCAAGGGCCGCGCTAGAATCGCGCGCATGCGCGTCCGACTCGTCTCGCAGGCCCACTTCGCGGCGGCTCACCGGCTGCATCGCGAGGACTGGAGCGAGGAGAAGAACCGCCGCGTCTTCGACAAGTGCAACAATCCCCACGGCCACGGGCACACCTACGGGCTCGAGGTGGCGGTCGAGGGCGCGATCGATCCCGAGACGGGCTACCTGATGGACTTCGGCCAGCTCAAACGCACGATCATGGACACGGTCGTGCACCGCATGGATCGCAAGCACCTCAATTTCGACGTGGACTTCCTCCCGGGCGTCAACCCCACCCCCGAGCACATCGCCGTGTGGAGCTGGGGGCAGCTCGCGCCGCGGGTCGCGCCGGCGCGGCTCGTCCGGGTCACGCTGCACGAGACCGATCGCAACAGCGTCGTGTACGAGGGAGAGCCGCAATGAGCGCAAACCCGCCGCCGCCACCACCGTCCCGGCGCCTCACCCGCTCTCGCCGCCACAAGATGATCGCCGGAGTCTGCGGCGGGCTCGCCGAATACTTCGACCTCGATCCGACCGTGGTGCGGGTGGCGTACGTCCTGCTCTCGATCGCCTCGGTGGCGTTCCCGGGCATCTTCGCGTACATCGTGCTCATGTTCGTGATGCCTCCTCCCGATTCGCCGCCGGCGCCCGCCGCATGACGCGGCCCCGCATCCTCGTCACCAACGATGACGGCGTCTTCTCGGAGGGGATCGAGCGGCTCGCCTCCGCGCTCGCGAAGGTCGGCGATGTCTTCACGGTCGCGCCGGACCAGGAGCGCAGCGCCGCCGGCCACTCGCTGACGCTCCAGCATCCTCTGCGCGCGAAGCGCGTCGGCGACCAGCGCTGGTCCGTCGACGGCACGCCCACCGACTGCGTCAACTGGGGCGTGCTGCACCTGCTCAAGGACGAGCGGCCGAAGCTCCTCTTCTCGGGGATCAACCTCGGCCTCAACCTCGGCGACGACGTGACCTACTCCGGAACGGTGTCCGCGGCCTTCGAGGGAACTTTGATCGGGATCTCCTCCGTCGCGATCTCGCAGGAGATCGAGACGGGCTTCACCTTCGACGCCGCGGCGTCCTTCGCGGTCCGGCTGGCCGAGCTCCTGGTGGACCGTCCCCTGCCCGCCGGGACGCTGCTCAACGTGAACGTGCCGGCGGGGGAGCCGCGCGGCGTGCGGGTCGTGCGGCAGGGTCGCCGCCGCTACGGCGAGGCCGTCATCGAGAAGAAGGACCCGCGCGGGCGGCCCTACTACTGGATCGGGGCGACGCCGCCGCAGGGCGAGCTCGAGCAGGGCACGGACCTCGCCGCGGTCGCCGAGAAGCACATCTCGCTGACCCCCCTCCACCTCGACCTGACGGATTACCGCTCGATCGAGCTCCTGAGTGGAATGGCCAAGCAGCTGGACGGTGTTGGGAACTCCCGATGAGATCCCGTTTCCTGCCCGAGGCCGTGCTGTTCCTGCTCCTGGCCATCGTGCTGGCGGCCGCGACGAACGCGCTCGCGGGCTCGCAGCGCAAGCTGAAGTGGGTCGGCTCCTACGACCTGCCGGCGGAGCGCTTGGCCGCGGCGGGCGTCGCGGCGAAACCGAGCGGAGCGGCGCCGACGAGCGCGTCGTCGAAATCCTTCCCGCCGCACCCCGACAAGGCCTGGCTCGAGATCTCCGGCGACGACGCCGCGGGACTCCATGCGGCCGGATCGACTGTCTTCCTCGACGCGCGGCGCACCAACGTGTACGAGCAGGGCCACATTGCCGGGGCGCGTCCCTTCTCCGTCTGGGAGTCCGACGTCGACGACAAGGTGAAGGCCCTCTTCCAGGAGGGCCGCGACCAGAGTCAGCCGGTGGTCGTCTACTGCAGCGGGGGAGACTGCGAGGACTCGCACACCCTGGCGCAGAAGCTCTACTTCGTGGGCTTCGACAACGTGCTCGTCTACAAGGACGGCTTCCCCGACTGGCAGAAGCGCAACCTCCCGATCCACTCCGGCGCGACACCGTGACCCCGTGAGAGGCCGCCTGCTCTCGTCCTGGCTCACGGTCCGCCTCCAGTTCGTGCTGGCGGCGTTCTTCGTCGTGGCCGGGATCGCCAAGGTGGCGGATCCGCCGGGATTCGCGCACGAGATCCACAACTTCCAGCTCGTCCCCGGCGTCGCCGTCAACGCGATGGCCCTCGTCCTTCCGTGGCTCGAGATCGTGGTCGGCTCGGCCCTCTTCTTCGGCATCGCGACGCGCAGCGCGGCGCGCATCCTCGCCGTCCTCCTCCTCGTCTTCATCGTCGCGCTCTCGATCAATCTCGCGCGCCGCCGGCCCGTGGACTGCGGTTGCTTCGGAACGTCGACGGTCGTCAAGACGACGGAGCAGCGGCTCGCGGACATGAAGCTCGCGATCGCACGCGACGTCGGGCTCCTGCTCCTCGCCGCGCAGAGCCTGGCGGTGGAGCGGGAGAGGCTTCGCCGGCGCTGACGCGGAGTTCGTGAGGGGCGGGGCCTGTCCCCGCCCGGCGGCCGCGAGGGCGGCCCCTACGACCGCAAACGAGCCCTCAGTACTCGAGAACCTTCTTCGCGGCCGCGACGACCTTGTCGGTCGACGGCAGGATCGCCCTCTCGAGCACCCGCGAGAACCCGACCGGCGTGAACTCCGAGCCGACGCGCGCGACCGGCGCGTCGAGGAACGGGAACGCTTCCGCCTGGATCCGCGCGGCGAGCTCGCCGCCGAAGCCGCCATGGACCTTGTCCTCGTGCGCGACGAGGACGCGGCTCGTCTTCCTGACCGACGCGAGCACCGCGTCGAAGTCGAGCGGCACGAGCGAGCGCAGGTCGAGGACCTCGACGCTCTTTCCCTCCGCCTCGAGGAGCCTCGCGGCCTCGAGCGCGAAGTGGACGGGCGTGCCGTAGGCCACGATCGTGAGGTTCGTGCCCTCGCGGCGCAGGCGAGCCTTTCCGAAGGGGACCGCGAACTCTTCCGGCACCTTCGCGCGGGCCATGGGGTTGTTGTAGAGGAACTTCGGCTCCAGGTAGACCGTGACGCCGCGCGAGCGGATGGCGGTCCGCAGGAGGCCGGCCGCGTCGTCGGCGAACGCCGGGACCACGATGCGCAGCCCGGGCAGCGTCGTCAGCCAGCCCTCGATGTTCTGCGAGTGGTAGAGGCCGCCGCCGATGTAGCCGCCGGACGCGAGGCGCACCGTCACGTTGGGGACGAACTGGCCGTTGGTGCGCCAGTACTCGTGGGACATCTCGACCATCTGCTCGGCGGCCGGCCAGAAGTAATCGGCGAATTCCGCGCCCTCGACGACCACGCGGATCGCCTCGGAGAAGCGCGAGAAGCCGTTCGCCGTGCCCATGATGAAGTCCTCGGCAATCGGCCCGTTGAAGACGCGCGCGGCGCCGAACTCCTGCTGCATGCCCTTGGTCACGTTGAAGACGCCGCCCTTGTCGCGGTAGGCGACGTCCTGTCCCCAGATGTAGGTGTCGGGGTTGCGGCGGAATTCGTCCTTCAGCGTGGCGTTGAGCGCCTGGACGAGCGACATCTCCTCGGCCTTGGAGTCGGGGTCGGCGCCGCCGCGGCCGTCGGGGAGGCCCTCGGGGTAGCGCTCGGAAATCCAGGGCTCGGGCATGACGAAGTCGTGGATCGTGGCGGGGTCCGGCTCCGGCGCGGCCTTGGCCCGGTCCGCGGCCTCCTCGTACGCGCGCTCGTTCTGGGCCTCGATCGCGCGGAGCTCCTCCTCGGAGAGGAGGCCCGTGTCGATCAGGAGCTTTCGGAAGCGGGGCAGCGGGTCCGCGGCGCGTGCGGCGGCCAGCTCCTCGGGCGTGCGGTAGAGCTCCTGCCGGTCGGAGTTCGAGTGCGAATGGATCCGGACGACGGTCGCGTGGACGAGCGCGGCGCCGGCGCCCGACCGCACGAACGCCACGGCGTCGCGCATGGCGCGGAAGGAGTCGAAGACGTCGAGGCCGTCGCAGTGGATGAGCTTGAGGTTCTCGAAGCCCGAGAAATTGTCGGACGCGTAGAGGTTCGCGGTCTGGTCCGACTTGGGCACCGAGATGCCGTAGGCGTTGTCCTGCACGACGAAGACGACCGGCACCTTCTCGCGCGTGGCGCCGTTGACGGCCTCGTAGAAGTAGCCCTCCGACGTCGAGGACTCGCCGACCGAGCAGAAGACGACGGCTTCCTTCCGGTACGTCTTGACCGCGCGGGCCAGGCCGACGGCGTGCTGGGAATGGTTGGAGACGGCGGAGGACACGTTCTGGATCCCGATCGCGATCTTCGCGAAGTGGTTCGACATGTGCCGCCCGCCGGAGGCGACGTCGGTCGCCTTCGACATCCCGTTCAGGAGGATCTCCTCCGCCGTGACGCCCGCGGCCACACAGGTCGTGAGGTCGCGGTAGTAGGGGAAGAGGTAGTCCCGGCCGGGCCGGAACGTCATGCCGAGCGCGAGCTGGATCGCGTCGTGGCCGGCCGACGGAGCGTGGTAGCTCCAGCCGAGACCCTGCTTGAGGTAGTTGGGCGCCTTGTCGTCGAGCACCCTCGCCAGGTGCATGAGCGCGTACCACTTTCGAACTTCCTCGCGGGAGACGCCGGCGAGGCGCGGCTCCCGCCCGACTTCGGCGATGTCCTGGGTTTCCAACTCGAGTCGACCTCCGTTCGGCGAGGTTGAAGGCGTCATTGTACCGAGTCTGTCAAAACACGCCGCGGGCGGCGCTTGTTCCGCGGTCTCCCGCGCGCTCCCTGCTATCATGGAAACCGATGCCGCCGCGCGACGAAGCCGAGCCCGCTGCGGGCCGGCGCGTCGCTGGTTCCGGCCGGCCGGCCGGGGCCGCCGGCCGCGGCGCCCACGCCGCAGATCGAGACGAGGCCCTGCGGCGCGAGATGGTCACCCGGTTCGTGGCGCCGCGCGGAGTCGACGATCCGCGGATCCTCGAGGCAATGAGGGAGGTGCCGCGCCACCGATTCGTGCCGGAGCCCCTGCGGGCGCGCGCCTACGGCGACCACTCGCTGCCGATCGGGTTCGGCCAGACGATCTCTCAGCCCTACGTCGTAGGGCTCATGACGCAGAGGCTGGGCGTCACGCGCGACCACAAGGTGCTCGAGATCGGGACCGGCTCCGGCTACCAGGCCGCGGTTCTCGCGAGGCTCGCGCGCAGCGTCTACTCGCTCGAGCGGATCGACGAGCTCGCACGGACCGCGGCAGCGCTCCTCGCCGCGCTCGGCCTCCACAACGTCTCCGTGAAGGCGTTCGACGGGACCTACGGGTATCCGGCCGCCGCGCCGTATGATCGGATCCTCGTGACCGCCGGAACCGTGAGCGTGCCGGAGCCTCTGCTCGCCCAGCTCGCCGTGGGCGGCCGGCTCGTCGTGCCGGTCGGCCCGCCGGGCCGCCAGCGCCTTCGCGTCATCCGCCGGCGCAAGACTGATTTCGCGCAGGAGGACGGCGAGGGCGTCACGTTCGTCCCCCTGCTCGGCCGCTTCGCGGGGACGCCGGCGTGAGGGCTCGTCACGCGATCGTACGCGGCCGGGTTCAGGGCGTCGGCTACCGCTTTTTCGCAGAGCGCGCCGCGCGCGAGCTCGGCGTGCGCGGCTGGGTCCGCAACCTGCCGGACGGATCGGTCGAGGCCGTGGCGGAGGGGGAGGACGAGGCGATCGTGCGCTTCCTCACCCGGCTCCGCGAGGGGCCGCGGGGCTCGCGCGTCGAGTCGCTCGCCGAGGACGACTTCGCCGTGTCCGGCTTCGCGTCCTTCGACATCACGCACTGAGGGATGACCGAATGACCGACTTCCGACCCTTCATCCGCGATGTCCCGGACTTCCCGACGCAGGGGATCCTCTTCCGCGACGTGACGCCTCTGCTCGCCTCGCCGGAGGCCTTCGGCGCCGCCGTGGACGCGATGGCATCCCCGTACCGCCACCGGGACGCCAGGCCCGACAAGATCCTGGGCATCGAGGCGCGGGGATTCCTGTTCGGGACCGCGCTCGCGCGCGAGCTCCATGTGGGCATGGTCCCCGCGCGCAAGCCCGGCAAGCTCCCGTGCCGCACGGAGCGCGTCGATTACGGGCTCGAGTACGGAAAGGACTGTCTCGAGGTGCACGCGGACGCGTTCCGGAAGGGGGAGCGCGTCCTCGTCGTGGACGACGTCCTCGCCACCGGCGGAACCGCGAAGGCGGCGGCCGAGCTGGCGGAGCGCCTGGGGACGCAGGTCGTCGGCATCTCGGTTTTCATCGAGCTGGAGGCTCTGGGCGGGCGTTCGCGCCTCGGCGGGCGGACGACGCACGCCGTCCTGGTGCTATAATTCGCGCCTCCCCGCCGGCTTCAAAGACGGAATGGCGTCCGAAAAGATCCTGATCGTCGACGACGACGAAGACGTTCTGCTGATCGTCCAGACGATCCTCGACAACTCCGGCTACAGCGTCGTCCTGGCCCGCAACGGGCGCGAGGGCGTCGAGAAGGCCATCGAGTCTTCGCCGGACCTCATTCTGCTCGACGTCATGATGCCGGAGCTCTCGGGCTGGGAGGTCTGCACGACGCTCAAGAGCGCTCCCGAGACGCGCCAGATCCCCATCGCGATGCTGACGGTCAAGAGCGAGATCCGCGACCTGATCACCGGCATGCAGGTCGGAGCCGACGACTACATCACGAAGCCGTTCACCCGGAAGAAGCTGCTCTCCACGGTGCGCCGGCTGCTCGACGAGAAGCCGGAGTCGCCTCCGGCGTACCTGACCGCCGAGAACGAGGAGATGCGGTTCAAGAACCTCCTCTTCGACGCCGTGACCGAGCTGCCGACCGTCCCCGTCATCATCGACGCGCTGCGCGACCGCCTCCTGGACAACCGCGACATGGGCGTGCTGTACATCGACGTCGAGCAGTACAGCCACATCGAGGAGACCTACGGCTGGGAGGTGTTCGACAACCTCCTCCAGCACACGGCCCGCACGATGCGCCGAATGATCGGGACCGTCTTCGCCACCGAAGACTTCATCGCGGTCAACCGGACCGGCGGCTCCGACTTCTACGTCTTCGCGACGCTCGAGGGCGGCGAGGAGGCGATGACGCGCCTGCAGCGCAAGGCCCGGCAGGTCGAGGAGTCGCTGCGCGGCTCGCTCGACGAGGCGTTCGGCAGCCGGATCCACAAGCGCATCGGCGTCTTCGTCGGCCACGCGCTCCTGCGTCCGAGCCCGCAGATGCGGGTCGAGCGTCTCGTGTACCGGGCGCTGGGACAGGCGATCGCGGTCGCGACCACCAAGGAAGAGGAGCGTCAGGCGTCCCTGCGCGAGACCTTCAAGGAGATCCTGCGCAAGCGCCGCGTCCGCACCGTGTACCAGCCGATCTTCCACCTCGAGGCGATGGAGGCCTTCGGCCACGAGGCCCTGACGCGCGGCCCCGTCGAGACCGCGTTCGAGAGCCCCGAGCTCCTCTTCCAGTTCGCGCGCGAGAACGAGGCGACGTGGGAGCTCGAACAGATCTGCCTCTCCTCGTCGGCGAGCCGCTACGGTCTCGACGGCGACAGCCACCTCTTCATCAACGTGGAGGCCGAGACGATCTCCGCCCTCTCGCAGGGAGGCTCCGAGGCGGTCCCGCCGCTCTTCACGCTCAAGTGTCCCGTCGTCCTCGAGGTGACCGAGCGCTCGGCGATCCGCGACGTCCCGGTCTTCCGCGCCGCGCTCAAGCAGCTCCGCGACCAGGGCTTCCGGATCGCGATCGACGACGCGGGCTCGGGCTACGCCTCGCTTCAGGCGATCGCCGAGCTGCGGCCCGACTTCATCAAGGTCGCCAACACGCTGATCACGGGGCTGCGCAGCGACTCGATCAAGCGCGACGTCGTCGAGATGCTGGTCAACCTGTCCCGCCGCATCGACGCCGTCTGCGTGGCCGAGGGCATCGAGACGCCGGAGGACCTCGAGGAGTGCCGGCGCCTCGGCATCCCGTACGGACAGGGCTTCTACCTCGGCGTTCCGGCGGAGCATCCCGCCAGCGCCCCGGCCCGCGAATTCACGGGCCGCATCCGGACGAGACGCTAGGGCGCTCGACGCCAGACGCTAAACGGCCGCCGCCGGGGTGCGGGTTCGCCCGGCGATCGCCTCCCGGTACACCGCGAGCGTCGCCCGAGCGGCCGCATCGACCGAGAAGAGCGCGACGCGCTCGTGGCCGGCGGCGATGAGCCGCGCGCGCAGCGCGCCGTCGTCCGCGAGGGACGAGAGCGCCGCGGCGATCGCCTCGGGGTCGGAGGGGTCGGCGAGCAGCGCCGCCGGGCCGGCGACCTCCGGCATCGAGCTGACGCTCGAGGTCACGACCGGGACGCCGGCCGCCATCCCCTCGAGGAGCGGCAGCCCGAACCCCTCGTAGTAGGAAGGATGCAGGACGATCCGCGCCCCGCGATAGAGGGCGCTGAGCGCGGGGGGCTCGACGTGCGCGAGGACGCGCACCTGCGCGCGGGCGGCCTCGGTGCGGAGGGCTCGCTCGAACGGAGGGTCCGATTCGGCGTCCCGGCGAACGAGGATCAGCCGATACTCGGGCCGGCCTCCGAACGCCCGCAGGAAGGCCTGCACCGCGTGGGCGTGGTTCTTGTAGGGCGTTCCCTGGCCCACCGTCAGCACGTAGGGATTCCCGGCGTCGGAGCCGAGGATCCCGGCCAGCGTCTGCCTCGCCTCCTCGTCGGAGAGGGGCGGGAGTCGGCGCGGGTCGTACGCGTTGGGGATCACGCGGACCTTGCGGACGTTGGCGGGGGAATGCTCCGCGATCGCCTCGCGCGTCGCGTCCGAGACCGCGATGATCCGCGTCGCGCGGTCCATCGACGCGCGGATCGCGGCGCGGTAGTACGTTCCTCGGAAGAAGCGGGCGACCGGATTGTGCGTGTTGTGGCGGGGGTCCACGATCCAGTTGAGGTCGTGCACGGTGACGACCAGGGGCTGTCCGAGCCCGCGCGGCGACAGGTCGAAGGGGGAGTGGAACAGGTCGAACCGCTGCCCCCGGAGGAGGCGCGCCAGGGCGAGGGGCGTGAAGGGCGAGTCCGACTCGAAGGGGACCGCGACGTTCTCGACGCGCGGCGAAGAGAAGTCCGCGCGGGGCGAGCGGCCCTGCCGGACGAGCAGGAGCTCGAGCGCCGGGTCCTCGTCGAGCAGGCCCCGCACGAGGTTCAGCGTATGGATGCCCATCCCGCTCTCGATCCGGGTCAGCTTTCGGGCGTCGATGGCGACTCGCATCGGGTCGGCGCAGTCTAGCGTCTGGCGTCTGGTGTGCGGCGGGACTGGTGGGACCGGGAGGATTACCGCTGCGCTTCGCGCGGCGTTCCCTACTGCCGTGGGTCTGCCTCCGGTGGTCGGGTCGAACCGCCGCTCGACGGCGTCACGAACCAGCGGAGTTGGCGGGCTTGGTGGGACCGGGCGGATTCGAACCGCCGACCTAGAGTTTAGGAAACTCTTGCTCTATCCATCTGAGCTACGGCCCCGCGGCGGTGACTATGGCATAGGGCCGACAGGGTCAAAAACGGGACCCTGCGCCGGGCCGGCGGCACGCTTCTTGAAACCTCGGGGGACAGACATGACCCTGTCGCTCGCACCCGCTCATCTCAAGCGCTATGCGGAAGTCGCACGCCTCTTCTTGAAGTTCGCGCGCGGCCCGCTCGCGAGCGAGCTCCGGAGCGACCTCGCGCGCGAGGCGGGGGACGAGGACGTGGGTCAGGGGAAGCCCGAGGAGCTCGCCCGCGATCTCGAGGCTTTGGGGCCGACCTTCATCAAGCTCGGCCAGCTCCTGTCCTCGCGGGCGGACCTGCTGCCGGCGCCGTACCTCGAGGCCCTTTCGCGGCTCCAGGACGACGTCGAGCCCTTCTCCTTCGGCCAGGTCGAGGAGATCGTCGTGGCCGAGCTCGGGGCGCGGCTCTCCTCCGCGTTCTCCGAGTTCGAGGCGGCTCCTCTCGCGGCGGCGTCGCTCGGGCAGGTTCACCGCGCGCGGCTGCGGGACGGCAGGCCGGTCGCGGTCAAGGTCCAGCGGCCGGGCATCCGCGAGCAGATCGTCGAGGATCTCGCCACGCTGCGCGAGCTCGCCGCCTTCCTCGACAAGCACTCCGCCATCGGCGCGCAGTACGGGCTGGAGGGGCTCGTGGAAGCGTTCGGCCGCGCGCTGATCGGCGAGCTCGACTATCGCCGCGAGGCCCAGAACCTGACCCGACTGCATCGGAACCTGGAGTCGTTCGAGAGCCTCGAGGTCCCCCTTCCGATCGAGGACTACACGACCGAGCGCGTCCTCACGATGGATTACCTCGAGGGGAGAAAGGTCACGCTGCTCGACCCGCTCACGCGGATCGACATCGACGGAGGCTCCCTGGCGGACGAGCTGTTCCGCGCCTATCTCCATCAGGTCGTCGTGGACGGCTTCTTCCACGCGGACCCGCACGCCGGCAACGTCATCCTCACCGAGGACGGGCGGCTCGGCCTCATCGACCTCGGGATGGTCGGCCGCATCGCTCCCCGAATGCGGGACGCCCTCTTCCGGCTGATCGTCGCGATCGGCGAGGGACGCGGCGACGACGCGGCGGAGCGCGCGCTCGCGATCGGCGAGCACCTCGAGCACTTCGACGAAGCGGAGTCCCGCCGGCGCATCGCCGAGGTCGTCGGGGAATTCGACTCCGCGCGGCTCGGGGACTTCGCGATCGGCCGCGCCGTGATCGCGGTCTCACGGGCGGCGGCGGAGACGGGGGTCCGCGTGCCCGCGGAGCTGACGATGCTCGGCAAGACGCTCTGGAACCTCGACGAGATCGGGCGCGCGCTCGATCCCGACTTCGACCCCGCCGCGACGATCCGGCGCGAGGCCCCGACCCTGCTGCGGCATCGCATGGCGCAGCGGCTCACGCCGGGGCACGTGGCCTCGGCGCTGATGGACGTCAAGGAGCTCGCGCAGGAGCTTCCGCGGCGGGTCAACGCGGTTCTCGACGTGCTCGCCAAGAACGCGCTCCGGCTCAAGGTCGACGCCTTCGACGAGGTCGCCTTGATCGAGGGGCTCCAGAAAATCGCGAACCGCATCGCGATGGGCGTCGTGCTCGCGGCCCTGATCGTGGGGGCGGCGATCGTGATGCAGATCCCGACCCGTTGGACCGTCCTTGGCTACCCGGCCCTCGCGATGATCCTCTTCGCGGCGGCCGCCCTGGGCGGGATCGCACTCATCACGTCGATCGTCACCACGGACCGCCGGAGGCGGCAGCGCAAGTCGTAGGAATCCTCCGGCCGGTCCCGGCCGGCGCTAGCCGATAATTCACCGATGCCCTGCGCGATCGGGCTTCGTGCGCACTCCGGCTGGGCCGCCGTCGTCGGCGTCTCGGCCGGGTCCGCCGAGCCTCCGGAGGTCGTGCTGCGCGAGCGGATCGAGCTCGCGGAGCCGAAGATCCCCGGTGCCAAGGCGCCGTACCACGCCGCGGAGAAGCTGGAGCTGGACGGCGCGGCCGCCTTCCTGGCGCGGTGCGAGGCGGCCAGCCGGGCGCTCGCGCGTTCGGGCCTCGAGGGGATCGTGGATCGCCTCCGGAAGGGCGGGCGCGCGCCCGGGCGCTGCGGCCTTCTCCTCGCGGCCGGCAGGCCCCTGCCCGACCTGCGCGCGACGCTCGCGTCTCATGCATGGATCCACGTCGGCGACGGCGAGCACTTCCGCAACGCCCTGGCGGACGCGGCGGCCGCGTGCGGCCTGGAGGTGCGGCGCGTGCGCGAGCGCGACGTGGCCGCGTCGCTGGGCCGACCATCGGATTCCGTCGACGAGTACCTCGCCGGGCAGCGCCGTCTCCTCGGACCTCCGTGGGCACAGGATCAGAAGCTCGCCGCGCTCGCGGCGTGGTTCGCGCTTCGAGACTGAGCCGGAGCGAGACTCGGGCCGCCTCGACCGCCGGGCGGTCAGGCGGTCAAGCGCTCGTCGCGAGCTCTTCGAGCCAGCCGGGCGAGATGCCCTCGCTCCGGAGCGTCGCAATGACGCGGTCGGGAGTGCCCCAGTCGCTCCAGCCGATGGGCGGCATTCGGGAGACCGCGAGCATGCCGGGCACGGCGGCGAGGACGTCGGCCGAGAAGTTCGCCTGCGGCGTTCGCAGGTACGCCGAGTCGAGGATGGGCGCCTCCGGGTCCGAGCCGATCAGCGGAGCGATGCGCGAGAGCCGCTCCGACAGATCGGGGACCGCGCGGCGCCCGGCCTCGATCAGCGTGGCCGCCCGCGCGACCATGACGAACGTGTTCCAGAGGCCGCCGCGCTCCATGCACGCGAGGGCCGTCTCCGGGGTGGGCTTCTCCCAGAAGCGCACGACTCGCCGGAGCCCGCCGGACGGCGCGCGGTCCAGCTCGTCGCCGGGCTCGATCCATCCATAGCCGGTCTCCGGCCCGTCGGGCTCGGCGCCGAGCAGGTGGATCAACTCCGGGTGCCGCGCCGCGACGACCGCGAGGTGAGCGACGTGGCGGGTGAAGGCGAAATCGTCGCCGACGAAGTGATCCGAGGGAAAGACGGCCACCAGCGCGTGCGGATCCTGGCGCGCGACCCACTGGACGGGCAGCAGCACTCCCGCCGCAGTGCCGCGGTCGCGCGGCTGCACGATCACGCGGGGTCCGGCCGCGCGCGGGCCGCCGAGCTCGGCCGAGTAGAAGGGCTGGTGCGTCCGGGTCGTCACGACGACCGTGCGCTCCGGCGGGACGATGAGCCCCGAGCGATCGAGCGTCTGGCGAAGCAGCGAGCGGTTGCCGACGATCACCGCGTACTGCTTGGGCCGGCCGTCGGCGTGGATGCGCTCCACGAGCGGGCGCAGCCGGAGACCCTCGCCGCCGGCGAGAACGACCGACCAGAGTCGGCCCGAGGATGGAACCCGAGGACTCATGCCCGTTTCCGCCCGATGACGAGCTGCGAGAAGAGATACGTCACGACTGGGGAAGATGATTCAAGACCATCAAGAGGCGACGATGCAAGTGTAAAGACTGCTCGAGCCGCTCGAGAAGAGCGTTCGGCGCGCGTTGCGTTCGACACTCGAAACTCGGCGCTCAACGGGCGCCCGGCCGCGGGATCCCCAGGCTGCGCCTCATGAGCCCGTCGATCCAGCGCGACGGCAGAAGGCGCGACAAAGGGATGAGCGCCTTCGCCATCGGCGTCACGCGGTAGCGCGCGCGGGGCCGGCGGCTCTCGATCGCGTCGAGGATGACCCGAGCGACGGCCGCGGCGGGCCGCTTTCCCCTCTGGAAGTCGCCGTTCATCGCGCGCTCTGCGCCGACGTAGAGCTCGCGGTACGGCCCGGGACGCGACAGGAGCGGCGCCACGCGCTCGCGGGCGCGCTCGTCGAAGCGGCTCTCGATCGGGCCCGGCTCGACGACGACCGTCCGGATGCCGAAGCTGCCGACCTCGACCCGCAGCGCGTCCGCGACCGCCTCCAGCGCGTGTTTGCTGGCGCAGTAGGGCGCGGCGAAAGGAACGACGAGCCTGCCCCCCACGGAGGACACCATCACGATCGTGCCGCCTCCGGATTCCCGCATCAGCGGCAGCGCGGCGCGCGTCATCTCGATCGTTCCGAAGAGGTTGGCGTCGAACTGGGCGCGCCACTGCTCGGCGGTCACCTCCTCGGCGGCGCCGTACTGCGCGAAGCCCGCGTTGTTGACCAGCGCGTCGAGCCTGCCGGCGAGCCGCCGGATCTCCGCGACCGCCGCGCGGATGGACTCGGCGTCGGTCACGTCGATGCGGAGGGTCGAGAGCCCCGTCGGGCGGCCGAGGTCCGTCAGGTCGGCCAGGTGTCGCGCCGAGGCGAAGACGCGGTGCCCCCGGCCCGAGGCCTCGAGCGCCGTCGCCCGCCCGATCCCGGAGGAGCACCCCGTGACCAGGATCACGCGCGCGGCGGCCATCGCGCGATGTTACCCTTGTCGCGACGGCTCCCTCGACGCGCGCGCACGGCGGCGCGGGGGTTGCGCGGGCACTGCACGGAAGTCGCGGGAGGTCCCCCGAAGTTGCGCCGCCTCAGTCCATTGCGACGGGTCTTCGACGCGCGAACCCGTAAACCGGCGGCCCCGCGAGTCGTCTATTCGTCGTGTCTGCTCTTGCAATGATTTCACGCCAGACCGAACCTCGGATCGATGAAGCCCGGTTGATCCAGCAGATCCGGGCCGGAGAGACCGAGCTGTTCGAGTACTTCGTGCGGCAGTATCAGAAGAAGATCACCCGAATCGCGTACCGCTTCCTCCGGGATGCAGGAGAGGCCGACTGCGCGGCGCAGGAGAGCTTCCTGCGCGCCTACCAGAGCCTCGACGCCTTCCGCGAGGGATCGACCTTCGAGACCTGGCTGACCCGCATCTGCATCAACTGGTGCAAGGATCGCCTCAAGCGGCGCCGGCTCGTCTTCTACTTTCATCAGGCGCCCGCGCGCGAGGAGGAGGAGTCGGACGGCCTCCAGCAGGTCACGGCCCATCCCGGGCCCTCGCCCGAGCGCCGCGCCGCCGGCCGGGAGATCCGGGAGCGCCTGCGCGAGGCCATCGACGGCCTCTCGCCCCGCCAGCGGTCGATCTTCGTGATGAAGCACTTCGAGGAGATGTCGATCCCGGAGATCGCCGAGACGACCGGCCTCGATTCGGGAACCGTCAAGTCTCACCTCTTCCGGGCCGCGCACAAGATCCGCGAGCGGCTCTCGGATTTCCAGCGTTAGGAAACCCCCATGAGCGAAAAGATCGAGACCGACACCACGCACCTGACCGACGCCGAGCTCTTCACGCTGGCCGCGCCGCCGGCGGGCGAGCCGGAGGTCCTTCCGCGGCACCTCTCGGAGTGCCAGAGCTGCAGTCGCGCGCTGCAGGAGTGGAAGACCTCGATGCGCGACCTCGCGGAGGAGGACGTCGAGCCGATCGACCGGCGCTCTCCGGAGCAGTGGCTCGCGTCGGCGGACGCCACCATGGCCCGCATCCGGCGCGCCGCCCGTCCGGGCCGGCCCGCGCGCCGGCTGCGCTGGGCGGTCGGAATCGCGGCGTCGCTTCTCCTCCTCGCACTCGCGATCCCGCGTCACGGCGCGGGGCCGACGCCGGTTCCGGGTCCGACGCAGGGCTCCTCCTCGAGCCTGTCGGCCGCGGATCAGGAGGACGACCGCCTGCTGAGGGACGTCAACTCTCTGGCGCAGGGCGAAGACGCGACGGGCCTCTTAGGAATGGAGGACAGCCTGTGAAGTCCCTCTTTCTCGGGCTCCTGCTGGGAGCTCTCATCGCGGCGGACGCGCGCGGCCAGGGGCTCGACGGGAAGTGGTGGAAGCGCCCGCGGATCGCCCAGGAGCTGGCGATCACGCCCGAGCAGGATGCCGAGCTCGAGAAGATCTTCGCGCGGAGCAAGCCGAAGCTGATCGACCTGCGCGCGGACCTCGAGAAGAAGCAGTTCGACTACGAGCAGAGCATGCAGGCCGACTCCACCGACCGCAAGACGGTCTAGGCGAAGATCGAGGCGCGCGAGGAGTCCCGGGCGCGACTCCAGAAGGAGCTCGCGCTGATGGAGCTCGACATGAAGCAGGTGCTCAAGCCCGATCAGCGCGAGCGCCTGATGCGTCTCAAGGAGGAGGCCAAGCAGCGCCTGCAGGAACGGCGGCGCCGCCTGCGCGACGGCGACTCCGAGGATCGTCCCGCCCGGCAGGGCAAGGCCAAGCCGGGCGGAGGAGCGCGCTAGGGCGCGTCAGGTCCAGCCCGACGGACCCGCCTCCCGTCCGCGGGACGCGGTCCGGTCGAACTCGGCGTGCTCCCGCCGCAGCCTCGCGGCGAACTCCAGCATCAGCGCGCGGCGTTCCTCGGCCAGCGCGCGGCCCTCGTCGGTGGCGAGAGGCGCGCGTGCGGCCTCCTCGATGGCGTCGGCCATTTCCGGGATCTCGAGCCGCTCGCGGTAGCCCTCCGTGAGGCTCCGGGCGATGCCGTACGCGCCCATCGCCTCCAGTCGGACCGCGTCGTGCACGATCTCCTCCTCGGGAGAGGCGGGGGCCGTCTCGAAGCGCGCGAGCCCGCGGAAGAGACGCTGGATCGTCCGGGCCGGGACGCCGAGCGAGGCCAGGAAGATCTCGGTGCGGCTGCGGTGTCCCATCCGCGAGATCCACTTCTCCTGGCCCGAGAACACCGCCAGGAGGAAGAGCAGGTCGTCATCGAGCCCCTCGCGCCCGCGTGCGATGCGCTCCGAGGCGGAAACCATGCGCTCGATGTCGCCGTAGTTGGTCATGCCGTCGAGGCCCACCGCCAGCGGCTTGACGTACTCCTCGACGGCCTTTTTCTTCGACGCTTCCATGACGATGCCGGATACTAGCCCGGAAGCCGGGAGGAGCCGCCCCGCATGATCATTCGCCGCGACCCCAAGATCCGCTTCGCCAACCCGGACCCGACGCGGGTTCCTCCGGGGCAGTTCGTCACGACGCAGTGGCCGGTGCTCCACGCCGGCGGAATCCCGCACGTGGATCTCGCGACCTGGAAGTTCGCGGTCTTCGGCCGCGTGGAGAATCCGACGAGCTGGACGTGGGAGGAGTTCCAGAGGCTGCCGCGGGAGAAGCGCCGCAACGACGTCCACTGCGTGACGCACTGGACGCGGCTCGACAACGACTGGGAGGGCGTGCCGATCCGCGAGGTGTTGCGCATCGCGCGCCCGCTTCCCGACGCCCGCTTCGTGGTCGAGCACGCCATCGGCGGCTGGACGACGAACGTGCCGCTCTCCGACCTCGACCGCGACGAGAATCTCCTGGCGACCCACCACGCGGGGCAGCCGCTGACGCCGGAGCACGGGGGGCCGATGCGCGTCGTGATCCCGCACCTCTACTTCTGGAAGGGTGCGAAGTGGGCGAGCGGCCTCGAGCTTCTCGCCGAGGACCGAGCCGGCTTCTGGGAGGAGAACGGGTACCACATGCACGGGGACCCGTGGAAGGAAGAGCGGTTCCGCGACGACTGAAACGGCGACGGCCCCGGTTTCCCGGGGCCGCGCACGAGATGCCGCAATCGTCGAAGGCGACCTAGGGCCCGTAGAGCAGGAGGCTGAAGGTCCGCGTCAGGAACGCCGCAATCTGCTCGCGGGTCACGGGCTGGTCCGGGCAGTAGAGCGCCGGGGGTCCGGCCTGGCAGCCGGCGGTGATGCCGCGGGTGCTCAGGTCCTCGATGAAATTCGAGAAGGGGAACTCGGGCGTCGCCGGGCACGGCACGTCCTCGAAAATGCCGGTGCAGTCCGGCGGCGCGTAGGACCCGCCCATGAGGGTCTTGAGGAGGAACGGCGCGATCTGCGCGCGGGTGACCGGATCGCCGGGGCAGTAGCGAGCCGGGGGGCCGACGGCGCAGCCGCCGGTGATCCCGCGAGTGCTCAGGTCCTCGATGAAGTCGGAGAACGGAAACTCGGGAGCCACCGGGCAGGGGACGTCGACGAAGAGGCCCGTGCAGGGCGGCGGCACGTAGGCGGATCCCAGGAATCCCTTGAGCAGAAACGGCGCCATCTCCTGGCGCCGCACGTTCGCGCCCGGGCAGAAGGTCGAGCCGTCGCCGCAGCCGCCCGTCACCCCGTGGTGGAAGATCGTCTCGATCGACGGGTAGAACGGATCGGCCGAGACGTCGGGATCCACGTCGGAGAAGCTTCCCCCGACGTGCAGGGTCCACGTCTTCAGGATGGTGATCACAGGAGGACCGCCGCCGGCGATTCTCAGCGTGAACGGGCTGGGGGTCACGGTCTCGTCCATCGTCGCGTCGAAGTGCTGGATGGGCGGCCGGTCACCGCTGATCTTGATCGTGTAGCAGGTGAGGCAGGCGGCCTGGTTCCCGGACGTGATCGTGCCGTAATCGGCGTTCGGCGACTCGATCTCGTACTGCGTCGTCGGGTTGAGGGGTCCCGTGAGATTGGAGGCCACCCCCGTCATCGAGATGTCGGTGAGCCCGCCGTTCGCCCATGCGGGCGCGATGACGGCGTCCTCGTTGACCTCGAGCACACGGTTGCCGTTCGCGACCTGCAGGGGCTGGTCCACGTCGAGCGCCTCGGGCGCGACCGCATTGCCTTCCACGGTGATGACGATGTGCATGTCGGGGTGCAGAATCTCGGCGGTCGGGACCGGGGTCGGAAAGCCGCAGTCGGTCGCCGAAATGTAGCTGGGAGCGCTCTCCGCGTCGGGGTTGGAGCCGATGAAGAACCGGTTGCCGGCTTCGTGCCCGTTGGGCGTGAAGATCTCCACGACGAGCTGGCTGCCCGCGCGGGCCGTCCCCGACACCGCGAAGGAGTCGAGCGAGAGCGTCTGGTCCGCCACCGTCGACGAGGTCGTCCCGATGAGGGTCAGCGCGCCGTCCGGGAAGGCCGGGTCCGACGTGTAGAGGTTGATGGTGATGGGCTGGGAGCCCCCGCCGCTGGTGGCCTCCTCGACGCCGATCGTCACCGAGCAGACGCTGAAGTCCGTCGCGACCCCCAGGTCCACCAGGGCGAAGGCGCGCCAGTAATGGTTGTCCGTGATGAACCCGCCGGAGGTGCAGGCCACGGAGTTCCCGGGGGTGATGGTCATCGTCCCCTCCGCCAGGGTGGTCAGGCCGCAGACGGAGGCCTGGGGCGCCTGAGACGGGGGAGGCGAGGGCCGGATCCCGGGGCTGCGGTGCGAGAACGTCTGGGCCGACCCGACCGCGGCGGTGCCCCAGAAGACCAGGAGTGCGGCGGCGAAACTCGACGCGGAACGTCGGAAACGCAGCATGGGTCTCTCCTTCTCCGAAAGGTGAGGACGGGCGACCTGAAAAAATTGTACGTCGCTCGACATGATGCCACGGACCCGCGCCGTGCGCGCCGCGTGGTTCGCGATTCGGAGAAAAAGAGACGGCCCCGGTTTCCCGGGGCCGTGAACGAAGCCGGGTCGAGGAAGACCCTAGGGGCCGTAGAGCACGAGGCTGAAGGTCAGCGTCAGGAACGCCGCCATCTGCTCGCGGGTCACCGGCTGATCCGGACAGTAGAGCGCCGGGGGCCCGACCTGGCAGCCCGCCGTGATGCCGCGCGTGCTCAGGGCCTCGATGAAGTTGGAGAAGGGGAACTCGGGCGTCGCCGGGCAGGGCACGTCGGTGAAGAGGCCCGTGCAGTCCGGCGGCGCGTAGGTGCCGCCCAGGAGGGTCTTGAGGAGAAACGGCGCCATCTGCGCGCGAGTGACCGGGTCGCCCGGGCAGTAGA
>Ga0157378_10001782_pt1 | contig 19327 bp, 18 predicted proteins | sample M65metaG_FD_115309 | JGI IMG/M metagenome (GOLD analysis project Ga0157378, IMG submission 115309) | Miscanthus rhizosphere microbial communities from Kellogg Biological Station, Michigan, USA - M6-5 metaG | ecosystem: Host-associated > Plants > Roots > Rhizosphere > Soil | place: USA: Michigan...
AGGCCGCCGGCGGGGGCTCCGGGCTGGGCGTCTCCATCGTGAAAGGTTTCGCCGAGGCGCACGGCGGCGCCGTCACTGCACAAAATCGCACCGACGGCCCGACAGGCGCCGAGTTCCGCGTCTTCCTCCCGGTTGCCACCCAGCCCGCATCGGCGCTAGAACACGGGCAGTGAATCGCATTCTCGTAATCGACGACGAACCCCAGATGCGCCGCCTCCTGCGCGTCGCCCTCGAGGCCCACGATTACGAAGTCTCCGAAGCCGCCACCGGCCGTGAAGGCCTTGCCGAAGCCGCCACTCGCGCACCCGACATCATCCTCCTCGACCTCGGCTTGCCCGAAATGCCCGGCCTCGAAGTGCTCCGCCGCCTGCGCGAATGGAGCCGCGTGCCCGTGCTGATTCTCTCCGTGCAGGACTCCGGCGAAGACAAGGTGGAGGCGCTCGACCTCGGCGCGGACGACTACGTCACGAAACCCTTCGATACCGCCGAACTCCTCGCCCGCCTGCGCGTGCTCCAGCGCCGCACCCAGCCGCCCGACGAACCCGTCTTCGAGAGCGGCCCGCTGCGCATCGACTTCGCCGCCCGCCTCGTCCACGTGGGCCGCGGCGAAGTCTCCCTCACCGCCACGGAATATTCCCTCCTCCGCGTGCTCGCCCGCCACGCCGGCAAGATCGTCACCCACAAACAACTGCTCACCGCCGTCTGGGGCCCGAACGCCACCGAGCAGGCGCAATATCTGCGCGTGTTCATGAGCCACATCCGCCGCAAACTCACCGCCGCCGGTCTCGACGCCGAGACCATCCGCACCGAAACGGCGATTGGCTACCGGTTGATTCCCGCCGAGTAACTCAAGCGGCGTAGAGTCTCATCCACGACCACCTCCAGCGGGGGCTCGATCGAAACCGTCACCGCGTCCGTCGGCTCCTCGAGCGTCGCGAACTGGCTGTCGAGCAGCGCCGCGGTCATGAAATGGTTCGTCCGATGGTTCAGTCGCTCGCGGATCAATTCCTTCGAGCCTTTCAAATAGATGAAGCGTAGCCCGGGAAGCCCGGCCGACAGACGGTCACGGTAAATCTGCTTGAGCGCCGAGCACGCCGTGAAGACCAGCCGACCGGCGACGACTTCCTTTCGTAACGCAGCGTTGATCGCGTCGAGCCAGCCCCAACGGTCATCGTCGGTGAGCGGATGGCCGGCCGCCATCTTCGCCTTGTTCGCCGGCGGATGAAAATCGTCCGCGTCGAGAAAGACTCCGCCCATCTGCGCCGCAAGCTCGCCGGCCACGCTCGACTTTCCGCAGCCCGAGACGCCCATGACGATGAACGGACCAGCCGGCGCGCTCATTTCGGCAAATTTCCGCCCGCCCATTCCGGCTGCTCGCGCAGGTGGTAAAGCATCTCGCCCGCCTTGCGCACGAGCAGCACGCCTTCGTCCTCGCGGTTGGCGAAACTCTCCACGTCGATCGTCGCCGGATCGCGATAGCCCATGTTGATCCGCGCGCAAACCTCCGGCGGAATTCCCGTCGCCAGCGTCACCCGCGCGCGGCAGTGCTCCACACCGTCCACCATCTTTCCAATGCCGCGCACATGCGTCGAATGCGCCAGTGTGCCCCACGGCTTGTCCTTGAATTCGTCCCAGTGCGCGAGGAAGTAATCGCGGCAGTGGTAGCCGATCTCTTCGATCAGTTTCCCATGCACCACGGAAATCTCGTGGATGTGCGGCGCGTAGATGATGAGTTCGCCGCCGTCGGCCAGCACCGGCTCCAGCTTATACATGCACTTCCCGCCGACCCACAGCTCGTCATACATCGCCGGCGCGCAGGACAGGATCGTGTGGAACGGCCGGTCCTTGTGGACGATGTGCAGCTTGCGCGAAAGCTCGGACGCCTCATCCCAGGCGGACTCCGGCGTTCCGGCGTAGATGCCGGCAAGCTCCGCGCCCTTCACGACGAGGCAGAAGCAGAGCTTGTCCACCGTGACGAGCGCGCCCGCGCGATCGACCACCTTGCGCACCGGCGTCCATTTGTTCCCGATGATCATCGGATTCGTCACCACGGCGCCGAGCCAGTGGAAAAAATTCAGAACCTCCGGGCCGCTCACGCCGGGGAAGAGATATTTATTGCCGCCCGAGAATCCAACGACCTCGTGCGGGAACACCGGCCCGATGATGATGAGCTGGTCGTAGTCGAACACGCGCCGGTTCACCGTCACGTTCACATCCATCGCAAAACGCCCGTCGGTAAGCTGCGAAATTTCGTCCGCCGGGATCGTCCCGATGTCCGCCAGCGCCGCTGGATTGCTCCACTCGTGATTGAGCAACTGCACGCGCGCGTATTTTCCGCGCCGCTCCTCGGCCGTGATTTCCAATCGCGCGCAAATGGCCTCCTCGCTCATCGGCGGATGCGTGCCGAGGGCGATCATCACGTCACACGCCGCCGTCGCCGCGCTGATCTGCTCGTGCAGGGCCTTGAAGACAAGGCCGACGGGCGCGGTGCGCGTCGCATCCGGCACGATGAGCAAGACACGACGGCCTCGATAATTCTCCGCGGGACAGGCTTGCGCGACGAGTTCGCGCACTTCCGCGGGGGAAACGTCGCCGCCATCGGGTGCGACGCGGGAAAGGGCATTCGGATTCATGAATAATGAAAGTTCCCGACGCGAAAAAATCTCCGCCGTGCGGGGAGATAAACATGAAACGGTCACCCGGCCGACGGCGAGAAAATTGGTCCTCCGATCACTGAAGATGGATCAGGCGATTATCGGGAATGCGGATCGGCCGAAACCTCTTTCAAAAATTGCCGGAGCGCGGCGGTGAACGCCTCGGGTTGCTCGAGATTCGAGAGATGGCCCGCATTCGGCAGCACGACCAGCTTCATCTGCGGAAGCACCGCGGCAAATTTCGCCTCCTGGGCCTGGTAATTATCATTGCCGCCCGCGATCCAGAGCACGGGCACCTTCGGCTTGCTCTTTCGGAGCATCTCGATGGCCGTCCTTCCAAGCAACAACGGCGGTTCCACGTGAAGTGGCTGCCAGGCGCTCCAGTCGTCAATCATCCGGGTGAGGAGCGGACGAATGGCCGGCTCCCGTGGGCTTGAATGGAGCAGCGCTTCCCGCCAGCGAGTTTTGAAGGCATCCGCTCCCTCCGCGCGGGTCTTTTCGATCTCCGCCAGCCGCGCCGCCAGTTCCTCGCCTTCCAACCGCCGGCTACCGGCCCCCTCGTGGACGTCGCCGCTCGCGATCGTCGCGCTCAGCAGCCGATTCGGATAAAGCGCGAGAAAGTCGCCCACGACATAGCCGCCAAGCGAGAGCCCGACGATGTGCGCCTTGGGAATCTTCAAATCGTCGAGCAGGGCGCGTAAGTCCTCGACGTGCCGAAAATCGCAATCTTCGACCGGCCGGTCGGAGAGTCCATAGCCGCGCAGGTCGTAACGGATCACGCGATAATGTTTCGCCAGCTCCGCGAACTGCGGGTCCCACATGCGCCGGTCGAAGGAATGCCCGTGCAAGAGCACCAGCGGCTCGCCGTGTCCAGCCGCCTCGTAGGCGAGATCGCCCTGCGCGACCGGTGCGACACCCTCCTCGTAGCCCGGCAGATCGCGCGGCGGATGCCATTCGAGTTCCGCCCGCACCATGTTCATAAGCACCGGACTCGTCCAGAATCCCGAGAACTTCGCCTTTCCCGCCACGCCGGTATCCACGTGGGCGACGATCAAGCCCCGGATGTCGTGGCGCTTGTCGATCCACGGATACGTTCCCGCCCAGCTCGGACTGCTGATGAGCGTCGCGTTGCCGTCGGCATCGAGCTCCTCACGCCACATGCCGAGCCCGTAAATGCCCCGATGCGTGTGCCCGCGCACGCGCTCGACGAATTCCTCGCGCTGCACCGTCGCGTCGCCGACCTGATCCGCCTCCATCGCGACAATCGATTTTCCCGACAGAATCCGCCGCCCCTCGAACGTGCCACCGTCGGCCACCATCGCCAGAAATCGCGAGTAATCATGCATCGTGCTCACCGCTCCGCCTGCAAGCATCGGCGCGTGCCCGGGATCGACCGGCGTGAAATGTGTGTGCGTCATCCCGAGCGGCCCGGCGATCTTTTCCCGAAAGATCGTCTGCCAATCCCTACCCGTCGCGACCTCCGCCATCCGCCCCGCGACCTGCATGGCCAGGCCGCCGTATTCGAATTGCACGCCCGGCAAGCAATGCGGAGGCAACGGGAGCAGTTGTTTCACGGACTCCGCCGTCGTCTGGTAATTGTCGAGCGGCCGGTCCTTCGGCTGGTAAGGCGGATAGCCCGAGGTGTGCGACAGCATCTGCCGAAGCGTGGCCTTGCCCTTCGGATCGTCGCGAAATTCCGGCAACCACTTCGCGGCGGTGTCGTCGAGCGACAATTTCCCTTCGTCAACGAGCGCAAGAATCGTCGCGGATGTCAGCCACTTCCCGGCGGAGGCGATGAAGACTTCCGTGTCCGCCGTCGCGTTGCCAAAATTCTTCTCGTAGAGCGTCTTGTCACCCTGCGCGATCCACACCGAGCAGCCCGGATAATAGCCGCGATCCACCCAACTCTGGACCCGCTTCGTAACCAACGGAAAAGCGTCTGTCGCAGCCGGCGCAGCGCGCAGCGAAGCGAAAAAGCTCAGGACGGTGACGATCGCCAGAAGACAATTTGATTTCATCGGGGGAACGCGAAAATTACGGGCAGCAGAATCGCACGCCCGTAAACCCGCACGACAACATTGTCCGTTTTTTCTTTTGAACTGATCACCCCGCCAACTCATTCAAAAGGACTCGCGCTTCAGCCCAGCGAACCGCTCATTCGTTCGATGAGTTTTCAGTTCGCCAGCGCGAAAAAATGGGCAGGACAGGATTCGAACCTGTGAAGGCAATGCCAGTGGATTTACAGTCCACCCCGTTTGGCCACTCCGGAACCTACCCTTTAATTACAGCCGGGCTCGGCTAACTCACAGCGGCGCACTAGTCGCAACGCGAGGGACGATCTTGATAGACGTAATCACAATTTTTTCCAAGGGGAAATCGTTGGAATTTGTCGGTCGGCCGCTGATGTAGTCGAGCACCTCGATGCCCTCGATCACTTCGCCGAAGACCGTGTATTTTCCATCGAGCTGCGGCATGGGCTCGAGGCAGACGTAGAACTGGCTGCCGTTCGAGGCGCGCGTCGGGTTCACCTTGTCGTCGAGGCGCGACATCGCGACCGCGCCGCGCACGTGGTTGCGCTTGATCTCGGCGGGCAGCGTGTAACCGGGCCCGCCGGTGCCGGAAGCTTCCGTGTCGCCGTGGCGGCTGTTGGGATCGCCGGTCTGCACGAGGTAGTGTTCGAAGATGCGATGGAAGCGCATCCCGTTGTAAAATTTGCGACGGCAGAGTTCCTTCAGATGCGCGACCGTTTGCGGAGCTGCGTCGTCGTAGAGGCCGATGACCACGCGCTGCGGCGTCTTTTCCTTGCCGATCTTGATGAGCATCACCGCGACGTCGGGACCAAGCGGCGCGGTGGGCGTCGTGGGCACGGCGGCCGCGATGGGGAGCTTGCTGGGCTCCGCGGGGCGATGGGCGCAGGCGGAGAGCAGGATGGCCGCGGCTAGGGAGGTCAGAATGGCGTTACGCATGCGAGCTTTCGGACGGACGGAGTTGGATTTGGGAGTCGCCCGCGGCCGTCGTGAGCACGGCCCCTTCGCTTGTCCCGCGCTTGATGTAGCAGAGCCCGACGGCGGGCGACAATGCAAAGTGAACGGATGTCACCGTCGCCGCGGCGCGTTCCGTTTCACCCGGGAGAAAAAATTCCGCGCCGGCGGAGGGCGGCGATCCGGTGATCAGCTCGAAAACCCGCAGCGCGCGGTTCGCGTGGCCGACGCTCTTGATCCGCGAGACGACCTCCTGCCCGATGTAGCAGCCCTTGTGAAAATCGACCGCCGTCACGTCGAGCCTCGCCTCGGCGGGCAGCGTCTCCGCGCCCAGTTCGGCGCCCCAACGCGGCACGCCACGCTCGATGCGCAGGCGCTCGACTTCGTCCGGCGTCGCTTCAAGTAAATCGTCAACCTTCGAGAACGGAAGATCGACGCCCAGCTGGTGCAGGCGCGCAATTTTTCGCGCCCCGGAATTTGCTACGAACCGCTCTGCGGTGGCTCCGAAAACATGAATCTCCGTGTCAATGGAAAGCGGCGCAATTTCCACGTCGTCCGCGACCACGTAACGTTCGAGCCGCGCGGCCAGAGCCTCAGCGAGCTGCGCGTCGCCTTCCACGACGATTCGCTCCGGCTCGAGCCACAGCCAGAGCACGCCGTCGAGACGACCTTTCGCGGAGAGAATGCAGGCCTGCATTGCCTCGCCCGGTTGAAGTTTTCGGAGGTCGTTCGAGACCTGGCCGTTCAAATACCGCAGGCGATCACCGCCGGTGACTGCAAACCGCACAACATCGCGCAATGGATGCCAACCGCCTTCGGTGCGGAGCCGGGCAAAACGCGAAGCGGCGCCTTCGCTCACCGTCAACGTTGGCCGCCGAAGAACGAAAAGCGCTTCGGCCTGGCTTCACCGTTCGCGGCGGAGGGCTCCACTGCGGGCGCGAGCGGTTCCTTGCCCGGAAAGGCGTAGTGCTTCGAGATGGCGGAAAAATCCTGATCGCCCCAGCCCTGCTGGATGCCCGCCATCAACGCCCCGGCGGTCGCCGCGGCAGCGGGCAGTTCGATCCCGGCCGCCCGGCCCACGCTGAGCGCGAGCTGGATGTCCTTGAACATATGCTTGAGCGCGAAACGCGGCTCGAAATCCGCGCCGACCATGCAGGGCAACTTGAGGTCGGACGTTCCCGAGCGAGCGGCATTATGGTTGATGGCTTCGAGAAACTTTCCGCCGGAGATGCCGCCGGCATCGACCAGCGCGAGCGCCTCGGCGAGGGCTTCCACCATCGCGCCGGAAACAAGATTGGTCGCAATCTTGATCAGGCTGGCCTGGCCAATCTCGCTACCGACTTCGATGATCGATTTCGACGTGGCGCCGAGAACGGGCCGCGCGCGATCGATCCAATCGCTGGCGCCGGAGATGTAATAGACGAGCTGCCCGGCCTCGGCGGCGTCGCGACTGCCGGTAAACGGCGCGTCGAGAAATCCGGCGCTCGCGCGGGCGGCGATGGCGGACGCCTCCCGCACCTCATCGGGCGAGACGGTCGAGCAGTTGATGATCAAATGCCGCGCCGCGAGCGTCGGCTCGAGCGACTTGAGAGTCTCGAGCAGCGCGGGGCCGTCGGAGACGAAAATCAGCAGGATATCGGCGGTCTCTGCAACCTCCGTAGCCGAGGCCAAAAAATTCGGCTCGGCCTTGGGCGAGCGATTCCACACCCAGACCTCGTAGCCCGCGCGACGAAGATTCGCCGCCACGCGGGAGCCGATGATTCCGAGGCCGATGACGCCAACCGCCTGTTTCCTGGCCATGCGGTTTTAGTTCTCGCTCTTTGCTTCGGGAGCGGGGGCGTCGGCACCCGCGTCAGCGCCGGGGGCCGGTGCCTTGACCGCGGGCAGGTTGTTCACGATCTTTGCGTCGCTGCGAAGCTTGCCAATGACTTCCTGCACGGCGGCCTGCTGCTTCTGGCTCTTGAGGTAGGCGATGAGCTGCGGCTTGACCTGATCGAAGGGCACCGTGCCGGCGGCCTTCTTGTCGGTCACCTTGATGACGTGGTAGCCGAACTGCGTCTTCACGGGTTTGCTGATGTCGCCGACTTTCATGCCGAACGCGGCATTCGCGAACTCGGGCACCATCTGGTCCTTCGAGAAGAAGTTGAGATCGCCGCCGGTTTCCTTGCCGTTCGGCTCCTCGGTGAGCTCCTTCGCGAGCTTCGTGAAATCCTCGCCTTTCTTGGCGCGCTCGTAGGCTTTTTCCGCCGCAGCTTCCTTCTTTTTCACCTCGGAATCCGGGGCGCCCTGCGGCACCATGAAAAGGATGTGGCTGGCGCGCACCTGATCGGGCTGCGCGAACTCCTTCGTGTTCGCCTTGTAGAAAGCCTCAGCGTCGGCGTCGGTCACTTCGACCTTGCCGGCCGTCTGGGAATCGACCCACTTGCGCTCGGCGAGGCCGTCCTTGATGAGGCCCTTGAGCTTGTCCTCGGTCTGGCCGGCCTGCTGGAGCTGCGCCTCGAAGGCCTTCTCGTCGGGGAAGTTTTTCTTCACCTTCGCGAGTTCGGCGTCCACCTCGGCGTCGGTGATCTTGTAGTCGGCGGCCTTGGCCTTGAGGAGTTTCTCGGTGATGAGGTCGTCGAGGAGCTTGTGGTAGCCGGCGAGTTTCTGGTCCTCGGTGAGCTTCGAGGGATCCATGCCGCTCATCTTCACCGCGTTGTTGAACGCCTCCTCGAGCTGGGCCTTGCTGATCTTCTCGCCGTTCACGGTCGCGACCGGATCGGGGAGATCGAGGGGCTTCGCGGCCGGGGTGGCGGACGGCGTTGCGGCGGGCGTGGCGGCCGTTTTATCCGCGGCGCGGAGCGCGTGCGACGCACCAAGCAACGTGGTGCAGGAGAGAAGGGCGGCCAGGCGGGAGGGAGAGATGACGGGTTTCATGAAATTGTGGGAATGATTCGTTTCGCACGGTCTGAGACCCAATGCCAGCGCATTTTGTTCAATTCCAAACTCCGCCGTTGCCAACATTCGACCGCCTGTGCATATTCCCCGTTCCACTGCTCACGTGGCGGAATTGGCAGACGCGTGCGTCTCAGAAGCGCATGGGGAAACTCGTGGAGGTTCAAGTCCTCTCGTGAGCACTAAATTCCATTTCGGAATTTGGATTTTGGATTGCCGCCTAGGATTGGCGTTGTGTTTGGGCGGCCGTCTCGCTTCGCTCGGCTTTGGATTTTTCGATCTCTTGAGCGCACCGACTTCCTCCGACCTCCGCCAACAGGACCCCGCCTTCATCCGCCGCACGTTTGCGTCCATCGCGCGACGCTACGACTTTGCGAACCACGCGCTCAGCATGGGCATCGACTTCGTGTGGCGCGCCCGCGCCGCCGCGCTCGTGCGAGGCTGGGCGCCCGCGCGGGTGCTCGATCTCGCCACTGGCAGCGGCGACCTCGCCATCGCGCTCGGTCGCGCCTGCCCCGGTGCGGAAATCGTCGGCGCGGACTTCTGCCAGCCCATGTTGCTCGAGTCGCAAAAAAAAGGCGCGCGTCGCCTCATCAATGCCGACGGCACGCGGCTCCCGTTTCGCGACGCGGCCTTCGACGCGGTCACCGTCGCCTTCGGCCTGCGCAACATGGCGTCGTGGGCCGGTGCGATTTCCGAGATGGCACGCGTCCTGCGACCCGGCGGCCACGTGCTTGTCCTCGACTTCTCGCTTCCCCGCCTCGCGCCGCTCCGCGCCGGCTACCGCTTTTACCTCCACCACGTCCTGCCCACCATCGCCGGAGTCGTCACCGGCGACCGCGGCTCCTACGAATACCTCGGCGAATCCATCGAACGCTTCCCCAGCGGCGCGGCGATGACGCAGCTCCTCGAGGCCAACGGCTTCACCCTCGCGCAGGCCGAACCGCTTACCGGCGGAATTGTTTCCATTTACACCGCGACGCGACGTTGATTGTGGGGTTGCATCGCCCGTCGCCACATTCCTCATGATTCGCTCCACCCTGCTCGCCGCCGCCGTCGGCGCCTTCACTCTCGCCGCCCCCCCGTCCGCCCGCGCGTGGGATCCCATCGGCCACATGCTCGTCGCGCAGATCGCCTACGATCAACTCACGCCCGCCGCAAAGGCTGGAGTCGCTACCGCCCTCGCCCGCTTCAACGCCAAGGACACGCCGCACGACGCCCCCTACGATCCCGTCACCATCGCCTGCTGGATGGACGACATCCGCGCGCGCCAGGCCCCCGAGTTCAAGCAATACCCGCCCTGGCATTACGTGGATCTGCCGTTCACCGCCGACGGCATGCCCGTGCCCGACCCGAGCGCCGGACCGAACGTCATCCTCGGCATCGACACGGTTGAGGACATCCTCGCTGGTAAGACCACCAATCCCGCCATCGACCGCGACCAGGCCTTCGTCATGCTCGAGCACCTCGTCGGCGACATTCACCAGCCCCTGCACACAACCGGCCGCAACGACGACGCCGGTGGCAACAAGGTAAAGATCGCCAATCTCAAGGACCCTCTCGCCGACCTCATCTTCAGCAAGGGCGGCAACCTCCACTTTTTCTGGGACAGCGCCTACCGCCGCGTCGCCCGCAACGGCTTCGCGACCTTCCTCTACGAATCCCTGATTCACGACCGCGCCACTCCCGTCGCCGGCCACACCGCCTGCGAACCCACCATCCGCACCGAGGCCACTGCTCTCGAGAAAAAATACCCGCCAGCCATCGTGACGGAACAGGGCAACGCCCTCAGCTGGGCAAAGGAAAGCCACGCTCTCGGCTTTGAATTCGCCTACGGCAAACTCCCCGCCGTCAGCGGCACCCAGCCCGTCAAACTCCCCGCTGACTACGTGGAAACCGCCCGCGCCATCGCCGAGAAACGCATCGCCCTCGCCGGCTACCGCCTCGGCGAGCTGCTTAACCAATACTACGCCGCCCCCGCCGCGGCGCCATTACCCTCCCCCAGCGCAACGCCCGCGCCAAGCCCCTCCGTCACGCCCGGCGGCGACTCGAAACCGCCAAAGGTCATGCTTCCCGCCACCACCACCGAGAACCCCGCCGGATAAGGGAGGTTTTTCGATTACGCGAAAATATCCGCGCCGCGCTCGCGGCCCTGCCAGCGGCGGACTTCCAGCACGTGGGCGGGACGCGTCCGCGGGTCAAGCGCGACGAAGTTGCGCGCGCCGTTCCAGCGGAAGGTTTCGCCCGTGATGAGGTCGCGGACCCCGTAGCTGTCGCTCTCGTTCCAGCCAAAATCGCTGATCGGGACGGTGAGCCACGCGCTCTGGAAATGGTGCGGATCGAGGTTCACCGCGACGAGCACGATGCTGTCCTTCGCGGCGGTCATTTTGCTGTAGAAAAGGATCTGGTCGTTGTCGGCCGGATGGAAGCGCAGGTTGCGATACTCCTGCAGCGCGCGCTGGTCACGGCGGGCGCGATTGAGCGCGGCGAGGATTTCCTTGATGTTGCCGGGGGCGTTCCAGTCGCGGCCCTTGAACTGGTATTTCTCGCTGTCGAGATACTCCTCCTTGCCGGGCTTCGTCGGCGTGTTTTCGCAGAGTTCGAAGCCGCTGTAGATGCCGTAGATCGGCAGCAGCGTGGCCGCGAGCACGGCGCGCTGGATGAACGCGGGACGGCCGCCGGTCTGCAAATGCTCGGGCAGGATGTCGGGCGTGTTCGTGAAGAAATTGCCGCGGAAGTAGTCGGCCATTTCGCCCTGCGTGAGTTCCTCGAGATATTCGATGAGCTCGGCCTTGCCGGTGCGCCACGTGAAATACGTGTAGCTCTGCGTGAAGCCAACCTTCGCGAGGGCGCGCATCATTTTCGGCCGCGTGAAGGCCTCGCTGAGAAAGATGACGTCGGGGAATTGCGCGTGAACCTCGGCGATCACCCATTCCCAAAAAGCGACGGGCTTCGTGTGGGGATTGTCCACGCGGAAGATGCGCACGCCGTGGCCGGCCCAGAAAAGCAGCACGTCGCGGAGTTCGGCCCAGAGATTCCGCCAATCGGCGCAATGGAAGTTCAGCGGATAGACGTCCTCGTATTTCTTGGGCGGATTCTCGGCGTATTTGATCGTGCCGTCGGGGCGCTTGAAGAACCAATCGGGATGCGCGGCGACGTAGGGATGGTCGGGCGAGCAGTTGATCGCAAAATCGAGCGCGATCTCCATGCCGCGCCTGTGGGTTTCGGCCACGAGCCAGTCGAAATCCTCGAGCGTGCCGAGCTCGGGCGCGACGTCCTTGTGACCGCCGCCGTTCACCCCGTGGCGATAATTGCCGATGGCGTAGGGCACGCCGGGCTCGCCCGGTTCGCAGGTTGTGGAATTGTTGCGTCCCTTGCGGTTCGTCTCGCCGATGGGATGGATCGGCGGAAAGTAAATGACGTCGAAGCCCATCGCCTTCGCGTCGTCGATGCGGCCGAGGCAATCGCGGAAGATCGAGCCGCTGTCGGCCTTGCCCTCGGCGGAGCGCGGAAAAAATTCATACCACGCAGCGAAGGCGGCAGCGCGGCGGTCCACCCAGATCGCCAGCGGCGGCGCGTAGGTCGTGGCGAGCGCGCGGTCGGCGTAAAAGGCCATGAGGCCCTCGAGGCTCGGATCGAGCGCGATTTCCTTGAGGCGGGCGGGCTCGGCCGTTTCGAGCGAGACGGCGAAGGCCTCGAGCGTGGCGACATCGGATTTCGAGGCGCGTTTGGCCGCGTCGCGCAAGACGCGCGCGCCCTCGAGGGCTTCGCTCGTGAGTTCGGTGAGTCCGCCATCGACCTTCTTCACGACCTCGTCGCGCCAGGAGAGGAACACGTCGCCCCACGCCACAATGGTGTATTCGTAGCGGCCGGTGCCGTTCACGGAAAGCGTGCCGCGCCAGCGGTCGTTGATGAGCGGCGTCATCGGCGTCTCGTGCCAGCTTTCGTCGCCGGCTTTGCGCCATTTCAGCAGGGCGCTGACGATGTCGTGCCCATCCTTGAAAATATCGGCCTCGACGACGACGTCCTCGCCCTCGGCGCGCTTGATCGGGTGACGGCCGCCTTCGATCTGCGGCGTGATGGCTTCGATGACGAGGGTGGCGGTTCCGGGGTTCATGCGGGCAGGGTATCGAGGCGGGCGGCGAGTTCGGCGAGGCCGTCCACGCGGGCGGCAACTTCGCGCAGCGACCGGCGGGCGGCGGGAATGTGGGTGAGGAATTCGGGTTTGTCGCGTTTGAGTCCGAGGAATCCGTAGGCGCCGAGCGCCTGCATCAACCGCTGCGCCGCGCACATGTAAAATACGTCGTCGAAGGACTCTCCGGCCGTGCGCCCGCGCGCCGCGAGCAGACTTTTGTAAAATTCCAGCAACTCGGCGCGCTCAGCGTCGGTGAGCGTGACGTAGGGATCGTAGAGCAGCGAAGCGAGGTCGTATTGCGCGAGGCCGGGCCGCATGCCCTGGAAGTCGATAATCCACGCCTCACCGCCGTGGATGATGACATTCTGCGATTGAAAATCGCGATGCACGAGCACACGAGGCTCCGCCGCCAGCCGCGAGGCGAGGTCGCGCACGGCCGGCACGTCGATGAGAGCGCGCGCCTCCGCGTCGTCGAGCGCGAAGAATCCGCACAGGCAATGCTCGAGGAAGTAGTTTTGCTCCCAGAGATAGAGCTGCTCGTTGAACTCGATCTCGAAGCGCGGCTGCACGCCGTCCCACTGCTCGGTCGCGCTCGTGTGGAGCAGAAAGCCCTGTCGCAGCGCGCGTTCGTAGAGCGGTCGGCGCCGCGTCCATGGCTCGTTGCGAAAGCTCCAGAGGTCCTTGCCGCCGAGGTCCTGCATCCAGATGAGACCCTCGTCGTGGTCGTGCAGAAAGATGTGCGGCACGTTCACGTCGGAGCGGTCGAGGTAGTCGGCGATGTCGGCGTAATGTCGGTTCTCCTCCTTGTCCGGGTGGTATTTCACCGCGATCATCGTCGGCCCGGATGGCGCCTGGATGCGGTAGAATTTTCGCCCCGAGCCGCCCTTGTCGAGCAGGTTCACCGCGAAGTCCTCCGAGGCAAGATCGGGAAAGCGGGCGCGGGTAAATTCGATAACGGTGTCGGGAAACATCTAAAAATCGGTGTCCGCGTGAAGGCCGGCGGCCTCGCGGTGGTCGCGCACGATACAGCCGCGCAACCGCGCGCCGGAAGCGATTTTTGCGCCGGGCCAGACGACGGTGTCCTCGAGCACCGCGCCGGCGCCAATTTCCGCGTCCATGCCGATGCAGGCAAATCCGCGCAATTCCAAGCCCTCGCCCAGTCGCGCCGAGGGATCGACGAGCACCGAGCCGGCGTGCGCCGCGAGATACGACGCGCGGTCGCCAAGGTCGGCCCACGTGCCGCTGTCGTCGAGCACGCCCGCGATCGGCACGCCCGCGCGCAGCATGTCCAGAAACACCGGCACCACGGAAATGATCTCGCCCGGCGGAATGCGGTCCACGAAGGCCGGCTCGATCACGTAAGCGCCCGAGAAGAGCGTTTCGACGCCGCCCTCCGCGCCGAGAGCGTTGCGAATGTCCTTCATCCGATTCGTCCGGCGGTCGAAGAGCACATGGAGCGGCCCGCCCGAACTGCGCAGGAGCGCCGTGACCTCGCGTCCCTCGGCGACATGCACCTCGAGCAGGCGGGCGAGATTCAGCGTCGCCAGCAGATCGCCATTGTGGACCAGCACCGGCTCGCGGCCGAGCAACTCGCGGGCATTCCAGATGCCGCCGCCGGTTTCCAGCAGCACCGGCTCGTGGATGTAAGCGATCTCGCGGCCGCGATACGCGCTCCCCACGAGCGTCGCATAGGCCTCGGCGCGGTGGTGCGTGTTGACGACGAATCGCTCGATGCCCACTTCGATCAACGCGTCGAACACGTGGGTGATGAGCGGACGATTCCGCACGGGGACGAGCGGCTTTGGCCGTTCCTCGGTGAGCGGACGCAGCCGCTTGCCGAGGCCGGCGCCAGGCACGAAGGCCGTGCGGATCCGGCTCAATTCCGCGCCTCCCCGGCCAGTCGCAGGATGGCGTCCGCCGCGCTGGCGGCGCCGAAGCCATTGTCGATATTCACGACGGTCACTTTGCTGCCGCAGCTCGTGAGCATGCCAAGCAACGCGGCCAGACCGCCAAACGCCGCCCCGTAGCCCACGCTCGTCGGCACGGCGATCACCGGGCGTTCCACCAACCCCGCAACCACGCTCGGCAGCGCACCTTCCATGCCCGCGACAACGATCAAAACGCCACATGCGCGCACGGCATCGATGCGATCCATCAATCGATGCAGACCCGCCACGCCGACGTCGTAGATTCGCTCCACGCGCTGGCCGAAAGCCGCCAGCGTGACCGCCGCCTCCTCGGCCACCGCGAGATCCGCCGTGCCCGCCGAGAGAATTCCAACCGCGAAAGCCGAGCCGCTCGCCACCGCCGCGCCGCAGGTGATGCAGCGCGCGCGCTCGTGAAATTCCGCCGCCGGCAGTCGTGCAGCCACAGCTTCGAACTGCGCCCGATTCGCGCGCGTGCCCAACAGATAACCCGACTCCGCCACGATGCGCACGGCCACGGCGGCGACTTCGTCCGCCGTTTTTCCCTCGCAAAAAATCACCTCCGGCCGTCCGCAGCGAGCGCCGCGCGCGTGATCGACCTTGGCAAACCCCAGATCCTCAAAGCCCGGCGCCATCAGTCGCGAAGAAGCATGCGCAGCGGCACCATGTCGCTCTCGAAGAAACCGCGACTGAGGTAAAAGCGCTTCGCGTCGTCGTTGTCGCGATCGGTGAGCAGCGTGATGCGCAGAAATTTTTTCTGCCGCGCGAAATCGACCGCGTATTGAAGCAGCCGCGATCCGTAGCCCTGGCCGCGATGGTCCCGATGCACGACGACGTCCTCGAGCAGCAGGACGAAGCCGCCCTCCGCCGTGCTGATCGTGATGAGCAGATTCACCATCGCAATGAGCTGGTGATCGGTGCGCAACACGAAGATGCGGCCGCGCGCGGGTTGTTCCAGGATGAGTCGCAGGCCGCGCTCCTGCTTCTCGCGGTCCGGCACGAAATCCGCTTCCATCGAGAACAGGTCGTCCAGCAGGTCAACCAGCAATGGCAGGTCGTCCAGCGTCGCCGGTTCAATGCGAATGTTGTCGGGCATGGACGCTTATCTCACAAAGACCGCCGCACCGCAATTTTCGCGTCAGCCGGGCAGTGTCCTATTTTGAGTCGCCCGCTTTATCGTTGACGATAAGACGGCTTTCTCGAAGTAGAAAGAGAACTTCCAAGCTGCCATCGCGCTGCATCTGGCCTATTACAATTTCGTGAAATTCCACGGCACCCTGCGCATGACTCCTGCGATGGCGGCAGGCGTTGAAAGGTCGGCGTGGAGGGTTTCCGATCTCGTCGATGCAGCGAAGTAACTACCTCGAAGAATTGCAGAACGCGATTCGCGCCGGGCATGGCTGCGAATCGCTTCACGTTTCCACGAGCAAGGTTCGGGGCTTTCTGGAAAATCGTCTGGCGTGGCAGGGTGAAGTTGAAACCTTCGACCTCATTGGGCATCCCAAGGCGAAACGCTGCTACGCATGGGGCGATGAGGAGAACGGACAATTGTTCACGACCGCGGTTCTTGAATTGCCTCCCGTGGATTCGCCATCAACCGCCGTTGATGTGGCCATTGCGGCCAAGGCTCGCCGGTAACAGCGGGATTTCAAAATAGGACACTACGGTCAGCCGCGCCCGAACTTCCGCGCGAGCTCGGAGTGCGCGAAGTGAATCATCGTCGGCTTGCCGTTCGGGCAGGCGTAGGGCAGGTCGCAGGCCATCAATTCGTCGATCAGCGCCCGCGCCGAGGCGGCCTCGGCCGGCAGCGGACCCGGCGACGCCGAGCGACAGACGGAGCGCGCGATGGATTCCTCGATGGCGCGGGCCCCACCCTTCGCGCCGCCCGCGCGGCAGTCGTCCGCCACGCGCAGCAGCATCTCGCGCGGGTCGCAATGCGCGAGCATGGGCGGCACGCCATCGACTTTCACCGTCGCCGCGCCGAAGGGCTCCACAAGCAATCCCGCCCCGGCCAGCAGACGGGAGTGCTCGCGCATCCAGGCGAGATCGCGCGGGGTCAGCTCGATGATCGCGGGCAGCAGCAGGCGCTGCGAGACGGTCTCGCGCCGGTCGATGCGGCGAAGGAGTTGCTCGAAGAGAATGCGTTCGCGGGCCGCGCGGTGATCCAGCAGCACGAGGCCGGCATCGTCCTCGAGCAGGACGGTGCGGTCCCCCAGCGCGCCGATGAAACGGAAGCGCTCCGGCGGCGCGGCCCGTTCCACCGCCGGCATCGGCAGCTCTGGCTCGGGCGCGACAACCGGCATCGCCCGCAACTGCGCGACGACTTCCGGCAGCACCGTCGGCTGAATTTGCAGCGGCGCCGGCTGCACCGGAACGGATGGAGGTTCCGCGAACACGCGCACCGGCAGGGCGACGGAGGCCTGCCGCTGCCCGGCCAGCGCCGTCTCGACGAGATGGCGCACGGCCTCGCGCATCGCGATGGCGTCGCGGAAACGCACCTCGCGCTTGGCCGGATGGACGTTGCAATCGACCCACTCGGGATCGAGTTCGACAAACAGGACCGCCGGCGGATGCGTGCCGCGCGGCAGCGCCGTGCCGTAGGCCTCGCGCAGCGGCTGCCAGATCGCGGAGCTGTGGACCGCGCGGCCGTTCACGAAGACGTATTGCGCTGAGCGGTCACCGCGCGTATGCCCCGGCCGGCCGAGCAGCCCGCGGAGCGTGACGCCGTTGTGCGTGACCGGATCGAGCGAGAAGAGCTGCCCGGCAAATTCCGCGCCGAGCAGGTCGCGGGCGCGGGTTCGCAAATCCGTCGCGGTCGCGAGCTGATGCGCCACCCGGCCGTCGCGCGTGAGCGTAAAGCGCAGCGCGGGGTGCGCCAGCGCGAGCACCTGGAAATGGTGGTCGATGTGCGCGGCCTCGGTGCGCTCGCCGCGCAGGAATTTCCGGCGCGCGGGCAGGTTAAAAAAGAGCGACCGTATCTCGATGCGCGTGCCGGGCGCCTCGCCGCTGTCGCGCACCGTCTCGATCTTCCCGCCGTTCACGAGCACCTCGACGCCCGCCTCCGCGTCGGCCTCGCGGGTGACGAGCCGGAACCGTGAAACGCTGGCGATGCTGGGCAGCGCCTCGCCCCGAAAGCCGAACGTCCCCACCGTTGCGAGGTCGCGGCCGGTGCGGATCTTGCTTGTAGCGTGGCGCTCGAGGCAGAGCAACGCGTCCTCGCGGTCCATCCCACGTCCGTCGTCGGTGACGGCGAGGAATTTGTCGCCGCCGCGGTGGTATTCCACGTCGATACGGGTCGCGCCGGCGTCGAGACTGTTTTCGACGAGTTCCTTGAGGACGGAGGCGGGCCGCTCGACGACTTCGCCGGCCGCCACCTGGCTGGCGACCTCGTCGGGCAATAAACGGATGCGCCCCATTGCCTAATCGACGCGCGCACGGCGGCGGCCCGGGACGATCCCACCCGCAACCGCTCGCATCATTTGACTTCGTGCCTGACCGCCCATAAAACTGCCGTATGCTTCATATTACCGAAAGCGCCGCGGAACAACTGCGAAGCCTCGCGGCCGAGCGGTCGCTCCCGCCCTCGCAGGGATTGCGCCTTTCCATCGAGAAGGGCGGCTGCGCCGGGCTGCAATATGGCATGGAAATCGGCGAGAAACAGGCGGACGACGACGTGAGCGAAGCGCACGGCGCACGCGTGTTCATTGATCCCGAGAGCCGTGAGCACCTCGACGGCTGCACGCTGGATTACACGGACGACCTCGCCGGCGCCGGCTTTCGCATCGTCAATCCCCGCGCGGTGCGCAGCTGCGGCTGCGGCACGTCCTTCGAGCCCGCGGACTCGGCGTCGGAAATGCACCACACGCACTAATGGCCGAGCGATATTCAGGTTCTTCCCTCCGCCGGCGCCCCGCGCGCGACGGATTCAATGAGCGGGAACTCAAGCCCAAGGGCGACGGCGGCCTGTTCGGCTGGTCGATCTTCATCCTACTGCTCATCGGCCTCGTCGCAGTGTGCTGGATGGGCACGCTCTACATTTTCGGGCATCCCGAGGAGCCGATGGGCTACGCGATGCTGCACAAGTTCAAGAAGCTCGAGGCGCCGAAGCGGTTCTCCGAGACGGCCGCACCGAAGGGCGAATTCCTCGACGCGAAGAAATTGCTCGCGAAATACGGGCCGATGTCCGCCTACCAGCTCGACCAGGAGAGCCACAAGCTGCTGCGCGACTACATCCGCAACTACGAAGGCGTCGCCGGCCTCGTGCCCTACATCACGGGCCGCTACAACATTCTCGACTCCTACCAGCTCACAACGAACGACTTCATCCAGGCCGGCGTCGTCGCCATCGCGCAGGATTCCGAGGTGCCGCAGGTTCTCATCGAGACGATTTATCCGACCGACGAGCGCATGGTGCCCACGCTCCATCGCAGCCTGCTCACCGGCCTCGACATCCCGATCCAGCGCAGCCTCGACCTCTCGCCGATCATTCACGTCGAGAAACTCCCCGATGGCCGCCTGAAATTCACGACGATCCCGATCCAATACCCGAACTACAGCGCCACGCAGGGCCCGGGCAGCTTCTCGCTCGAACCACCTGCCACGCTCAATGTCGCGGCCGGCCTGCCCATCCTTCCGAACAGCAAGATTGCCGAGGCCGACCAGCGCTACGCCAGCTATCGCCGCAAGATGGCGAATCCA
>Ga0157378_10001783_pt1 | contig 19325 bp, 13 predicted proteins | sample M65metaG_FD_115309 | JGI IMG/M metagenome (GOLD analysis project Ga0157378, IMG submission 115309) | Miscanthus rhizosphere microbial communities from Kellogg Biological Station, Michigan, USA - M6-5 metaG | ecosystem: Host-associated > Plants > Roots > Rhizosphere > Soil | place: USA: Michigan...
CCGAATCTCCTGGATAGCTCGATCTCCGTCGATGCGCCGGCGGCGGTCGAGAATCACGAGCCGAAACATGTGGTCCCCGAGGCCTCTTCCCGTCGGAACACGAAAACGAAAAAAATCTGGATCGATATAGACAATTCCCCGCACGTGCCTTTTTTCCTGCCCATCATTGATGAACTGAGGAAGCGGGGCTTCGAAGTTGAGTTAACCGCGCGGGACATCTATCAGGTCTGCCAGCTTCTGGAGTTTTTTAGTTTGAAGTGCAAGGTGATTGGCGGGCACTACGGAAAAAACAAAGTGTTTAAGATATTGGGCAACTGCCTGCGCGCCTCGCAACTGATTCCCACAGCCGCCAGGTTTCACGCGGATCTGGCGATTTCCCATGGCTCACGGGCTCAGGTGCTGGCCTGCAAGGCCCTGCGAATACCGACCATCATGATGCACGATTACGAGCACAGCACCAAGACGGGTTTTATCGAAGCGGATTGGGTATTCATGCCGGACATGATCCCCGACGATGCCATGAGCAGCAGGCCGGAGCAGGTCTTCAAATATCCGGGTCTGAAGGAAGACGTTTATGTTCCGCGCTTCACGCCCGATCCATCCATTTTGAATCAACTGGGAATTTCGGGGGATGCGATCGTTGTTACCTTGCGTCCTCCCGCCACCGAAGCCCATTATCACAACCCGGAAGCCGAGGAATTATTTGCGGAGGCCGTGCGTTTCCTGTCGGAAACTCCGAAGGTCCGCGCGGTGGTCCTTCCGCGAAACGAAAAACAGGGCGAGCAGTTGAAACGACAGTGGGCCGACCTTATTTCTTGCGGCACCATGATCATTCCAACGGAGGCGCTCGATGGGCTGAACCTGATCTGGTATTCCGACTTGATGATCAGCGGCGGCGGAACGATGAACCGGGAAGCAGCCGCGCTGGGCGTTCCGGTCTACAGCGTTTTTCGAGGCAAGATCGGAGCTGTCGATAAATATCTCGAAAAACATGGCCGCCTGACGCTGCTGGAAAACATCCAGGATGTCCGAGGGAAGCTTGTTCTAGAACGACGCGATCGCCCATCACACCCCGAGAATAGCAGCCGCCCCGCTTTGCATACGATTGTTGAAAATATCATTACGATTCTGGAGAAAAAATGACCAGTCAATGGCCAAATTCCGCGATGAGTTCCACGGAACCCGTTCTGATGAAACGCCCGGATGACGTTCAGGCGGTGATCCGGCGACTAAACACGCTCGCAGTGGACGGGCTCGTGCCGATGTTCGATCCCGAGAAGCAGTTATTCTGTCACACGCTGCAGCGCACTCCGGCCGGCATGGTTCGGGAAGGTATTTCTCCACGCTACACGGCGATCACCCTGATGGGCCTTCACCGGCTGGAACAAAGCGGAGGCACTTCGCCGATTGATATGAAGCGCGTGCTCGAAGTGCTGATCGCCAATTCGGAATGGATTGACAATGCCGGCGATCTCGGACTGCTCATGTGGGCCTGTGCGCTCGTGGCGCCCGACCGTCTCGAGGAGGTCGACCGGCGGTATGACATCAAGAATGCCCTGACTCGTTTTCGCGACGCTGGCCTGGGACACACCATGCACTTGTCATGGTTCCTTACCGGCCTCTCGCACCAGGCGCTGGCGCGCCCGGAGAAAGCGGCCGGCACGCGGGATCTTGCTGTGGAAACCTACCGCATCATCAAGCAGAACCAGGGCAAGCAAGGCATATTCGCGCACGTTGCGGGCAACAAAGGTTTGGCGGGCATGATTCGGGCCGGCATGGGGAGCTTCGCCGATCAGGTTTATCCCATCTACGCCATGTCCAAGTTTTCTTTGGCGTACGGAGACGATGAGGCCACCAAGAAGGCGCTGGACTGCGCACTGGCTATTTGCAAAGCCCAGGGGTCGCTCGGACAGTGGTGGTGGCACTACGATTCCTCGAACGGCCAGGTCGTCGAAACGTTTCCGGTGTTTTCCGTTCACCAGCACGCCATGGGACCGATGGCTCTGATCGCGTTGGGCGAAGCCATTCAATCGGATTTCAGTCCCTGGATCTACAAGGGGCTGGAGTGGATTGAGGACAATGAACTCGGCATCAACATGCGGGACGACTCAGCGAACGTGGTGTGGCGCTGCATCGGCCGCACCAAGCCCTACCGGTATTGGAACCTTGCCGTCACTGCTCTGACCGGCCGCGAGGACCGCGAGTCGCGCACACGCAGTGGACTGATCGCCTTGTTCGAGTGCCGCCCGTACGAGTTGGGCTGGCTTCTCTACGCTTTTGCGGACTGGAACCGTTCCTAAGGACCCACTTATGACAACAGCCACGATTGGAACACTTGATTCGGTGACTTCTATCTCCAGGAATACCATGAAAATCATGATTGTGGTGGGGGCTCGGCCGAACTTCATGAAGGCTGCGCCGCTGATCGCCGCGATTCGCGAGCACAATCAGAAGGCGGCGGTCTCTTCCGATCAGCAGCCGCGGCAAGCTCAAAATATTCAGGCGATCCTCGTTCATACCGGGCAGCATTATGACGAGTCCATGTCCGGATCGTTCTTCGCGGATCTGAACCTTCCCAAGCCGGACGTTCATCTGGGAATCGGTTCCGGGTCGCACGCCTCGCAAACGGCGGAAGTTATGCGCCGGTTCGAGGAAGTATTGCTGCGTGAAAAGCCTGACGTATTAATCGTTGTGGGCGATGTTAATTCCACAGTGGCTTGCGCTCTGGTGGCCGCCAAGATTTCCTACGGAGCGGACGGCGCGCGGCCCCTGATTGCGCATGTCGAAGCCGGTCTGCGATCGTTTGACCGGGCCATGCCCGAGGAAGTGAATCGCATCGTGACCGACCATCTTTCCGACCTGCTTTTTGTGACGGAAGAGAGCGGAACGATCAATCTGTGCCGCGAAGGAATTCCCGAGGGCCGAATTCACTTCGTCGGGAACACCATGATCGATTCGCTGCTCGCGTCCCAGGAAAAGGCGAGCCGCTCCGGCATTCTCGAAGCGCTGGGAGTGCGGAACGCATCGGCGACGAACGTTTCGGCGCAGAACGGTTCAGCGAACGGAAACGGCGCACGCGCGTATGCGCTGCTGACTTTGCATCGCCCGTCGAACGTCGACCATCGAGAGACTTTTCTAAGCATTCTCGAAGGATTGAAAGAATTGTCGGCCTCGTGCCCGATTTTCTTTTCGGCGCATCCGCGGACGCGGAAACGCATCAGCGAATTCGGACTGGAATCTTTTTTCCAGCTCGAAGACGGCAACCCCGCAGCGAGCGGTGCGCAGGGAAATTCCGCGCGCAACGGAATTCATCTGCTCGAACCGGTCGGGTATCTAGATTTTCTCTGCTTGATGAAACACGCCTCGCTGGTGGTCACGGATTCGGGCGGCATTCAGGAAGAAACCACCGGCCTGGGCGTTCCCTGCATCACCGTCCGGGAAAACACGGAAAGGCCGGTCACCGTAACTTGCGGCACGAATACCATTGCCGGAACGCAAACCGAGAATATCCGGGAGGCCATCAAGTCTCATTCAAAAAAAGAAGGAAACGCCAGGGTGCCAGAGAAGTGGGATGGCCAGGCCGGAACCCGCATCATCGAAACGATCGCACTCGAAGCAAAAAAAGCACGATGATTGATGATTTGTCGCCAGGGTTACTGTATTTGAAGCCTTGCTTCGCACTGAACCGTTCGACTGGTAATAACTCTTCGTCCGCGGGAAGTAGCTTGTTAGCAGGAACCAGAGCGGACAGGGGAACCGTCGTGAAACGTTTCATTCTAGCGTCGGTCCTGGTGGCTTCGGTCCTGGCGCTTCTGGCGATTTTCTTCACTGCAAAAACTGTTTCTGCGACGACATACTACGTCGCATCGAATGGTTCCGACTCAAACGACGGAACCACGAAGACCACGCCTTGGCTCCATGCGCCGGGTATGCCAGGCTGCTCCGGCATATGCGCGTCGACTACGCCAAACGCTGGAGATAGGTTTACTCTTCGCGGGGGAGACACCTGGCCCTCTTCGTCCTTTCCCTGGATTTGGAAATGGAGCGGCTCGAGCGGTAACCCAATCGAGGTGGGAGGTTTGGATCAGACCTGGTTTACCGGGACGTCCTGGACTCGACCGATACTGAGCGGTGGAGGAAGTTTTCCAAATAGCGGATCAGCCCAGAAATTTTTCTTAACTCTTTCACACGTGTCCTATGTGACGGTGTCGTGGATTGAGTTCACCGGTTTCTTTATTGGCAGCAATGCGACAGCGTGGGTGGGCTATCTAGACCGAGGATCTAGCGGCACGAATATCACCCTTCACGACAACTATTTTCACGGCTGGGCCCATGCAGCGGGTATAAGTGAAGGCAGTCCGGGTGGAAACGTGATGGCGATTCTTTGCCACACGGGAGCCGCCGATCCGACGACGAGCGTTTACAGGAACGCCATCGACGGCAGCGACACGAAGAAGGACGATTTCACCGGGATCTATTCGACCGGGGGCTGCGGGGATATTTACCAGAATTATATTGCCTGGATCATAGACGCGGTGAACGAGGGCTTCATCGTCTCATTCCATGACAATGTCCTGGCAAATGACGGCGGCTTGTGCTTCTCCGGATGCAACACGCACAATAACGTCATGGAGGAAAACAGCGGCCCGAAGTCTGCAGATTCATTTTTCTACAACAATTACATTCTGAACCCTGCCTCCACGAACGACGCCGGAGGCATCGTCTTGCAGCTTGCCCCTCACTCCGGACAAACGAGTTGGTTCTTCAACAACGTGATCACGAACGGACCGCTTTATGAGGCAAACGAAGTGATGTGCGCAGACGCGCTGAACGGCGGCGGGGGAACGTGCACCATTTTCAATAATACAATGGAGGCTGGCGCGGATTCGTCGCCGCCCGGAGGCCGGCCGATTCGCGCCGGATCGTGGAACGGAAGCATATCGCCGGCTGCCATCAATCTCTACAATAACCATACGATTTCAAGTGCCAGTCCGATGTATGCGACCAGTGACTGTACTTCGGGATGCAAGGTCACGCAGAGTCCGAATCCGAATCTGATCCAGTCCAAGGCTACCGCGAAGACCCAAGGGTACACGTTGAATCAGACCTTTTCGTTTTCACCGACTTCGGCGAAAGGAGCCACGGTGGGGACTGGAACCAATGAAACATCGTTGTGTGCCAGGATTTCCGGGTTGAACGCTGCGGCTGGGGAGGCTTGTCAGAGGGACACAACCTACGGAGTCATCTATGACATACCGAGTCACAAAGTGACGGGCCTGGCGCGGACACCGGGTCTGCGCCCATCAACTGGCTCGTGGGACGCGGGAGCGTTCCAATGGAGTGCTCAATCTGCAGCAAAGCTAAATCCTCCGGCAAACGTAAAGTCGGTTGCAAAATAATTTTTAAGGATGTGCGGCACGCTCAGATTCCTTTGTTCTGGGAGACAGCAATTGTAATCGCGGTAGATGCCAGCGGACCGAGCAAGAGTGGCGAGTGGAATTTCCTCACCATTATCACCATTAAAGTTAGACAGGAAACTGCACGATTATGGTCGAAGAAGCACAGACATCCGGCTGCGAGTTCCGCAAGCCGGTCTGTACCGAAGGCGTTAGCAGAAGCCGGGATACTGTACCAAGAGCGTGTCTACACCTGAACTTCCGGCCAGTAGAGACACCCCGTCCGCGCTATGTAGCTTGGTGAGACAACACGGAGCGGATAGGAGAAACAAGATGAAACGGCTGATTCTAACTTCGATCTTCCTGGCTTCGGTCCTGGCGCTGGTGACTTTCTTCGCTGCAAAAAATGTTTCTGCGACCACATACTATGTCGCGGTAAACGGCTCCGACTCCAACGATGGAACCAGTAAAACCACGCCATGGGCGCATCTTCCGGGAATGCCCTCAGCCACTGCTTCCGCGGGAGGTCACGCAGCCGTGGCCGGCGATACGTTTGTTCTTAGAGGATGCGACGTTTGGTACAACACTCCGGGAACCAGCAATTTTCCCCTGGTGTTGAGCCACGGAGGAGCAGCCGGAAACCCCGTAACCGTAACGGTCGACAAAACCTGGTTCAACACCACGAACTGCCCCAACGCGTGGAACCGGCCAGTATTCGACGGCCACACGTCCGCTTCGTCCAGCACTCCCACGCAAATTGGCGGATCGACCTCGGGATGCATCGGCGGCAATGGAAACTATTTTGTGGTGTTTACCGCCTCCAATATCACGCTGGATTGGGTGGAATTGAGAAATCTGTATTACAACAATGATGCCGAAGGCTCCTGCTACGGGGGGAACGGCTGGTTTCGCGTCATCAACTCCGATTTCATCACAGTCAGCAACAACTATGAACACGAATGGAAGATGGGCCTCAATGACGCCGACGAGTTGGTGGCCATTGAGGGAAACCCCCAGTGTCCGCATTGCCTGCTCACTCACAACGTCGTGAACAATTGCCTGTCCACCTCGGGCAGCGGAACGCAACCGGGAGGGGCCCTGTCCTTCATTAACGTGACGTACAGCATTTTCAAGTGCATGTCCAACGCCTACAAACCCGTTCAGGCCGGGGAATTTGGATGGAACGAAATCACGAAAAACGGCGAATCTCCCGATCCGACCATTCATGCGAACTGTATTGAAACCCTGGCGGCCGAGGGCGGAAACAACAATACCTACTTTATTCACGACAACCGGATTCACGACAACTTCGATTGCGAAGGGCTGCAAATCGGCAATCCCGGCGAGATCGATTACGTCTGGAACAATATCTGGTACAACGACACTGCGGTTGGTTCCAACGGACCTCAAGTCCCGCAATCCGAAACTCCTGTCGCTATGTTCTTTTTCAACAATACAGTCGTCGATTGGGATTCCTGCATCCACGACGCCGCCCACGGCTATTCGTGGTCCGGAGCGTTTCTGTCGCAGAACAACTTGTGCATCAATCCAACGGGGAGCAACAGTTCCGGCAGCCCATCGGCGCACCCGGTCACCATATCCAATAATATCGGGCTTACCGATTCGGCAGCCGCTTCGGCCGGATATACCAACGCGCAGGCCCTAGTCTATTCGCCTACGAGCAATTCCGCTCCGACCGTTGGGAAAGGCGTAAATCTCTCTTCCATCTGGCCAACGAGATTCCCTATGACCGACAGCTCCATCGTCTGCACGCAACAGACGGTCAACACCGTCGTGCAATCCGTATGCACCGGAACGCCGAATCCGCGGCCAGCGACCGGCGCGTGGGACGTGGGCGCCTATCAATTCAGCGCGGGTACGTCGAGCAGCAAGCCGAACCCCCCGACGGGTCTCAAAGCAACTGTGAATTGAAACTGGAAAGACTGATACCTGCCGAAAACGCCATCCCCGCCTGATAAACCAGCGACCCGGCGGGGAATGGCGGGAATTAGAGATTATTCCAACTGACAAAGCGAATTCCGGCAGGAAATTCAGGCGTTCCGCAGCGTTCTGAAAGGCCCCTTGACCACGGCTATCGAACCTGCGCCTTCTCCGGGTTATGAACAACAGCCATTGTGAATAGGCGCACGAGGCAAGGGTTTGAACGTCCCTGAAGTGCGCCACCTGTGACAAAATATGAGAGGTAGTCGCCGGCGATTTTCGCGGGCAATGCCTTGAAAAGCGAAAGAGTTTCGTGGCTTCCTCTGATTTGGCGCTACCAGGGTTTCAACAAAGCATTGGTACGGCTAAAAATATTTAGTTTCCCTTTTCTGCCCTGAAAGGCGCCCGTAGATTCCAGTCTGCTCATGTCCACGCAAACCGTAATCGATCAAGGTCCCCGGGAGCATAACCTCGCCGTCTCAATCGGCAAGAGCACGATTTTCGGCGTGATCGCCAGGTTCGCTCAAGTGGGCACGCGGATCATCACGGTTCCAATCGTGATTAGCCACCTCGGAATAGGCGGCTATGGGATTTGGGCAATTCTCATGACGGCGGCGGCCTACATGAGGTTTGGGAGTATCGGCATTAAATCAGCGTTTCAGAAGTACGTCGGCGAGGCTACCGGAAACGGAGATTTCGAGACGACCAACAGGCTGTTGAGCACGGGAACAGCCGGTATGTTCATTCTCTCGTTCGTAGGATTGATCCCGATCTGCCTGTTTTCCAGAAAGCTGGCTCAAATCGCCGGAGTTCCTCCGGAATTGCTGAGGCCCGCCGCCGCATCCATCTCTGTGCTCGCGTTGATCATGTTGATGTCCAACGTGGGCGCTGCGTTTGAAGCGATCGTGATGGGCGGTCACCGCATTGATATCGCACGGAAATTCACAACCTTTTTCACCGTAGCGGAAGCCGTGGTCATCGTGATCCTGCTTCACTTTGGGCTTGGCCTCTTCGGAATGGCTTGTACGATGGGCTTGTCCGAAGTTGGGTTCGTGCTGTGTTGCTACATCGCTTCGCGTAAGCTTCTGCCACAGGTTCATGTCAGGTGGAAATACGTCACAAAAAACGTCGTGCCTGAACTCTTCCGGTACGCAGGCAGCTATCAGCTGGTGAACATCATGCAGGTGGTCTACAACGCGATCATCCCGGTGGCTGTCCTGCGAGTTTTCGGAGCTGAAGCTGCGGGAGTTTTTGCATTGACATACAGATTGCAGAACTCTGCGCAGATGCTTGCCGACGCGGTTCTCCTTCCCATCCTTTCGGGAGGCGCCAAGATGTTTGGCGCAGGGTCCGCGCGAGAAATGAACCTCCTGATTTCCAAATCCTTTAAGGTGACACTGGGATTAACTTTTCTGCCGCTCGGGTTCTTTTCGGTTTTTGGCACGACCGTGGTCTATGTGTGGACCGGTCAGTCAATCCCCACTCTAAGAGTCACCCTTTGGCTCGTCTGCATCGCGGGATTTTTCTCGACATTTTCCATACTGGGCCTGGTGCTGTACCGGGTTTCGGGCAAAGCATTGCTGGACAACATTCGGCAGGTATTGGTGATCACCATTCTCTTCTTAATTGCTATTTTTGCGAGAAAGCTTGGTTTTTATGGTGTGCTGGCGGGCCTGGCTGTTTCAGAACTAAGTGGAATGCTTTTCATGTTATATGCCGTTTCCAGGTCGTTTGAAGGATTTCACATAAAGGTCCTTGTGCCGGACGCCGTCAGGGTGACTCTTGGATCCGTCGCGATTCTCGCAACCGGAGCCCTCGCCGCTCACCTGCCTTTTTACCATATTGCGAATCCACGTATGCTGGCGACGGTGAAGTTAGCAATGATTTCTCTCGGATGCCTCCTCGCCGTATGGCCCGCGTTGTTGCTCTCGAATGCGGTAAGCAGAGGGGAAAGAAAAGCGCTACTGGGAGTCCTTTTTCCTCAGCGTATGCGGCCGGCGCAAGTTGCTCCGATGAACGTGACGGAGTAGGCGAGCACCATAGGAATGGCAAACACTGCAATCCCGGCGGAAGATCCACTCTCCTGGTTTCATAGAGGGTTGACGTGGATTCACACGCGATGGTTAAGGAGCACTTATCCCTTCGCGGGGTTCGGACGTGGCGCGTCCATCGATTTTTCATGCGACATTCTGCGATCCGTAGCCAGATACATTCAAATCGGAGACGAAGTCGTTCTGGCCCAGGACGTATGGCTGAATGTGGTTCCATCGGAGGTTGATTCGGCACCGGATTCAGGTCCAAGGATCATACTTGCTGATCGGTGCAAGATTGGAAGACGATCTTCGATTTCAGCGAGAAATCGAATCACGCTGGAGGAGAACGTGCTCTTCGCCCCATCCGTATTGATCATGGATCATAACCACGAGTTCTCGGACATCGCTCAACCGATTCGCGAGCAAGGCGTGACGGCAGGCGGAAGGATCACGATCGAAAAAAATTGCTGGCTGGGCTACGGGGCTGTGGTTCTTTGTAGCTCCGGTGAATTGTCGATCGGCCGTAACAGCGTTATCGGAGCAAACTCCGTCGTAACCAGGAGCTTTCCTCCTTACAGTGTGATCGCCGGGAATCCTGCGAAGCTAGTAAGAACGTATGACGTAAAGGAGAAGCAATGGGTCAGAATACCATAGCCTCCGTGCACTTGATGGAGACGCGAGAGGAGTCGCAAAGCCAACCCACCATGGGCGACAGCTCCAAGTGTCCGCTGTGCGGCGTCGGCCACGCCGTGCATTTCATGACCGCACCCGATCGGTTTCATTGGCGGCCCGAGGAATTCGATCTGGTGCGCTGCCCCACGTGCTCTCATGTCTGGCTGGCAAATCCACCGAAGCCGGAAGAGATGTGGTTCCACTATTCCAAGGATTATCATCGTGCCATCATGACTGCGGGCGAAAAATCCGCGCCGAGCCGTTGGAGAAGGCAACGCGACGTGGTTGCCAGATACAAAAAGGGTGGTGCCATACTGGATATGGGATGTAGTTCGGGCGGATTCCTGGGAACGGTGAAAGGCGGTTCTTGGAAGTTGTATGGAATTGAGATGGAGGCTTCGACAGCCCAGAAGGCGAGGGCAGCCACGGGAGCGGAAGTCTTTGTTGGGGATGTTCTGGCTGCTCCGTTTCCTGCCGCGAGCTTTGACGTCATTACAGGTTTTGATATTCTCGAGCACGTCTATCACCCCCGCCAATTCCTGGCGAAAGTCCTAGAATGGCTGAAACCAGGCGGGATTTTTTACGTTGGGCTGCCAAACATCGATTCGTGGGAAGCGCGCCTGTTCGGGAGCTACTGGTACGGGCTGGAATTGCCGAGGCACCTTTCCCATTTTTCGCCGAAATCGCTGAGGCAGGTAACGGCCACGCTCGGATTCCGGGAAATCAGCCTGACCACGCCTCGGACGTCGTATGTGAAGGATAGCGTCAGCTACCTTAGTTCGAGAGCGGCTGAAATGATGGGTATCACGCCAATTCCGATGTCGAGCCGCGGGCCGCGAAGCATCCCGTTTCGCGCGGTTCGTAAAGCGTTTCAGCTTTCGATGGTCGAGCCGTTTGCCGAGATCGCCGCTCGAGCGGGCGCTGGTCCCAGCATAGAAGCGGTTTTCGGAAAAAATGTTTCCCCTGCTGACAAGTCTACTGGCGTTTCTAGCGGGAAGGCGTAGAGCGTGCAACCTCAACACCTGAGTTTCGGCGGCGGTGTCAGCCAAACCGTCTTGAACCCGATCATCCTCTTGCTGGTGATCCTGGTCGGGGTATTCATCTGTTTCCGCGATCGAAAACAGGCCATTAGCCTGTTTCTGGCGGCCGGAATCCTGATCCCGCTTGACCAGGTTTTCGTCGTCGGATTCATCCACTTTCCGATGCTTCGTGTGCTGCTGTTCTTCGGAATGATTCGAATCGCCTGGGACAAAATTAACTCGCATTCGGAAGTATTTAGCGGCGGAATAACCCGGCTGGATACGCTAGTGATACTTTTCTCAATCTTTACGGCCATCAATTCAATCCTTCTGTGGCGCGATTCGGGAATGCTGGTAAAGCAGTTGGGTGATCTTTACACCGTATTCGGAATTTATTTTCTGATGCGTCACCTGATTCGGGACGCTGGGGACGTGGAGAGGGCGGTGCGAACCCTCGCATACATTGCTCTGGCGGTCGCGGCCATCATGAGCTACGAACAACTAACGGGACATAACCCCTACGCGCTACTTGGAGGAGCGAAAGCGTCTTATTACGCCGAGGGTTTGTTGAGACAAGATCGCCAGCGAGCGCTGGCCGGCTTCGGTCATCCGCTTCTGGCCGGGACATTCGGCGCAATTCTGGTGCCCCTCTTCGTTGGGTTGTGGTTGAAGGACAAGAAGAATCTGAAGCTAGCCTTCATGGGAGTTGTTGGCTGCACAGTGATTGTGTGGGCAGCTGCGTCAAGCACTCCCATGCTGGCCTACGCGGCCGGCTTGATCGCGCTGTGCATGTGGCCGCTGCGGAATTTGATGCGCCCGATCCGTTGGGGAATCGTGGTGACGCTCGTGTCGCTGCACATGGTGATGAAGGCGCCCGTCTGGCAGCTGATTGCCCGGGTGGACTTGATCGGCGGTTCGTCCAGCGATCATCGCTATCAACTTGTAAATCAGTGCATTCGCCACTTTCAGGATTGGTGGTTAGTAGGCGTAAAGGATACCGGGGTGTGGGGATGGGGCATGTGGGATACAGCCAATCAATATGTAAGCGTTGCGGATACAACCGGGCTGCTCCCACTCATTCTTTTTGTAGCGATCCTCGTCTATGGGTTCAAGTACATGGGCACAGCCAGAAGGACCTGGACCGAAACTAAAAATATGTCGCTATACGCATGGTCGCTGGGAGCGGCCATGTTCGCAAACGCAGTGGCGTTTTTCGGAATCTCTTACTGGGATCAGACTCAAGTGGTATGGTATACATTCCTGGCAATCCTGGCCGCTACTTTCCTCGCCGCTAGTGCGGAATCCACCGCCACAGTGGTAACGCAACCAATACCTGCTAAATTGACAACTCCTGTACGACCGGCATACACTCCCGACACTTCCAAAACGGTCCAGTCGTATGGGCGGATGGTCACTGGGCGATGGTCTGCGAAACCAACAGCGAAGTGAATAGTTCGTCCAATGTTTGTAGATAGTCCATTCCAAGCGGAAAAACGAACTGCCGGGCGGTCTTCACATAATGCCAGCCGGCCTGCAAGGGCTGATTTAAAATGGTGACCAATTCTCTTAGCATCCGAAATCAAGTGAAAGACAGCCAAACCTCCGTGACTGACCTTTCCATCGTGATCGTCAGCTGGAACACCAAGAAGTATATCGAGGAGTGTTTGGCATCTTTGCACGCCATCGATGGAAATCTTTCCGTCGAGATTATCGTCGTGGACAACGATTCCGCCGATGGAACGCCGGAGATGATTCGTACCCAATTCCCCGGCGTCAAGCTGATTCAGACCGGCGCCAACCTTGGCTTTTCCGGAGGAAATAACGTCGGGTTGAAGGAAGTCAGGGGAAGATATATCTGCCTGATTAATTCCGATGTAAATGTTCCGCCGGATTGTCTGCCCAAGATGCATTCCTTCATGGAACAGCAGCCCTCGATCGGGCTCCTCGGCCCGGGAATGCTCCGGCCGGACGGGCGTGTGTACCGTTCCGGAATGAGGTTTCCCAGCCTCTGGAACCTTCTCCTGCGCGCTCTCTTCTTGGACTCACTTTTCAAGAACTCCAGAGTCTTCGGCGGTTTTCTGATGAAGGACTTTCATTTTGATCGGATGATCGACATCGATGTGCTGAACGGCTGGTTCTGGATGGCCAGGCGGGAAGCGCTGGAGCAGGTGGGCCCGCTTGACGATCGTTTTTTCATGTACGGGGAAGATGTGGACTGGTCCAAGCGCTTTCATCTGGCCGGCTGGCGAGTGGTTTTCTATCCGGAAGCCCAAGCGCTTCATTACGGCGGCGCCAGTTCCGCGAACGCGCCTTCCCGGTTTGTGGTTGAAATGCAGCGCGCGAATCTGCAGTTCTGGAAAAAGTATCATGGCCGCCTTTCCGTGTTCGCCTATCTGCTGATCGTTTGCCTGAGCTACTCCATCCGTGCCACGGCTTGGAGCATCTTGTATTTGACGCGGAGTTCCTCGCGCTCCAGGGCCCACATTGAAATCAAGCAATACTTAAGATGCCTGCGCTGGGCATTGGACTTCCGCACCCTTACCGAACTGGGGAAACAATGAACGAAACGGCGAAGAATTCGCGCGCTTACGTTCTGGCCACAGCCGCATACAACGAGGAAGCGAATATTGGAAAAACGATTGAAGCCATGCTGGCCCAGACCGAACGGCCCCAAAGATGGGTCATAGTCAGCGACGGCAGCCAGGACAAGACCGATGAAATTGTCCAGAAGTATGCAGAAAAGTACGACTTCATCCGTTTTCTGCGCGTAACAAGGCCTCCTGGGAGAAGCTTCCGCACGAAGATCATGGCGTTGCAAGCCGGCATCAAGCTTTTGGAGAACATTCCTTTTCGGTATATCGGTAATTTGGACGCCGACGTTTCGCTGGAGCCGTCTTATTTCGGGGAACTGATCACCAGATTCGAGAGGGATTCCAAGCTCGGTATCGCCGGGGGATTCGTCCACGAAGGAAAAGAAGGAGATAGCCGGAGCCGCAGCATCAACAGGGTGTACTCCGTGGCTCATGCCGCGCAGTTGGTTCGTCGAGAATGCTATGAAGCCATCGGAGGGTGGGCCGTTCTCGAATATGGTGGCGAGGACTGGCATGCGCAAACTTCGGCCAGAATGATGGGCTGGACGGCGGAAGCATTTCCGGAACTCAGGATTTTCCATCACAGGCCCACCGGGGAAGGCGACATTCTGGCGCGACACAAATTTCGCCAGGGGCGGATGGATTACAGTCTTGGCAGTGAACCGATATTTGAGATTTTGAAGTGTCTTCAACGCCTGACTGAGAAACCGTTGTACATCGGCGGAGCAATCCGGCTGATGGGTTTCTTCTGGTCATCGATCATCCAGGAGCCAAGGCCCGTATCCCGTGAATTTGTCGCATTCCTGAGGGCTGAGCAAAAGAAGAAAACTTTGTCTATTTTCAGCATCGGCCGGCGACACGACCGATTAGTTGGTCTGCACTAGTACCGACGTACCTTTGTGATTTCCATTTTTCTGAGGGATACTCGCAGAAGAAATATTTCAGGTTCAGGTTGTGATTTGCAGGTGGGCCAGTGGTTCGCTTTGACGCAACAAAACTATCCGCAGGGCTGCTACGAACGATGATTCGAACATCATCCGTGATCTGCATCGCAGAAGTTGTGATTCGCGGCAATCTCGCGAATCCCAGCTTTCCCGTTGCCCAAAGATCGCGAATCCCGCTCTGTAGGATGGTCCAATGAAAGCACAAGTTCAGGACAGACTGTTGCGCTTGACGAAGATGGTCTTCAGCATGGCCTTTTACCTGTGGTCGGAAACCATGAATGCGGTCTGCTCACTGCTGGGAAAGAAAAGACCAGGCACCTGTGTTGCGATTAACTACCATGCGGTTTCCCGGCAGGATCGGGTACGATTCGCACAGCAGATGAATACCCTGTTACGCCACGCCAAACCGATTGCCGCCGATCACAGACAGCCATTGCAGCCCGGACAGCATTGCGTAGCGGTAACTTTTGATGACGGCCTCTTGAGCACGCTGGATAACGCCATACCTGAACTCGTGCAAAGAAGAATCCCGGCCACCTTGTTCGTCGTTCCCGGCCTGCTCGGAACGGTTCCCCAGTGGACCGAATACGGTCGTGACGCCATCGGTGACGAGATCATCGCTTCCGCGGACCGGTTAAAAGAACTGCCGTGCGACTTGTTCACCATCGGTTCGCATTCCATGACCCATCAATGGCTGCCGCGCCTGCCAGAAGATGAGGCCCGGACCGAAATTTCCGCATCCCGCGGGGAGCTGGAGCGGCTCCTGACCAGGGAGATCAAGCTGTTCAGCTTTCCGTATGGAGGCGCAAACGAACGCTTGAAGAGCCTTTGTCGCGAAGCCGGCTACGAACGGGTCTTCACGATTTTGCCCGAACTTGCCTTTGCCGATGCGCAGGAATTTGTTACCGGCCGGGTTGGCGTGAATCCCTCGGATTGGGCGCTGGAATTCCGCCTGAAGATCCTTGGGGCATATCGATGGTTGCCAGTCGTCTTCTCGTGGAAGCGCAAGCTGTTTGGAAGCCAATTTCAAGAGCGCCCGCAAGCCTCCAACGTCAAAATGCGAACCAGGTCCGCCCCAAATGGCATCTATTGAAACCAGAATCAGTAATGCGATTCTGGCAAAGATTCGATCCCGCCGGGAACCTCCTTCCGATCCCGGTAGTGATGCATCAGGTTCCTCTTTACCTGTGCCGGCCAAGATTCGGGAAGCGCAATTCTCCGATTATCAGGCAATCACGGATCTCAAACAGCGTTTCGGCCTGATCCCGGATTCGCTGGAAAACTGGAAGCACTTGTGGCAACACAACCCGGCCCTGAAGCCGTTGCAGACGAAACGTCCGATTGGCTGGGTCGTGGAAGCGCAAGGTAAGATCGTGGGTTACCTCGGGAGCATACCTTCTCTGTATCGCTTCGGGGACAAAACGTTAACCGCTGTTATCGGTTCCGGGTTCGTGGCTGAACCCGCATACCGCGCACACACCGTGAGGTTGATGGGCGCTTTTTACGCCCAGAAACCGGTTGATCTATACATTTCCACGACAGCGGTTGAAGCCACCGGAAAAATTGCCTGTGCGTTCGGGTGCGAACCGATGCCTCAGGGCGACTATGAGACGGTGATGTTCTGGGTGTTGCGACCCTATCCTTTCATCCAAACGGTGATGACAAAACTGCAAATCAATCCGGCGCTTTCGAAAGTGCTGGGCTCGTTCGCTTCAGTCGCACTGGGGATGGAGAAGTTGTTCCGAGGACGCTGGCCGCGATCGTCGCGGACAAAACTCTCAGTGACCGAAATCAGAGCGAACGAGATCGGAGAGGACTTCGAAGCTTTATGGGCTGAAAAGCTTGGCGAGGGAACGCGGTTGCTGGCCGATCGCAGTACGGAATTCCTGCATTGGCATTATGGTCTCCCAGGTGATCAAGCGAAGACCCGCGTGCTCTGTGCTCGCAATGACGGGCGATTGATCGGATATTTGGTGATTCGCGACGAAGGCTGCAACGCTGACGGTTTGCGGCGCTCGCTGATTGTGGACATGATCGTGAAGCAGGACGACCAGGAAACTGTCAGAACCTTGATCGCTGCAGCTTATAAACATGCCAAGGCGGCGGGCAGTGATGTCCTTGAAGTACAGGGGTTCCCCGCAGGCATCCGCCGAATCTGCGCACAATGGAATCCGTACATGCGAAGATTTCCTGCCACTCCCTTTTATTATAAAGGCGCGACGCCGTCGCTTCACAAAACCCTCGCGGACAGCGCCCCCTGGTATGGCACTCCTTTTGACGGCGATACTACGCTCATGCCGCAGGCGTGACACACCTGTTCACTGCGATCGGATATCCAGAGCTTACAATCTGACTAACCGTACGCCACCAGGATTCTGCGCGCCGAATCGAACCTTCCAGCTTCCAACCGCAGTTACCCACGAATAAACTAACGCTTTACTGGTAGTGCCTAAGCAAGTGGCTCATTGGAACGCCTGTGAAATACAAATCGATTCCTATTTCCGGGTATTCGCTATATTCAGCCACAGTGGATCAATTCGGAGGCAATGTCGGAACAGCCCGTGCGTTTGCAATTTCGAACGGCGACGAGTCATTTTCAAGGGCCGAAAATCGGAGTTTCACGACACTGGTATCTCTGCCGGTAAAACAAGCCTGAGAACTGCTGTAAACGACGTCCGTTGTATAACCACGAGATAAGCATCCAACTTTAATTGCACTAATGAGTCTAGCGTTGAACGCTACAGTGACGAGGGTCCGGATGAAATCGAAACATTCACGGAGAATCAGGCTGGCCCAAATTTTTCTCGGCGCGATGCTTCTAATCGCGCTGGTGATGGTTCGCGGAACGAACGCGCAAAGGGAACACGCGCACCTGGTGACGGACTGGAGCCATCGGCACGTGGTGTTTTCCGAGCCAAAATCCCTGATGAAGCGGTTTCAATTGTCCTCCAATCACCGCTACGTACAGCAATGGATGCGGCGACAGGCCGAACGGCGAGGTGACCGGGACGAATGGCGATGGCGGCATGCGCCCGATCATCCAAAACAGCTCCAGGGGGACTGGAGCATGAACATGGGATCAGGCGCAACAGTGGGCGCGGGAAACTATCCGGCAAAATTCTCGTTTGACCCATCTACGGCGCGCTGCGCGAACCCGGCGCCCCCCGTCGGACAGCAACCGGATTTCGTGGTGTACAACACGAGCCTGAATGGATCAAGTTCGCAGGCTACGATCGTAGCGTTTGACAATCTTTATACGAGTTGCACGGGCGGCACACCTTTGACCTATTGGGCGTACAACACGGGCACGACGGGAGCGGTGGTGACTTCGCCGGTCCTTTCTTTTGACGGCTCGCAAGTAGCGTTCATCCAAAGCACGGCGGGAGCGGCGACGCTCGTAGTTCTGAGGTGGAAGGCCGATACTGGCACGCTGGCGGCCCCGGTGGCGCCTACTGTAGGAGGCTGCACGGCGCTGACGGCACCGTGCCAGACCAACGTTACATTCTCGACGGCCAACGCCGATACGACTCCGACGGATTCCTTCTCCTCACCTTTCTACGACTATGCACACGACGTACTATATGTTGGTGACGACCTCGGTTTCCTTCACAAATTCACGGGCGTCTTTTTCGGAACTCCCACGGAAGTTGTGGCCACTGGCCCGGCCAACCTTTGGCCCGCTAACCTGACTATGGGCTTTGGCCATCTCAGCAGTCCTGTATACGTCGATAGCTTTAGCGAGGTTTTGGTGACCGCCAGTGACGGGGACCTCTACGCTGTCGATTCGACGGGCGGTGTCGGGAAAAATGCGATTGATCCAAAATTGGCAAGCCCCGGGTTTGATGATGGCCCGCTCGTGGACATAACGACAGGCAAAGTGTATGTTTTCGCAAGGGCGTCGAGCGAATTTATTGACTCAAACGCAGTATTTGGATTTCACGGCATACCTAACGTGCCTAGCGTATTTGAGATGGATATACCTGCTACTCCCTCTGACATCCATTTCGCCGCGTATATTCAATCTGTCGTTTCCAACAGCGCCACGCCGATAACTTCGGCTTTCTACTTGGGAGCTTTTGACGACGACTACTACAGCACTTCGGGTGCTTCGGGTAATTTGTATGTCTGCAGTACGAGCGGCACAGTCAACGCGATCTGGGGAATACCCATTACCAACAATGTTACGGGCACTCCGTTCCTGGGACCCACGCTTACTACCTCTAATGTTGGCTGCTCGTCGATCACCGAGTTCAATAACACAAACACCAATATTGACCGAATATTCGTGAGCGTTACGGGTAGCCCGGTGACGGGTGGGAACATCAACTGCCCGTCGAGTGCCACGGGATGCATCATGACGTTCCGCGTCGACAGCCCGGTATCGCCCGGGACAGCCACTTCTGCAAGGGCGGCCGTCGCAGGGGGGTCAAGTGGCATCATCATCGACAACTCATCGACGGCAACGGGAGCTTCACAAGTTTACTTTACACCGCTGGCGAACCAAGCTTGTGCGGGCTCGGGTGGCGTCGGCACGGGCAGCGGAGGCTGCGCGATTCAGGCTTCTCAAGTGAATCTAAATTAGCAAGGGGAGGGGGACCAGCAAAGAACATGGACAACTCGACGAGTGACAAGACACGCGGAGCGGTGCCTTCGCCTGTGAAGAAGCCTTACACGGCTCCTTCCTTTCGGTTCGAACCTGTTTTTGAGATCTCGGCGCTGGCCTGCGGTA
>Ga0157378_10001786_pt1 | contig 19314 bp, 14 predicted proteins | sample M65metaG_FD_115309 | JGI IMG/M metagenome (GOLD analysis project Ga0157378, IMG submission 115309) | Miscanthus rhizosphere microbial communities from Kellogg Biological Station, Michigan, USA - M6-5 metaG | ecosystem: Host-associated > Plants > Roots > Rhizosphere > Soil | place: USA: Michigan...
CATCTGCACGCGCCGGTTCGCCGAGTCGACGACATAGATCACGTCGTCGACGATGGCAAGGCCTGCGGGCAGCCACAACTCGCCTGCGCCTTGTCCCGATCCTCCGAACGTCAGCAGCAGCCGTCCGCGTTCGTCGAAGATCTGCACGACGTCGTGAACACCTTCGACGACGTAGACATGGCCGTCGCGTTCGACGGCGACGCCCCGCGGCTTGTCGAAGTCGCCGACCCCGTCGCCAAGCTGCCCGAACGCCCGCAGGAACTGACCGCCGGCGTCGAACACCTGCACGCGGAAGTTCATCGCGTCGGTGACGAACACGCGGCCGTCCGCCGATCGGGCGATGTTGGTCGGAAAGTTGAACTGGCCCGGCCGCGAACCGCGCGCGCCGAACGCGCCGACGATCCGGCCATCCAGATCAAGAATGACCACGCGATGCCTCAGCGTGTCGACGACGTACAGCCGGTCCGGCGCGGCGGCGATCCCGGTGGGGCGCTCGAATCCTTCCTGACGCCCCCGCGTCCACAGCGTTCGTCCATGCAGATCGATGGCGGCCACGCGGGCTGACGCCGAATCCGTCACGACCAGTCGTTCGCCTGCGCTCGCGATGCCGACGAGCGACTCGAAGTTCAGGTGCAGTACGGAGTACGACGTCTTCTCGAGATCGAAAATGTGGACGGCTCCGCCCACGGTATCGGCGACGTACACGCGACGATCCGGCCCGATCGTCACGCCGTACGGCTGCGTCATGAGCGGCGCCTGGCGGCCTCCGGCGATCGCGCGCAGGACACGCGTCAGGACCGATGGGCGCGGACGAATCGATGCCGGATCGATCGATCTGAGATAGCGAATGCGCGCCGGCTCTGGCGGCGCGGGCCATTCGACCGTACGCACGGCCGTTTGTGCCAGCGTCGCGGCCGACAGCAGCAGCGGCAGCACGATCATCGGCGGACCCCGAACGAGCGGGTGACTTTGAGCCGCAGCTGATGCCCGCGGAACCGGAACGGGTTCGGCAGTCCCTGTTCGTTCAACAGCTGCTCGTTGTGCCGGTACTCGAGGCCGAGACTGAGCAGGCGAAGCGCGTACTCGATTGACGCGAACGCATAGAGATTCTGCTGGTCGAGCAACCGCTGCGTGGCCAGCACGCGTTCACGGCGCGCCCAGACGGCGAGATGCAACGAGCGGTACAGGCGCATGTCGTACGACCCGCCGTAGAAGAGCGTGCGATCGAGATTGGGCGCGGTGTTGGTCCAGAAACTGCCGGCGTTCAGCGACAGCGAGGTGCCGCGACGTGTCGTCAGTGCCGCCGTCCCGGAGAACGTCTGCTGCCGCGTCTGTACGAGGCTGGAACCGAGGCCGCGCGTGGTGCGCACGTCTTCCGCCGTCGCCGAGAGCGAGAATGCCCTGATCCCGTGCTCCGCCGACGCGCGGCGGCGTTCGACGTTGTAGTTGCCGAAGAGAAGCAGGTCGTCCGTGCTCCGGGTGCGGTCGTAGCCGGCGCTCAGGCTGATCCAGCGCCAGGACGAAGAGAGCGTGGCCCCGCCCGCCCACGTCTGCACCTGGCCCTGCTGGCCGTCGGGCGTGGTGTTCACGCCGACGCCGCGCGATCCGGCCAGCGACAGCTCGAGCCGGCGCGTGCCGGCGCGCAGCGTCGACCCCGCGGCGCCGCTTCTGGTGGTCACCGTGACGACCGTGCCGTTGTAGACCTGGCCTCGATCGCCGAAGGTGCCGCTGGCGTTCACCGAGAAGCCGCGAAACACTTCGAGCCGGGCCGCTGCGCTCGCCAGCCGCGAACTCAACGCTGCCGCGTCAGACGCCTGTCGATCGAGGCCCCCGGTGACATCAAAAGACAGACGCGTGGCCGGCTCCCACGTCAGCCCGGTTGTCACGTAGTTCGAGCTGACGTCGCCCTGCGACGGCAGCGTGTAGCCGCCCTGCCCGGTATCGACGGACGCCGACGGCAGATCGAAGAGCGAGAACGTCCGCCGGCGGCCCGCGCGGACCTCGAAGCGGCTGCGGCGGCCGGCCAGTGCGGTGAACTCGTAACCGAGATCGCTGACGCGCTGGTTGAACGACTCGAGCGGCGCGTTGCTGAACGACGTGCGCTCCATTCGAAAAGCCTGGCGTGTGCGTTTGCCGTCCTGGAACACGCCTGCATGAAGATCGGTATCGGTCCGCGTCGCGGCAAGCGGCCCGCCGACGACGTTGGAGCTGGCGGTCCGGTAGTTCAATTCGACACGCGGCAGCGACGGCGCGTTCAGCTGCCAGCCCGTGTTGAGCGAGCGCGTCGTCGTCTGAAAGTCCGGGACCGGTGTGTCTGCAGGGAGCACTATTCCCGCCCGGCTGCTCGACGAAGACGGATAGCCCGACGATTCGTTGAGGACATCGCGCGAGGCTTGAATGAAGAACGGAAACGGGCGCGTCGGAAACAGCGACGCGCCGAGCGAGTAGCCCAGCCCGCCTTGCGTGGCGTGCGTCCTGGTCTGGGCCTGATCGCCGCTCAGATCGAGCGAATTCGATCGGAACGAGATCGACGTGTTGTATTTCATCAGACGCGGATCGATGAGCGGCGCGTCATAGCTGAGTGAGTACAGCTGCCAGACGGTGTCGTTGGTGCTCGCCTGGCCGTCGGAGACGTTCGTCCCCCGCACGGCCGTCCACTCGGCTACGCCGCCGAGCGTCTGCGCGGCGGCCGCCACCGGAAGCAGCGCGACGAGCGCCAGCGCATGTACGACGCGCCTGTTCACCGGCGCTGCACCACGACAATGGTCGCGGACCGCCGGAGATCGGCAATCCATGCCGCCTTCATCTCGGCGCACCGCGTGGTGGTCAGGTCGGCCACGAGCGTCGCTTCGACGTCCGCAAACGTCCTGGCGTGCGGCGGGCGGATCTCCGTGATGCGGACGATGTGAAAGCCGTAGAGTGTCTGGACGACCTCGCTGACCCGCCCTGCCGGGAGATTCTTCGTGGCAGCCTCGAGTTGATCCGACAGGCTGCCGCGGTGGACGAATCCCATGTCGCCGCCGGACGCCCGGCTCTGGTCGGTCGAGTACTTGCGCGCCATGTCGTCGAACGCCGCTCCCGCGCGGATCTGCCTGAGCACGTCCTGCGCCTTGGCCTTCGCCTCGGTCCACTGTTCGCCCGGCGCGGACGGATCGACGCCGATCGTGATGGCGTACACGTGCAACTGCTCGGGCACGACGAAGCGTTCGTGGTTCGCGTCGAAATAGCGGCGCGCGTCCGCCGCGGTGACCGAACAGCGTCCGTTGACCTCACGGCCGACGGCGCGCTCGATCGTCAGCGAGCGCGCCAGTTCCCGTCTGGCGCCTGCCAGCGTCGCCCCTGACTTCCTGAGGGCGGCGTCGAACGCCTGCGCCGAGGGAAAGGTCCTTCGGAGCTTGTCGAGCGCGGCGTCGACATCGGCCGCCGACGGGCGAATGCCGAGGCGCACTCCCGCCTGATATTCAAGCTCCTCGTTGACGATGGCGTCGAGCGCCTGCGTGCGCAGCTCGTTCATGCGCGAGGCGGCGATCTTGCGATGAAAAGACTGCTGCGGAAGAATCGCGCCGAGCGCAGCATCCAGCCGATCGCTCATCAGCGGCACGCGGTTCACGCGAACCACTTCCACGGGGCCGGTCCCATGCGACGGAACCGCGCGCTGCGCGGAAGCGGTCGCGGCAAGCGCCGCGGCGACGGTCAAGGTCAGCGTGGTTCGCATTCGGAGACACCGCAGCGCCGCGCCGGGCGAGCCGACGCGGCGCCGAGACGGTACGTCGTGTGCTATTTGATGTGACAGCTCAGACACATCTGGCTGCCGGTGTTGGCCTTTCTCAGGAAGTTGCCGAGCCTGTTGTCGTGCGCGTTGTGGCAACTCGCGCACTCGACGGTGGCGCTGGCTGCCGACGCGCCGAAGAGCGGAAGCGCTTGTGCGCCGACCGAGATCTTCGCACCGGCCACGACCTGCGACTGGAACTCGGTCGGCGTGGCGGCCCGCGCCGTTTCGTACACGATCGACACCGGATGATCGTTCCGGAGGTCGGTGCCGAGGAACGGCAGACCGCCGCTCATGAGGTTGCTCGAGCCGCTGCCTGCTGCGCTGAACGTCGCTTTCGCCGTGGCCTGTCTGGTGAAGGTGACGGTCGGTCCGAAGGCCAGACCGTTCACATCGGCGAGCACGTCCACCGCGATCGTGCCGTCGTGGCAGCTCAGACACGCGCCCGATCCACTCGTCGCGATCTGCGCGGCGGTGGTGGTGGAGTCGCTCGTCGAGCTGGTGTAGAGCTGATAAGCGGCGCCCGTCGGCGCATTGCGGTTCCACAGCGGGATGCTGTTGGCGCCGCCGTGCGGCGTATGGCAGAAGATGCACGTCTGCCCGTTGATGGTCGCATTGGTGGTCCGCAGCGCAGAGCCGTTGCTCAGATCGTGCGGACCGCCGGCAACCACGGCGGTGTTCTGGGCGTGCGCCGCGCCCGCCATCGCCACGATGGCAAGCGCGACGCCGAGTATTGCCTTTCTCACAGGACCCTCCTTGTCGTTGACATCTCCCCGGTCATTTCGTGCCCCCTCGCAGGTACTGAAACACCTGCACGCGCGAGTTGCCCTGATCGGCCACGTAGATCTCGTCGCGGCGATCGATGTACAGGCCGGCGGGCAGGTAGAACTCCCCCGGCTCCCGTCCGGCGGCGCCAACGAAGAGCAGCAGCCGCTGCTCGTCGTCGAACACCTGAAAGTTGTTGAACGAGGTGTCGGCCACGTAAATGTGGCCCTCGGAATCGACGGCGACGCCCTTCGGGCGGTTGAACGATCCGGGCGTATCGCCCTGTGTGCCGAACGCGCGGAGCGCGTGACCGTCGGCGTCGAAGATCTGGACGCGGAAGTTCATCGTGTCCGAGACGAACAGGCGTCCCTGGCGATCGACGAACAGGTTCGTCAGAAAATTGAAGTCACCGGCGTCGCCGCCGCGTTTTCCGATCGTGCGGACGCGCGATCCGTCGGTGGTCGAATAGCAGAGGACCTGGTGCGCGGCGGTGTCGGCGACGTAGAGATACTTCCGCGCCGAATCGACCGCAAGGCCCGCCGGACTCTTGAACTCGCCGTCCTTGCCGATCGCCAGCGCCAGGCGGCCGTCGGGCCCGTAGCCGAACACGCGGTTCAGCGTGGCGTCGGCGACAAACACCATTCCCTGATCGTCGACCGCGATACCCGTCGGCTTCGTGAGCTTGCCGCCGCCGGCCTCGCCAAGGAACGAGAGGGTCCGCGCGTCGGGATCGAACACGAACACACGACGGACCGCCGTATCGGTGACGTACACGCGGCCGTTCGCCCCGACGGCGACCGCAAAGGGCTTGACGAGCGTGTCGGCGGGCGTACCACCGGCAGGATCCTGACCGAGCAGCATCGACTTCCAGCGGCCGGATTTCTTCGTCTTGAAGTCGTCGGCGCCGTGATAGCTCGTCACGTAGCGGATGCGCGGCGGCTCCGGCGGAAGCGGCCACGCCAGTTGAGGCGCGGGCGCGGCCTTCTTGCCCTTCGCCGGCTGGTCCGCCGGGGAGGCACCGCGCGCGTGGAAAGCGATGGCCACGGCAAGTACGGTCAGTGTCAGCTGGCGGCGAGACACGATCGACACTCCTTCAGAACTTCGGGTGGCATGCTTCGCACGTCCGCCCGACTTTGAATCGCACTGCGGTGCCCGGGCCCGCAGGGAAGACGCCGGTTTCCTTCTTGTGGCAGGCACGGCACGCATATCTGCCGTGAAAGCCGCCGAAGAAATCTTCGAGTCCGCGATGCGTGTACCACGTCACCGCGAACGTGCTGGTGGCGTGGCAGGTTTCGCACTTCGCGTCGGCCTGTCCAAGATGCGGATCGGCGTGACACGTCCGGCACTCCGTGCCGGTTCGCAGATGCATCGCCGCGCCCGTTTTCGCCGGGAACGCGAGCGTCCTCGTGGGATGGCACTTGACGCATTCGAGCGCCGCGTGGCGGCCCGTCAGCGGAAACGACGCCGTCTCGTGCGAGAATTTCTGCGCCGAGAAATGCGCGCCGCCGACCGTGTGACAGCGCTCGCACGCCACGCCAACCTGTCCGAGATGGACGTCCGCATGACACGTCGCGCAGGCCGTCGACGGCGACGCGGCCGCACGCCGCGTCACCGCTCCGGGCGTGTGGCATTTCACGCACGCGACGCCTGCATGCTGGCCGCCGAAGAACTCCGGGACGCGCGGATGGCTGAAGTGCGCGACATCGAAGGTCGACGGCCGATGGCAGCTGTCGCATTGCCGTCCGTACGCTCCCTTGTGCTGATCCGCGTGGCACGACACGCAGTCGCGGCTGGCGCCTGAAAAATCCGCGGACGTCGTGTGGCACTTCGCGCAGGCGAGCGGCTGGTGCCTGCCCTCGAGCGCAAAGCCCGTCCGGACCGGATGATCGAAGGGCGCGCCGCGAAAGCCCTTCTCCGTGTGACACGCGCGGCAGTCGTCCTTGATGCTGTCCTTGTGCACGTTGACGTGGCACGCGGCGCAGCGATCGAACTTCAGCGGCTTCGTGATCGCGGCCTGATGGCATTTCGCGCACGCCACCTGCGCATGCAGCCCGGTCAGGGGAAACGCCGTCCTGGAATGGTCGATGGTCCTCGTCGCCCATCGTTCGGTCGTGTGGCAGGTCGTGCACGACGGGCCGAGGGTCCTGCGATGCGGCGGCGTGTGGCACGACGCGCAGGTGTCGAACGCCAGCCCGCGAAACACATCCGGCGTCTTGTGACACTTCGTGCACGCGACCGCCTGATGTGCCCCCGTCAGCGTGAACCGCGTGGTCGAGTGGTTGAACTGCGACGCGGCGGCTTTGAACGCCGCCGTCGGCGAATGACACGCCGTGCAACCGGCTCCGAGCGTGCCCTTGTGCACGTCCGTGTGGCACGACGAGCACGCGGTCGGCGTATTCAGAAACGAACGCGTCTTGTGACAGCTCGCGCACGCCGCGGCCGTCTTTGCGTGCCGGCCTTCCAGCGCGAAACCGGTTTCGACCTGATGGTTGAACGATCGCGTGTCGATGTGACGCAGATCGGCCGCCGCGCCCACATGCTCCGCGTGACAGCTCACGCAGTCGGTCGTCACGTTCCGATGCACGCCGGCCTTGCGCGCCATCCGTTCCGCGATCGGCTTGTGGCACGTGAGGCAGCGCTCGGCCGTCACCTTGCGCCCCGGCTCGTGACATCGGACGCAGTTCGCGGCGCCCTCCAGCGACGCGTGCGCTTTCGACAGCGCGCCAGGCGAGGCAAGCGCGCCCAACTGTCCCGCCCCGGCGACGGCCGGCAGGCCCAACACGATCGCGAGCGTGGCCAGTGCACACCATGTCGCGTCAGTACCGGAACGGGACATATCCCATGTAGATCGTCAGCGCCACGTGCATCGCGACGATCGCGAACATCACGTAGACGAGCGGCATGTGGAACACGTGCCAGAGATCGAACAGGCGTTTCGTGCGCGACAGGTGCGCCGTCTGTCGGAGCAGCCTCGCGCGCTCGGCGATGAGATGGACCACCGTCACGAGCAGATCCGGCGCAACGCCGGCGGCGGCAATATCACGCCGCAGCACCGCGAGATCGCGTCGCATGCGGATCTCACCTCGGATCAACTCGACCGTGGAAGGCGCTTGCAGGGCGGACGGGACGTTGCGCCGCTCGAACGTCTCGATGCGCGCGCGCATCGCCGCAGGCAGCCTGACACCGGCGAGCTCGCGGGCGAGACCGTGCGCGCGCGCGTCGAGCTCCGCGCCGGTCAGTTCCAGCCCGCGCAGGCTTTTGGGAATCCGCACGTACAGATAGCGGCCGACAAATCCGGACAGCGTGACGGTCACCATCGACCAGTACGCCACCGACACGATCCCGTTGAACTTGAACGTCGTGTGGAATGTGACCAGCACGGGGCCGGCGATGCCGCAGAAGACGTGCACTTCGATCCAGGTCTTCATCGAACCAAAGTTCCTGAAGGCGGGGATCTTCTTCCGCAGCGAATAGGCCACGGGCGCGAGCATCAGCAGGAAGCCCGTCATCCCGAAGATATGGCCGGCGCGGGCGGACGGCCGCAGCCACTGATGGGCGCTCAGGTGCGGACGGACGTCGGCGGGCGCCGTGTAATACGACCAGCCGTCGAGGCCGGCCAGCACGAAGACGGAGAACGCGATGACGAACAGCGCGGCCCAGACGAGCACGTGGCCGAGCGCGCGCGGCATGATCGCCGGCGGCGCCGGCGTCGAGGCCCTGACGGCGGCGGGCATCGCAGCCATCACGCCTCCACCACGCAGTCGCTCTTCAGGTGGCTGACGCACGGCAGCACGAAACCGTCGCGGCGGTCCTGCGCGTCGAGCAGCTGCGACGCGCAGTCAACGTCGCCCGCACTCACGCGCGTGCGGCACGTGCCGCAGACACCCGCGCGGCAGAGCGAGGGAATGGCCGCGCCGCAGGATTCCGCGGCCTCGAGCAACGTCTGTGTTTCCATGACGCGTTCCGACCTGGCACTGCGCGAGAAGCGCGCTTCATGTGTCGCGTTGCGCCGGGCGGGCGCCGGCGCATCCCCTTCCGGCTGCGAGCCCGCGGCGGCTTTTGCCGCCTCGAAGATCTCGAAGTGAATCTGCGGGCGCGGCACCCCCAGCCGGAGCAGCATGTCCATCATCGCCACGCGCATCGGCGGCGGACCACAGAGCATGCAGGTGGTATGCGCGACGTCTGGAACCGCCGTCTGCACGAGCGATTCGTTCAGCAGTCCCGGAAAGAACCCCGGGCCGGCGTGGCCCTCGGTGACGGCGACGAACGCGCGGAACTGCGGATGGCGGCGATCGAGGAAGTGAATCTCGTCACGGAACGCGAAGTCTTCTTCGGCGCGGATCGAGTAGAGCAGCGTGACAGGACGCATCGGCTCGGTCGCCACCGCATGGCGCGCCATGCTCATGAGCGGCGTGATGCCGACGCCGCCCGCGATGAACACGAGCGGGCGATCCTCGCCCGCCGGATACGTGAACGCACCCGCGGGATGCTTGATCGCGAGCATCGATCCGGGACGGAGCGTCGCGTGCAGCGCGCCGGAGACGAGTCCGATGCGGCGTACGGAAATTTCCAGGTAGCCGCGCGCCTCGGGTGACGAGCTGATCGAGTAGCAGCGCACGTGCTCCCGGCCTTCAGCGCGGACCCGGACGGGAAGAAACTGTCCCGCCGCGAAGTCGAAGCCGTCAGGACGCGCGAATCGAAACGTGCGGATCGTCGGCGTCTCGTCGTTGACCGACAGCACGGGCGCCATCACGAACGCCCGCGGCGCGCGCGCGGCCGGCGGCGCCGGAGGCGGTCCCGCGGTGATCAACGGCGCCGATTTCACAATTGTCGGTCGTGGCGGAGCGGCGGGGCGAACCGGTTGCGCTGCCGGCGCCGGCAGCAGCCGTTCGCACGCGAGCCACCACACGAAGTGCGCGGAGAATCCGGAGGCGATCCCGAAGGCCGTCGGCAGCAGCCACGGCGTCGACGCGAACAAAAGAGAAACGAGTGTTACAAAACCCGGCCTGCCTCGGGGCGCACTTCGATGCGCACGCAACACGACAAATCCGAGATGGATCGTCGTCAGAAACGCCAAGACGGACGGACTCATGTGCATCGTCGTGATTCTGCTCGCTGCCGAAAATCCGGCGCATCCGTGCGCGATGCTCGGATGCCCGGAGGTACGGTCGCGCGGTCGAAGCGTTCAGCAATGCGAATGCCGTCGCGGCTCGATCTCATTTCCTGCCGAGTGATTGCAGATTCGTTTGGAAAACCGCGCGAGACGCGCGCGAAATCAGGCGGACCGGCGCGCCGCTTCTGGAAAACACGACTGCGGGAATTCCCGAGGTGCGGTAATTTCTTCCGCGACGATGGCGGCGGTGCAGACGCGATCTACTCGACGGGCTGTGCGTATTTGATCAGAGGAATCAGCGGAGTGACGGCGAGGGGCACTTTCTCGCGGATCGACGTGAGCGGCACGGCCGGCGTCCGATCGAGCGTGAGCCGTCCGTTCCAGGCGTCCACCACGAGTCTCGCCCCGAGCGGCAGGGCAGGAATCTGATCGAGGCTGTCCGGCGCCAGCGCCGGCGCCTGCTGCGCGACTTCGGCCAGGCGGATCGCCTGGCCGTTCTCGACGATGTGGTCTCCGATGTGCGACTGGATCAGCCGTGGCAGCTGACGGGCCCGCTGATGGACGGTCTGAATGAACAGACCCGCGTCCGCAAGCGTGTCCTTGTACGGCGAATTCCTCAGCAGCTCGATCACTTTCTCGTCGGCCGCCGTCTCCTCGCGGGCGCCGTGGCGGAACTGCAGCGTGGCCAGAAGAGCGGCATCCGCCACCATGAGCCGATCGGCGAACGAAAACTTCGTGTCGACGAGCGGATGACCCAGCGCCACGTGGCTCAACTCGTGCGCCAGCATCATCGCCAGACTCGACTCGTCGGGAAGCACGTCGATCAGCCCCCTGCTCAGCACGATGGTACGGCCGACGGTGAACGATTCGAGGGGCGACGTCAGCAGGATTCGGCACCGGAGCGGACGCTCGAGCGCCAGGTTGTTCGAGATGACCAGGTTGTTTAGGACCGTTTCAAGCAGGCGATCGACGTCGCCGGGCGGCGACAACAATCCGGCGGCTTCGAGCCGCTCGATGACATTGCTTTCGGCTTCATCCGCGCGGATCGTCGTCAGGGGCTCCGCTTTGTCAGTGGTCTGGGCGCGATAGCCCCAGATGCGCGTCTGGCTCTTGAAGCGAACGGCCGCCGAGCGCGCGCCGCTCAAGTCGGTTTCTTCCGAGTAGACATAGGACGGCAGCCAGACGCCCGGAAGAACGTTCGTACGCCAGCTGTCCACATGAAACGACAGCGTTCTCCTGAAGAAGCGCGACAGCAGCTGATCCGTGCTGCGGTTGATGCCGTTGAAGCGGACGACGTTGTAGTCGCGGTCGTCCACCCAGATGCGCCCGAGGAATCCCTCGCGGCCCTCGCGCAGGGGTTTGACGTCGAAGACGAAGCATCGCGCGTCGCCGAGAAACTCCCGCTTGACGTACTTGAATTCGTATCGGGTCCGCTCGAGCACGTGCCAGTCGGCGAGCGCCATCGCAGCGAAGCCGTCCGGCGAGTACGGCGCGCCTCGAGGCCTTTTCACCTGGCTGAGCGGCAGAAGCGCCGGCGCCTCTCCAAGATGAAACTGGCCCAGAAAGTAGTCGTCCGCCGTTGGCACCCAGCCGAGATGCTCGTCGAGCGTGACATCCTGAATGTACACCTCCATGAGCGGCTGATACATCCGCATCCGCACGATCACGCCGCGTTCCGCGTTGTTCATGCGTTCGATGATGTCGTCCACCTTGATCTCGGCGGCCTGTGGTGGTCCGGACGCGCGCGCCTGAAGACCCGGCGCGGCGGTCGCGGTCGCGACGATGGCGGCAAGCGCCGGCAGCAGCCTACGCAGCGGTTTACCGTACAGAACTGACATGGCGGGTACGAAACAGGTGTCCGCTGTTTACGGTTCCGCATGAACAGCGGTGAAGGCTCACGAATCTAGCAATCGCAGTACCGCGGAAGGTAGTCTTGCCCTGGATGGAACGCGTCAGCGGGAAGGCCGTCGTCTTTCTGCCCTGGAACACGATCGAAGCCGGCGCACAGCAGCAGATTCTCAACACGGCGAGCATGCAGTTCGTCTTCAAGCACGTCGCGGTGATGCCCGACTGCCACTACGGCAAGGGCGCGACGGTGGGCACGGTAGTCGCAACGAAAGGCGCGGTCATCCCCGCCGCGGTCGGCGTGGACATCGGCTGCGGCATGATCGCCGTCCGGACGCCGCTCACGCGAGCGGACATCAAGGACCCCGCCGCCATCCGCGCGGGCATCGAGCGGTGCATCCCGATGAGCGCCGGCAGGAACAACAAGCAGATCACGCCGACGGCCTCTGCCCGGATCAAGGCGCTCGAGAAGCTGGCCGCGGAGACGAAGGCGACTCCCGACGAGTACGACAAGAACTGGGCCTTCGCGCTCGGCACGCTCGGTGGCGGCAACCACTTCATCGAGCTGGCCGAAGACACCGCCGGCGCCGTGTGGCTGACGTTGCATTCCGGATCGCGCGGGGTCGGCAACCGCATCGGCAACCACTACATCAAGGTCGCGCAACAGATCTGCGCGAAGATGAACGTAGCGCTTCCGGATCGCGACCTGGCCTATCTCGAGGAAGACCATCCGGCGTTCGCCGCGTACCTCCGCGACCTGCAGTGGGCGCAGCAGTTCGCGCTCCACAACCGGGACGAGATGATGGACCGCGTCCTCGGCGAGGTCGCTCAGGCGGTCTTCGGCGGCGACGGCCGGCCGCGGGAGCTCGAGCTGCAGCGGATCAACTCGCACCACAACTACACGCAACAGGAAGATCACTTCGGCGCGCGCGTGTGGGTGACGCGCAAAGGCGCGATCAAGGCGACGAGAGAGAGCTGGGCGATGATTCCCGGCTCGATGGGCACCCGCAGCTACATCGTCGTCGGCAAGGAGAACGCGATGAGCTTCAACTCGGCGCCGCACGGCGCCGGCCGCAGGTATTCACGGACGAAGGCGCGGTCGCTGTTTACGATGCAGGACCTGAATCGCGCGATGGAAGGTATCGAATTCCGGCGGTCGAACGAGCTGCTCGACGAGATCCCCGGCGCTTACAAGGACATCGACCAGGTCATGGAGAACGCCAGCGACCTGGTCGAAGTGAAGTACATCCTTAAGCAGTTCGTGAATGTGAAGGGCGACTGACGGAGTCTTTCCCAGGACCGTTTGTCAGGATCGTCTCCAACTCGGCGTGGCGGCTCAGCGCGGCCCACGGCGTGTCGAAGTACTCGACCAGATGTCGAGCCGGATGCGTCACTTCGAGGCGAAAGGGACCTGTCGGCGTCATGGCGGTCAGTTCCACCGCGACGGTCGGACCCCCGGCGAGGGTAAACAGGCTGGTCATATGCCCTGCATTCGAGCAAGAGGTAAGCCAGCAAAATACTGCGCAGTGGCGTGCAGTTCGCGTCAGTCCCGTGCCTGTTTGCTACACGTGGAGACCTTGTGGCCCTTTTTCGGAACACTATCTCGTTGTTACAGGGCTTTATTGCCCTGTTTCGGAACACTGGCTCATTCCGGCAGGGCTTAGGAGGCAGCTCGGTCGCGCATTGCTGCGCCCCGCTGTCCCCGGGTCTCGTCCCAGGTCACATACCACCCATGCTCGCGCGACCAGCGCACCGCGTGGTCGTCGCACAGCAGACGAGCGGCACTTCCCTGCTTCAGGAGCCGGTGTGTGGCGAGTTGACCGGAACAGTCCTCATGGGAGCACGACGACACGACGTGGCCCGGCAACGGCGTGAGGCTGTAGGGCGCGCGATGCAGTGTCAGTTGCAGGTAAGGGCTCGACATGCGCCGAGTGTACGGCTCGCGTCGCGCGCGTGAACGGCGCGTCTCGACGGCGCCACGCGTGTCGCGCTCCCGAGACAGGAAGCGCTTAGAATTGGCGGTCTCGGGAGGTCAGGGATGCGCGCTATCGTCTCTCACGTCGTGGTGGCTGCGGGTCTGCTGGCCGCGGCGTCCGTGCCCGCTCAGGCGCAGTGGCTGAATCAGCCGACTCCGGGCCTTCCACGCACTCGCGACGGCAAGCCGAATCTGACGGCGCCCGCGCCGCGAACCGCTGACGGCAGACCGGATCTCTCGGGCCTCTGGAATCGCCTGTCGCCGAAGTACGCGCGCAACATCGCCGCCGATCTCGCTCCAGGCGATCTCACGCCGCAGACACAGGCGCTGCTCCAGAAAAATCTCGAGGAGCTCGGCAAGGGCTTCATGAACGTCACGTGCGTTCCCCTCGGACCGCACTACATCGTCGCCGCCGACACGACGGGCGCCGAGCAGATGAAGATCGTCCAGACGCCGTCGCTCATCGTCATCCTCAATCCGGATCTCACGCACCGGCAGATCTTCATGGATGGCCGAACGCTCGAGGCGGATCCCAATCCGAGCTGGATGGGCTACTCGGTCGGCCACTGGGACGGCGACACGCTCGTCGTCGAGAGCAACGGCTATAACGATCGGACGTGGCTGGATCACGAAGGCCATCAGCACACCGACGCGCTGCGCATCACCGAGCGGTACCGCCGGCGCGATTTCGGCCACATGGACATCGACGTCACGCTGTCGGATCCGAAGGCGTACACGAGAACGTGGGCGGTCTCGGTGAGAGCGGAGCTCGCGCCCGATACCGAGATGATCGAGTTCGTCTGCGGCGAGAAAAACGCCGACAGCCTGTCGCACTGGGTCGGGAAGGCTTCCGACGAGAAGAGAGACGCCGTCACGGTGCCGGCCGGCGTTCTGGCGAAATACGCCGGAACCTACGTCGAGCAGCCGAAGTACTGGCGACTCGAACCGCGAATCGTGGAGATCACGGTCTCGAACGACACGCTGTACGGCAATGTGGACGGCCGCGGCAGGACGGCGCTGGTCGCGAAGTCGCCGACGTTGTTCACCGGACTGAGCGGCCTCGGCGTCCAGTTCGTCCCGAACGCCAACGGCGTGCCGGACACGCTTTTCGTCAAGCACGTCTCCGGTGATTACAAGTTCGCGCGCAAGCAGGTCAGCGCGGCGCAGGCGCCGGTCACGTGGACCGCGCAGCAGGATCACCAGAACATGAAAGACCAGCTGGGAATCCGCGCGCTGCGGCCCGGCCCCAGCGGCAACGCACCGGCCGGCGCGCCGAACGCGGCGAACTACGATCCGGCGAAAGCGAACCCGTACCCGGATCTTCCGGATCCGCTGAAACTGAAAGACGGCCGGCGCGTGACGACGCCGACGCTGTGGTGGGACGCGCGGCGGCCGGAGATCGTCGAGGACTTCGAGCGCGAAGTCTACGGACGGGTGCCGAAGAACGTGCCTGAGGTTTCGTGGAAGGTGACGCAGTCCATCAAGACCACCATCGGCGGCATTCCAGTCGCCGCGCGGCGAGTTGCCGGCCACGTCGACAACTCGTCGTACCCGGCCATCAGCGTCGACATCGACATGGTCATCGTCACGCCCGCGGACGTGAAAGGGCGCATTCCCGTTCTCATGAGTTTCGGCAACGGCGCGATGCCGCCGAACATCCCGGCCAATTCGCCGCCGTCCGACGCGCCGCCCGGACCGATCACGTCGGCGCAACTGCTCGTGGCCGCGGGCTGGGGCTATGTCTCGATCAACACGTCGAGCATTCAAGCGGACAACGGCGCGGGCCTGACCAAAGGGATCATCGGCCTCGTCAACAAAGGACAGCCGCGCACGCCGGACGACTGGGGATCGCTGCGCGCATGGGCCTGGGGCGCCTCACGCGGCCTCGACTACCTGCTCGCCGATCCCGCCGTCGACGCGCAGCACGTCGGCATCGAAGGCGTCTCGCGCTACGGCAAGGCGGCGCTCGTCGCCGCGGCGTGCGACACGCGATTCGCGATGGTGCTGGTCGGTTCGTCGGGCGAGGGCGGCGCGAAACTGCACCGCCGCAACTTCGGAGAAGCGGTCGAAAACCTTACCGGCGCCGGCGAGTATCACTGGATGGCCGGCAACTTCCTGAAGTACGGGACGGCCGATTCGACCTTCGGCAGCAGGACGCCGGGCGATCTTCCGGTCGACGCGCACGAACTCCTCGCGCTCGTCGCGCCGCGATGGGTGTTCGTCAGCTACGGCATCCCCGAGAAGGGCGACGCCCACTGGCTCGATCATCAGGGCAGCTACATGGCCGTCGTCGCCGCCGGCCCGGTGTTCCGGCTGCTCGGCGTCCGCGACGTCGGCGACACGCGCGACTACCACGTCGCGACGATGCCGGGGGTGAATGTCGGACTGCTCGACGGTGAGCTCGCGTGGAGGCAGCACGACGGCGGCCATGAAGACCGTTCGAACATCCCGCACTTCATCGGGTGGGCCGACCGCTTGATGAAACGCTAACGCAACCCGAACAACTTCACCGCGTTCTCTTTCAGAATCAGCGGGCGGACTTCGTCGCGAATGGCAATCTGCTGGAAGTCCTTCATCCAGCGGTCCGGCGTCAGGAGCGGATAGTCCGAGCCGTACAGCACTTTGTGTTTGAGCAGCGTGTTAGCGTACTGGATCAGCGTCGGCGAGAAGTACTTCGGCGACCATCCGGACAGATCGATATAGACCTCCGGTTTGTGCAGGCAGATCGAAATCGCCTCGTCCTGCCACGGGAACGACGGATGCGCCATGATGATCGGCATATCCGGAAAATCCACCGCGACATCGTCGATCAGCATCGGGTTGCCGTACTTCAGGCGGATGCCGCCGCCGCCCGGGAGGCCGGTGCCGATGCCGCTGTGCCCGGTGTGAAAGAGGACCGGGAGCCTCGCTTCGGCGAACACTTCGTAGAGCGGGTAGGCGAGACGGTCGTTCGGCGCGAACTGCTGCAGCGGCGGATGGAGCTTCAGGCCGCGGATGCCGCCGGAGGCGACGAGCCGCCGCGCTTCGCGCACGGCCTCGGCGCCGCGGGTCGGGTCGACACTCGCAAACGCCATTGCGATGTCGGAATGCTCGGCGGCGAACTCGGCGACCTTGTCGTTGGGCACCATCGGCCGTCCCGTGAGCTTCTCGTCGACGGGGAACACGACGCACCCGATCTTGCGCGAGCGGAAGTAGTCGGCAAGCGACTTCCAGTCGCGCGCGATCGAGGACGCGCCGAAGTACTGCTGCGCCTGTTTGTCGGCGTCGGTCAGTTCGCCCGCGTGCTCGAGATGCACGTGGACGTCGATGGCTACCAGCTCGTCGACGTTCATCGGGCGCTCACTTGGCGGAGGGCTTCGGCGGCTTCTGGAGCGTCCGCAGGGTCTTCTGATATTCGGGATACGTCGTCTCGGCGCCGCCCCTTGCGGCGTCCACGGGGACGCCGTAGCGATAGGCGAAGTCGCCGTCGAACGGGCTCTTCCCCGGCAGATAGTTCGGCACGGCGCTGTGGCTGCGATCGGCGATCTCGTCGACGTATTCGCAGGGCCAGAGCCAGTTGCCGGCCGGACGCTCGTTGAGCACGAAGTCTTCACTCCGCCACAGCGGTTCGCTCAGGTACACCGGGTCGGTCCATTGCTGCAGGTGCGTCATGACGTTGCCGTGCCGGATGAAGTGCTCGATCATCGTGGACTTCTCGCTGTTCGGCACGCCGTTGCGGCGAATCCATTCCTGCTTGAGGTGCGTCGTGTAGACGGTGAGGATGTCGCCGTCCCACCTGCCCGTCGAGAACCCCTGCCACGTGTGCGGCGCGTATTCGGGCGGATGCGGGCGTCCGTCCATCCAGATCGTCCGCTCCTGCTCATATGTACTGATGTAGATCTTGACGGCGACGAGCGCCTGCGTGCGCAGGTCCTTTTCTTCCCAGATGCGGACCTGCAGCGGCCCGTGAAAGATGTACGGCCCGTTGTGCACCTTGCACTGATGCTCGCGCAGCGTGAGCCGCGAGGCGTCCCAGGAGTCGGCGGCGAGGCGCGCGCCGTCGTTGAGCGGCAGGCCCGTGTAGTCGCCGAGCTCGGGTCCCGGCCCGCGATCGGGTTGATCCTCGTGCATCCTGGGCGCCCAGTCTCCGCTGAGGTTCATTTGCGCCGACGCGGGCGCGGGTGTCAGCGCAAGGCCGACGGCCGTCGCCACGAATATTCGTGTAACTAGGCTGAACATATGGTGTCTCGAGAACGTCTGGTGCGGTAGATTCTACAGCGATGCCCGACGCCATCCGGCTTCAAAACGTGTGCAAGACGTTCGGCGCCACCCGCGCGGTCACGGACATGGACCTCGCCATCCCGCGTGGCGCGCTGTACGGGTTCATCGGGCCCAACGGCGCCGGCAAGACGACGACGATCCGGATGATCATGTCGATTCTGTTCCCGGATTCCGGCGAGCTGTCCGTGCTCGGACACACGTCGGCGCTTCAGGCGAAGAACCGCATCGGCTACCTGCCTGAAGAACGCGGCGTCTACCGCAAGATGCGGGTCGGGCCCTTCCTGCAGTTCATGGCGCGGCTCAAGGACGTGCCCGAAGCCGAGATCACCGATCGCATCCGCCGCGGCCTGGCGCGGGTCGGCCTCGGCGATGCCGAACGCAAGCGCTGCGACGACCTCTCCAAGGGCACGCAGCAGAAGATTCAGTTTCTCGCGGCCATCATCCATCAACCCGATCTGCTGATTCTCGACGAGCCCTTCAGCGGCCTGGATCCGGTCAGCTCGCGCGGCCTCCGCGAGATGGTGCTCGAGGAGCACGCGCGCGGCGCGACGATCCTCTTCTCCACCCATGTGATGCCGCACGCCGAGCAGCTCTGCGATCACGTCGTCATGATCAACAAGGGCAAGAAGGTGCTCGACGATCCGGTCGCGGATATCCAGCGCCGGTACGATCCCCGCGTGATCGAGTTCGACCCGCTCGACCCGCATGCGGATCTGCAGCCGCTGGCGGCGATTCCGGAGGTCGAACAGATCGTCCGCACCGATCACGGCTGCAACGTCGTCCTGCGGCCCGGAGCCAGCGCGCCGTCCGTCATTCCACGGCTGGCCATCGCCGTGCCGCCGGCGCGCATCGAGATTGCGCGGCCGACGCTCGAAGAGGTGTTCGTGAAACTGGTGGCCGCGGCATGAGAAAGGTCCTGATCGTCGCCAGGCGCGAGTTCATCGCGACGGTGTCCACGAAGGCGTTCATCATCGGCCTGCTCATCATGCCGATGTTCGGCCTCGTCTTCGCGATCGTGTTTCCGCGGCTCCTCAATCCGCGGAGCTTCAAGACCACCGGCGAGGTCGCGGTCGTCGATCCGAGCGGGAAGGCGATCGAAGACATCCGGACGGCGTTCGACCCCGCGCGCGTGGCGGAGCGGCGTGAGGACCAGGCGCGCCAGGTGCTCAATCAGGCCCCGCCGGCGGTCCGGCAGATCGCGGACGGCCGCGCCGCCCAGATGACCGCGGCGGTTGCCGCAGCGGCCCCCGACCTGCGCCTCGTCGAACGCCCGCCGACGGCGGACGTCCAGCGCGAAAAGGCGTGGCTGCTCGATACCTCGGGGCCGAAGCACCTGGCGCTGCTCGTCATCCACGACAACGCGGTGTCGCCGACCGCCGACGGGACGTACGGCAGCTACGACGCGTACGTGCCGTCGAGTCTGGACGACCGCTCGATGAACGAAATCCACGGCGCCATCCAGGAGGCGCTCCTCAACGCGCGCGCGCGAACCCAGGGCTTCGATCGCGAGAAGATGGAGGCCCTCGTCCGCGTTCCGCGCGGCAAGTCCACGACCGTGACGCGCGACGCCGAGCGGAGCACGGTGCG
>Ga0157378_10001792_pt1 | contig 19284 bp, 17 predicted proteins | sample M65metaG_FD_115309 | JGI IMG/M metagenome (GOLD analysis project Ga0157378, IMG submission 115309) | Miscanthus rhizosphere microbial communities from Kellogg Biological Station, Michigan, USA - M6-5 metaG | ecosystem: Host-associated > Plants > Roots > Rhizosphere > Soil | place: USA: Michigan...
CGCTCAGTTCTCGCCGAACGAACAAACGCGCCCGATGCAATCGAGATTTTACCGCTCGCTCGTTGAGCCCTACCACAGCCCCGACTTCTTTGGCGGACAACTCTTCCATATCACACAAAACCAGGACTATGCGGTATTTGGCCGGCAGCTTTTGAATGGCCTGACGAAGCGCGCGGCGTAGTTGTTTATTCTCCAACGCTTGTTCCGGGGATAAGCCATCGGCCGGAATTTGTAATCGTAACTCGCCGTCCGAGGTCGGAATGAATTCTTCCAGGGACAGTTCCCGTTCTGGCTCGCCTTTGCGCCGCCGTCGCATCGCCAGACAGACGCGCGATGCGATGCGATACAGCCAGGTCGACAGTTGAGCCTCTCCGCGAAAATCGGGCAGCCCGCGATAGGCATTGAGAAACGTTTCTTGTACCAGATCGCGCGCGTCTTCCGCCTCGCCGCAGAGACGTTGAGCGAATCGGTACATACGATCCGCATTCTCCAGGTACATCCGATCGAACCTGGTCGCATGATCCGATGTGGGGCTGGGGTCGATGACTGGAGGCTTTGGGCTGGAGAGCGGCATAGCGCTTGAGTCTATGAGGCAACGCAAAAGAGTGTCAAGGCGACCATCACCGTCTTACAGACGACGCCTCTTAGATGAAATACGATGTAGGTATAACAATCTTATGGGGGTTTCTATGCCGGTCACTTTGATCAATGTTTTTTCGGTTCCGCAAGGAAAAGAGGATGACTTCGTAAAGTGGTGGCATGAGGTGAAGGACAACATTACGAAACAACCCGGCTTCATCAGCGGGCAGTTTCATAAAAGCATCAAACCTGAGAGCAGATATAACTTTATCAATGTCGCGCTGTGGGAAAATGAAGACGTGTATTGGAAAGCCTATGAAAAGAGCGCGGCCCCGATGAAAGCGCGGTTAACCCAATGGGGGGTAGAAATGACGCCCGCCCTCTATCATGTGAACTTCGAGTATTGACTCCTCTGGCGTCAAATGAAACGGCAAGCTGATCTGCACGCTTGCCGTTCCTCTTAATCAAATTATTCTCAGCCCTTTGTGGGATCGAACGTCGCGAGCATATCGGCCAAATCGTTGGCGTGCTCCTCTTCTTTCGCGAGTATGCCTTCGATCATCCGGCGGCTGGTCGGATCGTTTTCGCCAAAGTATCGGGCCATTTCTCCATAGGTGTCGATCGCAATGCGCTCCGCAATAAGGTCCTCCCGAATCATATCGGCTAATGAATCGCCTTCGACATATTCGGCATGACTTCTGGTCAGCAGTCCTTCGGGATTGAGATTGGGTGCGCCGCCGAGTTGTGTGATCCGTTCGGCAATTTCATCGGCATGTCCCTGTTCGTCTGTCGCATGTTGCTGAAACTCTTTTGCCACGGGTTCGGCGTGAATGCCCTTCGCCATGAAGAAGTGCCGTTTGTATCTCAGCACGCAGACAATCTCGGTGGCCAACGCCTCATTCAAGAGCTTCACCACGGTATCCCGATCGGCCTTGTACCCTTCCGTTACGGCGCCTTGCTCTACATGCTGGCGCGCCCGACGCCGAATTTCCTTCACATCTGTTAAAAATGCGCCTTTCATCGTCTCCTCCTCCTTCTGCTTGTCTAGTTGACTCGGGGATAGAACAGTCTCTGTTTCCTGGGCGCGGCAAAAGCACTTTTAGATCATAGCGCCATGCGCGCACATTCGCGAAACAGCCGGGACCCCCTCACATCACTTTTTTTTTGACTGCCATACAAAACTTGCGACCACCGCCGCCAGCTCCATCGGCTCAACCGGCTTTGAGACGTGCATCTGGAAACCTGCCGAAAGAGCACGCACCCGATCTTCGCCACGAGCATAGGCGGTCAACGCGACGGCTGGAATGTATCCGCCACGTTCCGATTCCATCTCTCGCACCTTTCGAATGAATTCGTATCCGTCCTCCCCAGGCATCCCGATATCGGAAATCAGCACATCCACCTTCCATACTTGCAGCGCTTCGTACGCTTCGCGAGCGGATGACGAGGCCCGCACGTCCGCGCCGCACCGGGAAAGCACCTCGACCAGGAGCGCGAGCGTTTCCGGTTCATCGTCTACGACCAGGACGCTGATCCCTTTCAAGTCCGGCGCGTGTTCGAACCCGAGATGCTGCGACAGGTCGATGAAGCCGTCCTTCTCATTTCCATTATGAGTCGACGGCGCTCCGACGATGGGGAGCGAGACGATGAACTTCGCGCCTTTGCCTTCTCCCTCGCTTTCAGCGTGGACGTTGCCACCATGCATTTCGACAAGATGCCGGACGATCGCAAGTCCGAGCCCCAATCCCCCATGACTTCTCGTGATCGAACTATCCCCTTGTCGAAAAAGGTCGAACATGTACGGCAGAAACTCCGGGCTGATGCCTTGACCCGTGTCCCTCACGACGAGGCGAACCTGCCCGTGTTGGCACTCCAGGGCAATCGTGACCTGCCCATCGCGCGGAGTGAACTTGATCGCGTTGGTGAGAAGATTCCATATCACCTGCTGCAGCCGATCGGAATCACCCGAGACCAAGCCGGCTTTCTTATCGATCACCTTTTCGATTTGAATCCCTTTCGCATCTGCGGCGGGACGGACCGAATCGACCGCCGCCTCGATAATGGTGCCCACTTCCAACGGACGCACATCCAAACGAAGCTTGCCTGTGCTGATGCGGGAGATATCCAGGAGATCTTCGATTAAGTGGGACTGGAACTTGGCGTTCCGTTCGATACTGCCGATAGCCCGCTGCGCGGTGGCATCATCCAATGTGCCGCCTCGGAGCATTTGCGCCCATCCGAGAATGGCGGTCAGTGGTGTGCGCAGTTCGTGCGATACAGTCGCGAGAAATTCATCCTTCAAGCGATTGGCATCTTGCGCATCGCTATACAATCGGGCGTTGGCTACCGCTAAGGCGGTTCGGCGGGCCAGCTCTTCGGCTAATTCCAAGTCGTCCGGCGTGAAGATTCCGCGGTCGCCGGCCCGCCCCAACGTCATGACGCCCAGCGTTTGTCCATGTACGGGCAACGGCACGATCATGACCGAATGACCGCCTAGCGTCCGATGCGCGGCGATGTAGTCTCGCGCGGCTTGGATGCGTTTCTTGTTGCTCGCCAAATCGACCAAGAGCATCGCCTCACGCGTGCGATGGACTCGCGTCATCGGATGGACATTCGACAATTCGTCCGGCGCGATGACCACGGCCGCTTGCTGCAAGATATCCCGTTGCTGCGGATCGCGATGGGCCAAAGTGGCGAGCCGAAATGTGCCGTTCTTAGTCATCATGCTGATCAATCCGTAGTCGGCCAGCCCTGGCACCAGGACGCGCGCGACACGGTCGAGCGTTTCATTCCGGTCCAATGTCGTCACCAGCACACGAGTGGCTTCCGCCAAGAATGACAGCCGTTCATGAGCCTGCTCGGCCTCGATCAGTGCCCGATCGCGGGCAACCAAAAATTCATCTTTCGCCTGATTGGCCTCTAACAATTCGCGCGTACGTTCTTGGACCATCTGTTCCAGCTTCCCGGCGTGACGAGCCAGCGCTTCTTTTTGTTCTTCCACCTGACGCTTGAGCTGGCGCGCTTGGATCGCGCGGCCGAGCGAAGCGATGAAATTATCCCGCTCGATCGGTTTTTCGATAAAATCGTATGCTCCGCCGCGTAGGGCGCGCACCGCCAAATCCCGCTCGCCGTGACCGGTGATCAATAAGGTGGGCGTACCCGGCCGCACTTGCCGCACTTTCTCTAATAGGCTTAGCCCATCCATTTCGGGCATCTTAATGTCCGTGACGATCGCATCATAATCGTGCTTCGCAATCAACATCAGGGCACGCGTCCCTGAGTCGGCCGTGTCGATTACAAGGTCAGGGATACGGGTACGAATATTATCCGGCAGTGCTTCCAATAGAGCAGGATCATCATCGACGATGAGGATGCGGGAAGGCATAGGCGTAGCTGTCCCTCTACAATCTTCTTGAAATCTAAGCAATCCCTGGGCCCCATCGACCTACATGGTTCGTTGAGGATGGTCCGTCACTGCTTGACATAAAAACATAATCATCTTGCTTTGTTGTCGTGGTCAGACCCAGGGACAAAGATATTTGTCGCGTAGTTGGAGAGCACGGGAAGTCGGTTCCTCTCGGAAATGTGTACACCTTGTCCAATGAGGGAACACTTAGTCCGCGTAATACCTATCTGAATGCGCGTACATTTTTTCTTTCCCCTTTGGAAGTTCGAACCATTGGGACTTCCATAAGCCCTGGACGCCATGTGGAAGGGGTATATTCCTTGCACCATTTTCCAAAGGGCATTTCCATGCACACCACGAGCAGATAGACTGACCTCATGGTGTAACTGGCGAATCTTCATAACAGGGGGTGACAGATGAGAGGACAACAGTGGCTTGCGATTATGGGTACGATCGGCATACTGGCCTTTCCCGCGGTTGACGCGCGGGCGGCATCACAAGCTCATAGTGATCAAAAGGATCTCCAGGGAGAGAAGCATGTTCAGGGCATCGTGGAAGACATCAAGAGCGATCAGATTCAAGTCAACATCGGTGAAGTACAGCCTCGGTTCATTCCGCTTACTCAAGCGAAAGAAAAAGGTATCCCGGACATCAAAAAAGGTGATCATCTCGACATCACGGTCAATGATCAAAACTTAATCGTCGATTACCATCTGGCAGATGGATCGGGCCAAGGTCATTCGGACGCCAAACATCAGGTTGTAAAGGGACAAATCGCTCAGCCGCTGGTGGTGGGTCACGATCAAGCCGTCATCCGCACCGCGGAGGGTAAGGAAGTCAGCTTTGTGATTCGCTCGCAAGCACGAAGCAAAATGGCGTCGATACCCGTCGGCACCGATGCGGTGTTTCTCGTGGACGAGACGAATAAGATCGTCGATGTAAATTTCGAGGGCAAGGAAGGGGTCAATCAAGCGGGGGACACCAAGGGAAAGAAATCGCCTTTAAAGGGCAACCAGCGCCGGGTGATAGGAACCATTGTCACGCCGCTCGATGCCAATCAAATCACGATTCGCACCGAGGATGGGAAAGAACAGCCGTACGAAGTTCGATCGCTGACGCAAGACAAAGCCACCAAGTTGGCCAAAGGTGAGTCTATTGTCTTGTTGATCGATGACGACAATAAGGTGGTGGATATCGCAGTGCCGCCATCGAAGAAGAGTAAGAAGTAAGAACGAACCGCCTCTGATTCCCACGTTGTGAGGGAAGGCCGGCATGCGGCCTTCCCTACTTCTCCACCACCGTTCTCGATTTTACAATTTCTCTCTCAGCCTTTAGAGCGCTCTCATGAACGCGACGAGCGCGGCCTTTTCTTCACGATTCAACTGCGTGCCCGACACGACATTGAAGAACTCCACGGTGTCTTCAAGGGTCAGCAATCTGCCATCGTGAAGATAGGGCGGAGAATCTTTGATTCCGCGAAGCACAAACGTCTTGATCGGACCATCCGCCTCCGCCCCAAACCGCTCGAGTTTGAGATCGTGCATCATGTGATCGGTGTATGCGGGTGGCTGGTGGCAGCCTGCGCACTTGGCCTTGCCAAAGAAGAGTTCCTCTCCCGCAATCTCCTGTTCCGTGGCTTTTTTACGATTGAGCCTGGCGGTCATCGGATCGAGTTTGGGCGCGGGAGGGAAATCGATCATATTCTGCATCTGTGCCATGTGGGGGATCTGAAATCGATCGATGATATTGACCCCCTTTTTGGCCGCCCGAATATGGTCGCCATTGAAATACGCGGTCCTCTGTTCAAATTCCGTGAAGTCTTCAACCGAACGCAAGCTTCGCTTCGATCCATGAATCTGCTGATTGAACACTCCCCGTAGGCTGACCGTATCGAGCCGCAACCGATCTCGCTGCGGCCTCGTGTCCGGGTTCAGATGGAACTGGCCCGTTGTGTGAAAATTGACATGGCAATCAAGGCATGTAACCCCCAGGCTCGGCTTTGGAGATTTACGATCGGGAGTGGCGTTAAATTCTTCTTGAGGGAACTGCGTGACCAGAAGACGCAGCCCATCCAGTTGCACCGGCGTGACCAGGCCGCGGAACAGGCGGTCGAAATTCTCGGCATTGAGGACTTCCCCTTGCGACACATCCCCCAGCTCCGGATGAGTCGTCAAAAAGATCGGCGGGGGAAACTCGGGCAGGAAACAATCGGGAAGATCAAACTCCACATCGAATCGTTCCAACCGCGGAAATTTTTCGATCTGGACTTGCGGAAACACTTGTCCCCCCACGTCGTGTTTCACGTGGGGCAGCCGGTGAAATCCGTCCGGAAACAGATGCTTCGCTCTGACCTCTTCAACATCCGTTTGACCCAGTTTCTCCCACGTGAGGCCGTTCTTCAGTTGCACGGTCGGGCCGATCGGCTGGGGTTTCCCTTTTGTCATCGTCGCGCCGGACTGCGTTTTGCAATCTAACGAATACCGGTCTCGCAGCAACTGCTTTTGCTTCGCCATGACTTTCGGCTTCTCGGCGATGTCTTTGGCTTGGACCTCTTCGGCAATTTGATACGCATCTTGGCCTGGAGGCGCGCCAAAGAGGTCGTAGGAAAAGTCGACGCCGTCGAACCCCTTCGTCTTGGTGTCTGCAATGGACGAGTTACGCCTATCCTTCGTCCGAGTTTTTTCGGTTGATCGGGTGTCCGTGCGTGGCTCGGCCATCGATTGATCCGGCGAGCCCTTTTCGGTTCCCCGCGGTTGAGCCAGCCCTGGTTCGCCCATCGTGCAAGCCCACCACACGCTGACCGTCCCGATCAGGACGGCGGCCGCGACCCCTTGCTTCTTCATTTCCATGATGTCCTCTCAGAATTGTTTGTTGCGGCTCAGCTGGAAGCTACCGTGTCTTGCGTCTAGCCCTGGTGTCTTCGCCGTCCTATTGGTCTTCGCCCTCCCATTTCTGGATCGGCCTGACCTTTGGCCATCCACTGCTCGTAGCCCATGAGGTACTCCTTAATTGCGTGTTGTGCAGGCGATAGTAGAATGAGCCTATAGCCCTCGTGGGATGACGCGCTATCAGCCGAACGTGAGATTTGCTGTGAGGGGGTGGATTCGGGCGCTGTCGATGGCCGCCTCATCGGAAGGCGAAGAGGCAGGCGAGTGCTGCGAGACACGCAGCACTCGCCCGGTTCATGGGACGATTACGCAACCTGTTTTCGAGACTTCTTGGCGCTGGCCGCTTCGCTCGCCGTTTTCACGTCTTGCTCTTCTTCCGGAGGCGGCAATACCGCCGGTAAACCCAACGCCTCGATCCAGAGTTCACGGCTCCAGCCTTCGCTATGATAGAGGTGCTCATCCTCCTCGTCCTCAATAGTTTCACACGCCTCTTTGAGCGCGGCACCGGCCTCACCCTTCAAGGTCTCGGCCGCCTGGCCCATCAACTCCCAGTTCTGATGGTCTTTCGTCTCCGCCGTAACGACACACTCGGCGGCGACCAGTTGGGCATCTTCAGCGCCACCGGATTTGAGGGCCATCTTCATCGCTTCCACCAGGGCTTCGCCTTTGCGCCGCACGATTTGCCGACCCGGAGTTTCTTTCGCCGGGTCCAGGCCCATCTTTTCGAGGAGGCCGCGCATCACCTGCTCGTGATGCCGCGTTTGTTCCAAATATTTTTGCCACTCTTTTTTCAAGTCTTCGTTTTTCACGCACCGGAGCGCGGTCTGATAGACCTCGACCCCGCCCGATTCGGTTTCCAATGCTTGGTAGAGCAGTTCGTGCAGCTGTTCGGTTTTCATATTACTCCTTCTTTGTGATACGGCCCTTGTTGGTCTTCGGTTCAAGCAGGCATTTGCCCCTTCATCTCGCGGTCAAAATGACGATGCAGCGAAATGCTCTTGATAAATTTCGATGCGATACGGCTTGAAGGCCCAGTGCCGGTAATCACGCCTTCGTCCGGCACTAAATACTCTTCCTCGTTTTTCGGCACTCCTTTCGTATAAGGAACGGCCGTTTTGTCGGACGCGAGATGCGCCGCCCGTAACAAATCTATACCCTCCCCTGTGGCGGCGATGGTCTTGCAATGGAGATAGGCTTCCTTCACGAAGAGCAGCGCTTTGGCATCGCCCTTCAAAATTTCCACGCTCTCCTCCCCACCTGGAATATAGACGGCGTCGAAGAGCACCGATCCGGCGGTAAGCAAACTAAAATCAATGTTGACCGCGGCGCCCTTCTGGCCTTTCAACGACCCTAGCCTCGGAGCGACAACTTTCGCTTGGGCGCCGGCGGCCACCAATGCCTTTTTCATTCCGGTGAGGTCGGCATCATTGACCCCATCGGCCGCAAGGATGGCAATCTTGCGCGTGGCGATGGTTCCCGGCTCGGTGACGAGCATGCTCAAGGCTTCCGATCGGGCCGCCATGGCGGTCGGACGCTGGGGTTGATGCTGCTTAACATTGCCGTCTGCCGGCACGCTCAGATTGAGAGGACCGGTCAGCTTTGGAACCGATATGCCCAGCCCTTGCGCGACGAGACCAGCAAGGGTCTTATCCACATTGGCCAATAATCCGACCATGCGCTCTCGAATGGCAGGGACCTCGACTTTGCCTAATTCGAACCGCAAGGCCTGCACGATGTGCGCCTTCTCGGCATGCGATTGGCTGTTGTAGAACAGCGCAGCCTGGCTAAAGTGATCGAAAAACTTCTCCCCACGCCCCCGAATCTTTCGCGCATCGATCTTCTCCGCGTAACTGATAAACCCGCCCATGTCCGCTTTTGCTTGCATGGGGCACCCACCGCCCAGCGTATTCGGCTGATAGCTGACGCGGCCTTGATTGATGGTCTGCCGCATGTGGCCGTCGCGTTGATTGTTGTGCACTGGAGCCACCGGGCGATTGATCGGAATCTCGTGAAAATTAGGACCGCCGAGGCGAATCAATTGGGTATCGGTATAGGAGAACAGGCGTCCTTGCAACAACGGATCGTCGGTAAAATCGATGCCCGCTACGATGTGCCCCGGATGAAACGCGACCTGCTCCGTTTCGGCGAAAAAGTTGTCCGGATTGCGGTTCAGGGTCAATTTACCGATGCGGGTGACGGGAACCAGTTCTTCTGGGATCAGCTTGGTGGGGTCCAAGAGATCGAACTCGAACTTGTGTTCGTCTTTTTCCTCGACCATCTGTACGCCGAATTCCCATTCCGGGAAATTTCCATTTTCGATGGATTCCCACAAATCGCGGCGGTGAAAATCCGGATCGATGCCGGAGATCTTTTGCGCCTCATCCCAGACAACCGAATGGACACCGAGCAGCGGCTTCCAATGAAATTTTACAAAGCGCGATTTGCCCTTGTCGTTGACGAACCGAAATGTGTGGACGCCGAATCCTTCCATCATGCGGAAGCTTCGTGGGATAGCCCGGTCGGACATGACCCACATGATCATGTGCATGGACTCAGGCATCAAAGAAATGAAATCCCAGAAGGTGTCATGCGCCGACGCGGCTTGCGGCATTTCGTGATGCGGTTCCGGCTTGATGGCATGGACCAGATCGGGAAACTTCACTCCGTCTTGAATGAAAAACACCGGAATATTGTTACCGACCAAATCATAGTTGCCTTCGTCCGTATAAAATTTCACGGCGAAGCCACGCACGTCGCGAGCGAGATCGGATGATCCACGTGATCCAACGACGGTCGAAAATCGGACGAACACAGGCGTCTTCACCGAGGGATCTTGCAGAAAGCCGGCTTTGGTGTAGGGCGCCATCGATTCATAGACTTGAAAAAATCCGTGTGCGGCCGCTCCGCGCGCATGGACGACCCGCTCGGGAATACGTTCGTGGTCAAAATGGGTGATCTTCTCGCGAAGATGAAAATCTTCCAGTAATGACGGACCGCGCTCTCCAGCTTTCAGCGAATTCTGATCGTCATTAATCCGAAGTCCCTGATTAGTCGTCAGGTATTCGTCCGTAGCCTCCTCCCGATTCACTCCAAGTTCATCGACTTTTGCGTTCTCTACTTTCTGCTTACCCTTTGCCATTCAAACCCCTCTCCACAGTGAAGTGCACCTGACGTAGTTTTGCGCGGCTCACGTTGCGCGACCATCATCGCGCAGAACGTGACTCGTCATGATAAAGCCTCCATAGGGCGCACACAGAGTCCAGCTAGCGCACCTTTCATGTAGGAGCGTGAGAAGACTATGGATTGAAAAGAGGGCGAGCACAAAAAGCCGGCCGGTGTGATTCAGAGGATGGACGCTCGAATGATGGGCACTCGAATAACGGCGTCAGGGGAGTTTGGGCATGACGATCTTGAGCGAGGCTCCCTGCAAGGCTTTTAGAAAGGCCAATAAATCTGCCTTTTCTTCCGGAGTAAGACTCAGCGGCTTCATCAACGGACTGAGGTTCGGATTTGGCTCGCCTCCTTTATTTTTAAATTCGATGACGTCTTCTAGTGTTTTAAACACGCCGTCGTGCATATAGGGCGCTGTTTCGGTGACGCTCCGCAACGTGGGTGTTTTAAATGCGCCCTTGTCGCGTTCCCGTCGGCTGACGTTGTAGCGACCCAAATCTTCCTTGAGTAATCCTTCTTGCGGCACGCCCAGATTGTGGAATTGATTATCGGTAAAGTTCGGCCCGTTGTGGCACAGCACGCAACGCGCTTTACCCTTGAAAAGCTGCATGCCTCGTATGGCCGCTTCATCCATGGCCTTCGATTCGCCCATGGTGTATTTATCAAAGGCGGAGTTGGCCGACACGATGGTCCGTTCAAATGCCGCAATCGCGTCGGCAATTCCTTGCAAACTCACGCCTGCACCAAAAACCGCCCGAAATTGTTTTTGATAGCCGGGAATCTTGGCGATTTTCGGCACCACCGTTTCATGTGTTTCCGCCATTTCAATCGGATTATGAATCGGCCCAATGGCCTGCTCTTCTAATGACGTCGCCCGCCCATCCCAGAATTGAAACGGATTGAAGCTGGTGTTGTAGACCGTCGGCGCCTGACGGCCACCCGCCGTACCAAACGCGCCGAGCGAAAACTGTCTGGCGTCGGCGAACCCGGTACCGGGATTGTGACAAAACGCGCATGAAATCGCATTGTTCTTCGAGAGCCGTCCATCGAAGTATAATTGTTTTCCGAGATTCACTTTCTGCACGAAATTGACATTCGTTTGTGGCATTGGAACGTAGGCAGGCAACGGACCGATATCCGGCACGGTGACACCATCGACGACGATCCTGTCCATGGCTTTTTCCGACGAGGGAGACTCTTGTGAGAGCGCTTGATGCGTGAACCCAATTATCAGCATGCTGAGCGACAGCACCAACCGAATCGCAATGGCAGCAGTCATTGAAGTCCTCTCATTGTTCGGACATCTTCTCCCGAGACGCGCTCATTTTTGCCGGACTAAAATGCGGATGGGGGAGCCGGGGAATCCATAGTGATCCCGAATTTGTTTTTCAAGAAATCGCAGATAGGTTTTGCCGATATCGTCGGGGTGGCCGACAAAGAGCGCGAAGGTTGGCGGTTTCGTGGCAACTTGCGTGATGAACACAGACTTGGAGGCTTTGTTGGGTTTCCCGCGGCGGACGGGTAACGGCTGCACTTCCAAAATCTCCTGCAGAAACTTGTTTAGGGCTCCCGTGGGTACGCGATGCGTGAACGCCGTCATCACTTCGTCGATCTGCGGAAACAGCTGATCCACCGTCTTCGGTTTCTTGGCCGTTCCAAATACGATCGGCGCCCACGGTAGAAATCGGTAGCGGCGACGCAACTCGAGTTCATACTTGGCTCTGGCTTCGGGATCGCCCGCACGCAAATCCCATTTGTTGATGAAAAGAACGCAGGCGCGGCCTTGCTTGAGAATCAACCCGGCGATTTTGGTGTCCTGTTCGGTAATGCCTTCGACGCCATCCATCAGGAGCACCGCGACGTCCGATCGCCCCATGGCAGTGAGCGCCCTCGCGACGCTGAACCCTTCGACCTCGCCATGCTCAATGCGACCCCGTCTCCGAATGCCGGCCGTATCCGTCAAAATGTACTGATGATCGTTGTAGAGCACCGCCGTGTCGATGGGATCGCGCGTCGTTCCTGGCACGTCGCTCACGACCATTCGCTCTTCGTCGAGTAACGTATTAATGAGCGTCGATTTCCCGACGTTGGGTCGGCCCACCACCGCGACGCGTGTCACCGCAGTGGGTCCGGCGTCGGCATCCTGCTGCGGCAAGGCCGGGTAGACGGCTTCGAGCAGCTCATCGACACCCACTCCGTGCTCCGCAGATGTGGGAAATAAAGTGTCTTGCCCCAGGCGGTAGAAATCCGCTAACAAGGGAGTAGATGAAGGCGTGTCGATCTTGTTGATCGCGTAGTACACGGGTTTTTTGACACGCCGCAGCAGCGTGACGATTTCCTCATCGGGCGGCGTCAAGCCGGCGCGGCCATCCATGACGAAAATCAGAATGTCCGCTTCCGCTATCGCAATTTGCGATTGTCGGCGAATCAGCGAGAGCATGCTGTCGGTCGACGTGGGATCGAGGCCACCGGTATCCACCAAGCGGAATGGCCGCCCGCGATAGGAGCCGTCGGCGTAGTTGCGGTCGCGCGTCACTCCCGGCAAATCATCGACTATCGCACTGCGCTTGCCCAACATACGATTGAACAGGGTCGATTTGCCGACGTTAGGACGGCCGATAATGGCGACCAGCGGAGGCGTGATGGTGAAGAGATCCTGAGTCATGATGGGCACTTCTGTCGAACGTATCATAGGAATTTTCCGAAAAACAAATGGGGCAATAGGAGACCGAGCGCACTCTAACATAGTCTCGGCTATAATGACTTAACCGAATGTTCAGAGAAGACTGAGTCGTTTCACCCTGAGTACACCATGGGACCGATCAACGGATTTGACTGGCATCAAGTGGACGACGTCCTGTTGGACATGGACGGTACGCTGCTGGACCGCCATTTCGATAATTTCTTTTTTGAAGAGGAACTCCCTCGGCGGTACGCGACGAAGTATGGGCTGGACGCGGCTGAGGCACGAGAGAAACTGTTCGCGCTCTATCGGTCCGTCGAAGGGGAACTGAACTGGACGGATCTGCACTATTGGACACGGACCCTCAACATTGATGTGATTGCGATGACAAAGGAGTTCGATTATATGATTGGATTCCTACCCCATGCGGACGAGTTCTTGCGGCATTTACACGCCAAGGGGAAGCGCATGCATCTCGTCACGAATGCCCATATGGCCGGAGTCGCTATCAAAGTCGAGAAGACCGGACTGGATAGATACGTCCACCGAATCTTGGATGCCTTCGAGGTGGGTTATTTAAAAATGCGACCAGAATATTGGCCCATCTGCCAACGGCTTCTCGGCTTCGACCCGAAGCGCACGCTGTATCTCGATGATGACGAATCCTGCCTCGACGCCGCCCAGCAATACGGCATCGGCCATATTTATCACAGCGCGAAATCCAGCACGCAACTTCCTGCGCAACGATCTACGCGGCATCGTTCGATTGAAAGCTTGGCGGCGTTTATACAGCGCTAAACGATCCATGTTATCTGAAACTGCCAAACTCTGGTTAACGGTCTGGTCTGGTTCTACAAAGCGATGTATGACACAAAGCTAGTCGTCTCTTTGTTACTCCGAAGACCTGATATCCATAATAAGTTTTCATATGAGAACATCTGATCAAATTAAGGCATACATTAAGGCAACAGTGGCAGACGAACTGCCTCAAGTCACGTTAGCAGGAGTCCGCGAGTGGATTACCGAGCGACTGTCAGATCCATATATTCTTCGACTATCAGAAAATTCGGAAAAAACTAAGTTGAGAGAGTTTTGGATCGTCACTGATCATAAAGGTGGGAAACATTACCGAATTGCGTATGATGCCGATGATGATAGCTTCAGTATAGTCACATCACTCGCGTCAGGTGTCGATTGGTACATGGGTAACTACGGTTCATTTAGGGAAGCTGTAGAGAATATGTAGTGACGCCACTACCACCCTCAGTTTATTGTCACCCTGTTCACACCTGCTCCGGTCTCCACTGCAAGCCCAACATGAGGATGCGCTGCATGAGCGCTTGGTAGGAGAGGCCTGCGCGCTTGGCCGATTCGGCGAAGTCTTCGCCTTTGGCAATCTGCGGATTGGGGTTGGCCTCGAGCACATACACTTTGCCTTGCTTGTCCATCCGCAGATCGATGCGCGCATAGCCGCTTAATTCCAAGGCTCGATAGACGCGTCGGCAAATGTGCTGGATTCGCTCACACTGATCTAAGGAGACATCCTTGACTTCACTTGTTTGGATGCCGTGTTTCTCTTGATATTTCACGCTCCATTTCACCCGTTCGGTCGCGATGTGATGGACGTTGTCCGGCATCTTGGTGAATTGCATTTCCCAAATCGGAAACACGCGCAACCGCTCGTTACCCATTACTCCAACATATAGCTCGCGCCCCTCGATGAATTGTTCCACCAGCGCATCTGTCCCGATGCTGTCATGGATGAACGTGACGCGCTCTTTGAGCTTCTCTTCCGAGTCGACGACGGACGCTTGCGAAATGCCGATGGACGCTTCTTCGGTCAAGGACTTTACGATCAGAGGAAACCGCAGACGTTTCTTAAGACGAACCTTTTGTCCACGCCGGATCACGGCGAATTCCGGCACTGGAATCCGATGATACGCCATTAACTTTTTAGACAGCGATTTATCTCGGGCCAGCATGAGTCCTCTGGCGTTGCTGCCCGTGTACGGCATGCGGAGCATTTCCAAAAAACTCACGATGTTGTGATCGAACATGACAATGTTGTCGAAGGCTTCGAGCAAATTGAAGATGATATCCGGCTCCCAATCTTTGATGGCATTGCGCGCGACGGAAAGATCATCCTGAAGCCCTAATGGTTTGACTTCGTGACCAAGTTTTTGGAGCGCCGTCACGACGTCGTATTCCGTTTTCCACTCGGCGTGCTCCGCCTCGGACGCCGACGCGTTCTCCGGCGGAACGAGATGGGTGTGCACCAGCACAAGCACGCGCAGAACTTTCATAAGGCGATCCGATGTCCTCCGGTCAACAGGTGATTCATGGCTTGCACCGTCAACAAAACGGTAAATTCTGTTTTCGCTTGCTCTTCCGGCACGGCGAGTCGGAGATTCAATTCCTGACAGCGGGCGATCAAATCCTCGAAGACCTGATCGACCGTGTACTGATAAATACCCGTCCAGCTCGCGACGAGCCGGCGAACCGGTTTTCGAATGCGTGTCAAAAATCGTAGCGCGGTCATATTGTCTGCAAACTCCGGGGCATCGGAAAATAATCGCCTCAGATCCCGATCGTAGACGGTCGGTCGACCGACGCCATAGTGCCGCCGCTTTTTCTTATAATGTTGCCGTAAAGTCTTGCGCAGGTGGCGCACAGGATCGACCTCTTCGAGGGTAGCGACACGCGGCTCTCGGCCTGCGAGAGACCGCATCAGCCGATCGACATAGGCCAGTTTCTTCAAAGCCGGCCACCCGGCATACCGCGGCTCCCATTGCGACCCAGGCGTCAGCCATACCGCAAACGTCTCGGCGAAATCTTCGTCCGGATGACTTTGCGCATACCACGATCCCAGATGGACGACAAAACTTTTACTGTAGGGTTGAAATGAATAGTGATCCGGATACGGCACGGAGGACTTGCCGAATAGACGTTGGCGTTGCGGGCGGCGGCGAATCGCAAACGCATTCTCGATGGCATGGCCGGCTTCGTGCCGCATGATGCGCATACACCATTCCACGTCGCCTCCTTCCACCTCGAGCATTTGATTCAATTCGAGTTTGGCAAGGCGTGGATGGGCGAGGTAAAACGGAATGGCGATGCCGGGGACGCCATCGGGCGTGAACCATTCCTCCGACAGCCAGAAATGCGGCCGGAACTTGAGCGCACGGGCGTCCAGTTCGGCATAGAGCTGCGCAATCCGCTCTTCCAACGGACTGCCTTCGATCTGAATATGAAGGTCACAGAACCGCAGATCGAGCAATTGTTCGTCCGGCCATCCGGCCCAATCGGAACGAGCCTCAGAGGCATTGACTGTGTCCGATCCGGAAATGTCGATGGCCTTGTCGGTCGTCATCCTGGATGTGGCTCCAGCTCCCGGATTAAGTATAGCAAAGGAATGTACGTATGACGTCGATGAGCCTCGGCTTTGGCCCCTATCGCGCGGCTTGAGAGTTACTTTTTAGATGGATGCGCAGGCCGCGCGACACCTCGATACATATCCGCCCCTGGTCGCGACACGCTCTCCATCACAAAGCGATCTAACCGCTCGATGGTAAATCCGTTCTCCACGATGAGCCGGTCGACCTGGCGATTGAGATGGCACCCGCAGGCGAAGAGCCGTTGAAAGGGGTTCAAGATGTTTTGCCAGCGGGCAACTTTAGGATCGTCACTCCGACCGTGTTCGAGAAAGACAAACGTGCCGTCGGATCTAAGCACGCGACGCACCTCGCTCAACGCACGAAGAGGATCGGCGATCGAGCAAAGCGTCCAAGTGCTGACGACACAATCGAACTGCTGATCCTCCCACGGCAAGGCTTCGGCGCGTAGGCGGAGTACTTCGACGGGCATGGCAAGAGGTCTACTTCGCTTTGCCACCCGATCGTCCAGGAGGCGGGTCGGTTCGATGCCGGTCAGCCACGTGACTGCGCTGGGGTAGTGGGGCAGGTTTAATCCCGTTCCGAATCCGATTTCCAACACTCGGCCCGACACGCCGGCGAGCGCCCGCTTGCGTTGCTCTTCGAACGCCGGCGCACGCATCACGTGATCCATCAGGCGAGGAAATATGTAGTCGGCGTACAATCCCACAGATTCGGACGCCCTTTCAGCCGATCATCCTCTTTAGTTTTACACTCTAGCCGAGATCATGGGTAGACGGAAAAATTGACAGTCAAAATTGATCTCGCTCCAACGATATCATCCCAGCTGATTTGATATTTCTCACAAATTTAGCCTGCTCCTGTCCAATACGCTGTCAGGCCCGCTTAACATTAAGTAATATGGTCTAGGCCGATGTACTGGCTGACCAAGGGGTTTCACGCATGGCAGACAATTTGATTACCCTTTTACCTAAACCATTCCCATTAAGCAGATGCTCCTCCCTATTAACCTATTTGAATACCGTCGACAGCGGCCGGTCAGTAGGACGCGGGTGCGCCTGCGCAAGGTGGTCATGCCGTGCATCCAATTTGTGCCTGTATGGCGACTTCGCACACGGCTGTGGCAATGGTGCGGAGCAAACATCGACTCGACGGCGTGGATTGCCCGTACCGCCATGCTCGACGAAGAAGCGCCGGAGCTGGTCACGATCGGCGAAGGGGTCCGAATCTCTTACGGCGTCATGCTGATTACCCATAGCGATCTGAACAAGGAAGTGGGGCCCATCCACATCGGCCCGCAATCGTGGATTGGAGCGGGCGCCGTCATTCTTCCGGGCGTCACCATAGGCGCCTATGCCGTGGTCGGTGCGGCCGCGTTGGTAAACAAGGACGTCCCGGCCGACGTGCGCGTCGCCGGTGTGCCCGCCAAAATCATCAATAATACCGGCGTACCCAAAGAATGGATTCATATTACCGACGATAATTATGAAACAATGGCGGGATCCCGTCGATCGGAGGATGTGGAGAAACCCGCGGCCGCTGCTCTCCATGAACAGGAACGATCGGTTTAGACATTCATTCGGCTGGTTTTGAGTCGGTTGACTTCTCGCCTTTGACTGCCTTCTTAACGGCGCTCGCGGTGTTACGTGCTGCCTTGGAGATCTCTTTTCCCGCTTCCCTTCCAATCTCTTTTATTTTTTCGAACGCTTTGGGGATCGGTTTCGACGCGTTATCGGCCTTTTCTTCGGCCCCGACCAGGGCTCTCAGTCCAAAAAGCATGAGAGCCAGGATCGCCAAGGCAGCCCATCTTTGCATGCGCCGAATTCTCATACTCCCTCCCTTTCTTCCTTCAGCTTGATCGAATGAGTATGCAATGCCTTAAGGCAGATCAAGCACGTACCGAACCGGCCTTCCCAACACGCTTTCGTTGGTCAGCACTTGATAGGGCGGAAAATCGGCTCGCAGCCGCGCGATCAGACGTTTCGCAGGAAAGTCTCCTTCGTGTTCGCAGATCCAGACTTCGTGACCGGTCTCCACGTCATGAAATCGTCGCAGTACGCGAAACCGAGGGTCTTCCATATAATAAGCAGACAGCCATCCGGCGAGAGCATGCACCACCCACCCATGGGTCTGCGCATACTGTCGAGTAACTCCCAATTCCGTCTGCCGCTGTCGATCGGGCGTGTCCACCGTTTTTCTCTCTATTTCCATCGAATCTGCCTGAGAGCCTAAACGATTCGTACGCGGTGGACAAGTCTTTCACTCACAGGAGAGGATAGGAATTCGTATCGCACGAGGGGTAAGATAGCCCGTGCATGAAAAACTGATCACGGTGAGCAGCTTGGCCTCCGCGCTCGCGGTACACCGGGCGCAGGGCCGGCGCATTGTCTTTACTAACGGTTGTTTTGATGTAATGCACATCGGCCACACGCGTTACCTGCAAGCCGCACGGAACTTCGGCAATGTCCTCGTTGTAGGCGTCAATACGGACCGTTCCGTGCGTGGTCTGAATAAGGCGCCCAACCGACCGATCGTCCCGGAGCAGCAGCGCGCCGAAGTGCTTGCCGCGCTGGCCTGCGTGGATTATGTCGTGCTCTTCGATGAGCCGGACCCCGGACGATTGATCGCAGAGATTGGACCGGACGTGCTCGTGAAAGGCGGCGATTGGACACCCGACAAGATCATCGGCCGCGAAACCGTCGAGGCCCGAGGCGGGACCGTGAAAACCATTCCGCTGGTCCCCGGCGTGTCGACTACCGCCATCGTGGAGAAAATTAAGAAAGACGTTCTTTGTGATTCGTGAATCGTTCGTCATCGAAGGGACGCCGGAACAAGGACGCCGGGAACGATTCACGAACACGTATTGACGACACCCATGTCTGCACCCGCACATCCCTTCCAGTATTGGGATCAGCTGCTTCAGCCGGTTCGCGATGCCTTCGGCCATATCCAAAGCCGGGCGTGTTTGACCGGCGTTCATGGCGCGATGGGTGCGTTTGCGATCAGCGTGCTGACTCGATCCGAAGGACCGTCCGTGCTCATCGTCTCCGCATCCGACGAAGAAGCGGAGCGCATGTATGACAACCTCTGTTTCTTTCAGACCTTGTTCGGTCTTTCGACCGACACCCTCGCCTTTTTCCCCGAGTGTGAAACGCTGCCCTACGA
>Ga0157378_10001793_pt1 | contig 19281 bp, 21 predicted proteins | sample M65metaG_FD_115309 | JGI IMG/M metagenome (GOLD analysis project Ga0157378, IMG submission 115309) | Miscanthus rhizosphere microbial communities from Kellogg Biological Station, Michigan, USA - M6-5 metaG | ecosystem: Host-associated > Plants > Roots > Rhizosphere > Soil | place: USA: Michigan...
AGCGAACAGAAGCAGGACCGCGATTTTTCTCACCGGCGCGGAATTCTAACGGACAGGAAGCCTCATGTGCGGAATCATCGGATATGCCGGCACGCGTGATGTCGTGCCGGTTCTCATCGGCGGGCTGAAAAAACTCGAGTATCGCGGCTACGACAGCGCCGGAATCGCCGTCATTGATGACGACGGCGTCCAGGTCGTGCGCGCCGAGGGGAAGCTGTCGAACCTCGAAGGGAAGCTGGAGGAGCGGCCGCTCCACGGCACCTTCGGCATGGGCCACACTCGCTGGGCCACGCACGGCAAACCGAACGAGAACAACGCCCATCCGCACCGCGACTGCAGCGGCAAGGTCGTGGTCATCCACAACGGCATCATCGAGAACTTTCTCCCGCTCAAACAGCGGCTGCAGAAGGCGGGGCACGAGTTCAAGACCGAGACCGACACCGAGGTCGTGGCCCATCTCATCGAAGAAACGATGAAGGATGGGACCAGGTTCGTCGAGGCCGTGCGCAAGACTCTCAAGGAGATCGAGGGCCACTACGCGCTGGTCATCATCGACGGTGGCGATCCCGGCACGATCGTGGCCGCGAAGCAGGGGCCGCCGCTCGTGGTCGGTCTCGGCGAGAACGAGAACTTCATCGCCTCCGACGTCGCTCCGCTGCTCACCTACACCCGCAACGTCATCTATCTTGAGGATGGCGAATACGCCGTCGTCAACCAGCACAACGTTGCGGTCTTCGATGCGAGCGATCAGAAGGTCGCGCGCGAGCCGAAGCGGATTTTGTGGGATGCGGTGATGGCGGAGAAGGAAGGCTACCGCCACTACATGCTCAAGGAGATCCACGAGCAGTCGCGCGCGGTGCGCGACACCTTCACCGGCCGGATGTTCGAGGAATCTGGCGAGATTTTCTTCAACGATCTGCAGCTGACCTCGGACGATTGGGCGAAGATCAAAAAGGTCCACATCGTCGCGTGCGGCACCTCGTGGCACTCTGGACTGGTGGGCAAGTTCCTGCTGGAGGAGGCGGCGCGCATCCCCATCGAAGTCGACTACGGCTCGGAGTACCGCTACCGCAATCCGATCATCGACGAGAGCACGCTGGTCATCGGCGTCACGCAGTCAGGCGAGACCGCCGACACGATCGCCGGCATGCAGGAGGCGAAGCGCCGCGGGGCCAAGCTGATCACCATCTGCAACGTCATCGGCGCCGCCGCCACGCGCATGTCGGAAGGGGTGATCTACACCAATGCCGGGCCGGAGATCGGCGTGGCTTCGACCAAGGCTTTCACCACGCAGCTGACGGCGTTCTATCTCCTGGCGCTCTACGTCCGCCAGCTCCGCGGCGACGATCTCGACGACCGCCGCTACGCCATGCACGAGATGCGGGTGATCCCGCACAAGATCGAAGACATCCTGGCCAGGCAGGAGAAGCACATCGAGGCGCTGGCGCACAAGTACGCCAAGTCGCAGGACTTTCTCTTCCTCGGCCGCGGCGTGCATTACCCGATCGCGCTGGAAGGGGCGCTCAAGCTGAAGGAGATCTCGTATATCCACGCCGAGGGCTATCCGGCGGGCGAGATGAAACACGGACCGATCGCGCTGATCGATGAGAATCTGCCGGTGGTGGCCATCGCCACGCACACTCCGGTGTACGACAAGGTCGTCTCCAACCTGCAGGAAGTAAAAGCGCGCGACGGCAAGCTGATCGTGATCTGCGACGAAGGCGACGAAGCCATTCGCAAACTGGCCGACGATGTGATCGAGATCCCCTGGACGATCGAACCGCTGCAGCCGATTCTTTCGGTGATTCCGACGCAGCTGCTGGCGTATTACATCGCGTTGCGAAGGGGTTGCGATGTGGATCAGCCAAGGAATCTGGCGAAGAGTGTGACGGTGGAGTGAGCCGCGACCGGTGCTAAAAAATCACTGTCATCCTGAGCCGCCGCAGGCGCGTAGCCGCAGGCGGAGCGCCGGAGGACGGTCGAAGGACCGTCCTCGACCCCTCCGGGGTGTCGGCGGTTCAGGATGACAGGTTTACCAATGCGGTTTCGGTACACCCCACCCTACGACTGGGACGGCATCCTCAACTTCCTCCGCCCGCGCGCGATCGCTGGCGTGGAGGTAATCGGAAGCGATTTCTACGAGCGCGAAGGCGTGCGCGTGACGAATGACCCGGCCAATCACGCGTTGATCGTCAACGCCGAGCACGATCGCGTGCGGAAGATGTTCGACGTCGACGCCGACATCACCGCCATCGAAAAAACGTTCCGCAACGACAAAACGCTCGGGCCGCTGATAAGAAAACATCCCGGCATTCGCGTGCCCGGAACCTGGAATCCGTTCGAGATGGCCATCCGGGCCATGGTCGGGCAGCAGATCAGCGTGGCCGGGGCGACCACAATCATGGGCCGCATCGCTTCGCGTCACGGCGTGACTCCGATGTCGCTCATGCGCGCGCGGACGAATCCGGGGATGCCGCAGGTGCGCTGGGATGCCATCCGCGGTCTTGCCCGCGTGGTGGCGCGCGGGGAGATGACGTTCGCGCGCGGCGCGACGCTGGAAGAGTCGATCGCCAGCCTGACCGCGCTTCCCGGCATCGGCCCCTGGACTGCGCACTACATCGCCATGCGCGCCCTCCGCGAGCCGGACGCGTTCCCCCACTCCGACCTCGGCGTGCGCAAAGCCGCCGGCATGATCAGCGACCGCGAGCTGCTCGCGCGCGCGGAGGCATGGCGGCCGTTCCGGGCGTACGCGACGATGCTGCTTTGGAGAAGTTTGTAAAAGGCTGCGATGGAGCGCTGGCGTCCTCGCCGGCTGGACCGGCGGCGTCCCGCCGCCTTCCGGCAAGACACCAACATTTTGCCAAGCACGCGGCGGCGAGGACGCGCGCCGAGCCAGCCGGCGTGACGCCAGCGCTCCGAACGGTCTCGTAGATTGCTTTGTTAATCTATCAACCATGCTCCGCTACACCTACGCCGACACTCCCATCGGATCGATCCTCATCGCCGGCGATGGCAACGCCATCATCGAAACCTACTTCGCCGGCGCGAAGCCGAAACCCGATTGGATCCGCGATGACGACGCACTGCGCGATGCCGCCGATCAGTTGCGCGCGTACTTTGCCGGAGAACGCCAGTCGTTCGATCTCCCGCTGGCGCCGCGGGGAACGGGGTTTCAACTGTCCGTCTGGGATGCGCTGCAACGGATCCCCTACGGCCAGACCACGACCTACTCCACGATTGCCGAGCGCATCGGCCGGCCGGCCGCAATCCGCGCCGTCGGCGCCGCCAACGGCGCCAACCCGATCCCGATCATCATCCCCTGCCACCGCGTCATCGGCGCGAACGGCTCATTGACCGGCTTCGGCGGAGGCCTCGACGTCAAACGACAACTGCTGGCGCTCGAGGCGCGGGTGGCGGGGCAGACGCTGTTCTGAGTCCGATCATTGATCGCGGTAGGCGATCACAATCTTTCCCTGCACCGGAAGGGAGACCGTACCGACCTTCTGGTAAATGTAGATTTTTCCGCCCGGGCGGGCGATGTACAGGTTGAATGTGCCGGGAGGAAGAAACTGCGGCAGCACGACGCTGCCGTCACGCGCCGTGCCGAGCAGCTGAAACATATTGAGGCCGTTCAGTTCACCGAGATCGTGCAATGCCCCCTGCGGGATGTATTCACCATCCGGTGGCGCTGCCATGACAAGGGCCGACTTTGTAGGCGGCGCATTGCTCGGCAGCAGATAAACAACTCCTCGGCTGGGCTGTAGCAATGTCACTGTGTTCTCGCGACCAGCCTCCATAGTCGTGATGCCGAGGGCGTGGCCGGCAGCGGCGATATAGAAGGTAGTGCCTGGATCTGGTTCGGAATCAAAATGGAAGCGGCCTTGCCCGTCACTTACAGCTTCGAAGTTGGCCTGTACTGACATCTCATCGGCATATCCGCCGCTGATTTGTGCTCCGGGAATCGGCAGGCCGTTTGTGCCGATGACGCGTCCCGCGATGATGCCGCTCCGTTCAAGAGCAACGGTCGATTCCGCCGCGCTGTTATTCAGCGGAACGTCGACTGTCTTGCCGCGGTATCCGCGAGCCTGAACGTTAAGATGGGCAACTCCTTCAGGAAAGCCATCGAAGACCAGCCGCCCGGCATCGTCGGTTTCGCTGAATCCCATCGATGCACCGCCACCCTTGAATTCCAGGCGGCGGTCAACAGTGGCCCGGATGGGTGCTCCTGTCGTTGCATCGACGATTCGGACCGAACCGCCGGATGCCGGCAGTTCAAAATCCGCGCGATAGTCAGGTCCTGTTAGGGCGACGTTCTGGTGTGCAGAGTATGGCGCATGCCCAGGCCGGCCCGGTTCCAGGATTCCTAGCGAAAGCTCGCCCGATTGGTAGGTCGTAAACATGTACACGCCCTGCGAATCGACCGTAGCCGATCCGAGAATCATTTTCGCGTCGTGACGGTCGGCGAGCTCTACGAGTGCGCCGGCTACACCCTCACCTCGGCGCCTGACGGTGCCATGAATTGCGATCGGAACGGGAGCTAGATCGATTACAGCGGTTTCCGCTGTGACTTCCATCTCTCGGTAAAACAGCTTGCGACCGGAGGCGTTCTCAATCGACAGGCGCTTGCGGCCGTAACTCTGAAGCGGGAGTGTAGTCGTCCCCTTATGGAGCTGAACGCGACTTGAAGAAATGAACCTGGGACGGGGTTCCTCGTTCACTTCGCCGAGAACCAGGCTCCCGCCTTTGAATTCGGACTCGTCCTTCGGCAAGGTAATCCGCGCAATGATTGCGGCTTGAGGCCGCAGAGTGATGTCCGTGAGCATCAATGCCCGCGGCTCCTTCAGATCGACAATTGGTGTTGCCGTTGTTGCATACCCTTCCGCGCGAATACGCCATCGGAGGGGAACAGGGGACGGACCGACCGATGAAAAGGTCACGCGGCCGCGGGCATCGGTCACTGCCGACCATCGCCGCGCGTAGATCAGCCTGGCCGTGTCGGAATTCATAATGCCGGGTGGATCCCAGGTCACGGATGCGCGCGCGATTGGTTGGCGACGCTTTGAGTCGACCACGCGAAAGGAAACCGTCGCGGTTGGACTGCAAGTGATGTCGCCGAGGTCGGTCTGCTGGCCCGCCGCCATCACAATGCCAGGGCGGATACGGGAGCCTGTCTTGTCGCCGAGAAGAGCCCCTTCGTAGACGCCTTCGGGAAGTCGTGTTTCGAATGCACCATCCGGCGAAAGCGTTAGCGGGATTTCATCGGTAACCTTCGATCCGGCACGAAGCACGATGAGAAAGACACGCTCATTCGTTGTTGCGGCCGGGCGACGCAGCTTGCCTCGAAGCACGCCGAGCTCGCGAAGCGAGAGCGGCCGATGCTGATCGAGGTCGGCCGCCGTATAGGTCGTGGGTTCGAACCTGCTCAGGCTAACCGTAAATGGCAGCGCTAGATCGTCCGGCAGGAAAAGGACGCCATCGTTAACCTCAAGGGGTCGCGTTGTAGAGGCAGTGCGCAAGGCGATCGCCTTGATCGTTTGCGGAGGAGAGATCAGAACGCGAATCTGACGCGGGGACGCAGACAATGCCGTTGCGGCGATAAAGACTGCGAACATCGCAAGAATGCGGGGCATGTTGCGTCATCGCTCAGTAATACTGAATGATGCAATTTCCTTCCATGTCGGTCCACCAGCAGTCGTCTCCACCACCACCGCCCGGCCCGCCGCTTGTGTTCCAGTTGCATTCGCCGAAGCTACCAGAAAAGTCGCAATCAGTTGTGCCGCTGAACTGGTCGACGACTTTTACCGTGCAGCTCTCCTCGTTGTAGCCGCCCATGAAGTTGTCACGGCAGAAACCGAAATGATTCGGAGAGTACCTGCAGTTTGTGCAAGCAAGTCCGAGTTGCGGCAAAGTCACAATAAAGAGCGACGCCAAAACAACCGTCAGTACGCGGCGGAATTTGAACATTGGTAACCCTCCTTGAACGCAGTCACACTAGTCACTAGACATACGCATGTCAAGCCATCCGTAAGACCAGTTTACGAGTCAGGAGGGAAGGGTGGCTAGTCTGCTGAGGCCCGCCCGCCGAAGCTGATGATGTTGCCGTCGGGATCTTCGATGTAGAATTCCTTCGTTCCCCAGTCGGTGGCGGAAAGCGGCTTGTGGATCGTTACGCCGTTCGCAACGCACTGCTCGTAGAAGGCTTCGATGCCATCGACGCCGGCCGCGGCATCGAGACGCTCGTTGTCGCGGCGGTGCTGCCGGTCCGCCTCGCTCTTGGGCGCCTCTTTTAAGTGAAGCTCAAGTCCGTCCAGATGGCCAATGGCGTAGAAACCATCCCACGGCTCGCCGAATGTGAAGCCGACCTTGCGGTAATACGCCATCGAGCGCTCGAGATCATCGACGAGGAGTTGCGGGGCGAGCGATGTGAGCCGGGGCTTGGACATCGAAATCTCCTTACGCAGGCTGACTTCTTGTAATCCACCCACCGCCCAGACACAAATCGCCATCGTAGAAAACCACGGCCTGTCCCGGAGCCACCGCCCGCAGCTTCTGTGCGAACTGCACGCGCGCGCGGTTGTCAGCAAGCGGCGTCACCGTTGCGGCGACGTCGGCGGAGCGGGAGCGGACGCGGGCTTGGATCTCGATCGGACCTGATGGCGCTTCGCCGATCCAGTGGACGCGCTCGGCGATCAGCTCGTCGCGCTCGAGGTCGGAGGCTTCGCCGACCACCACCCGCTTCGTGAAGGGATTGACGTCGACGACGTACATCCGCTCCGCGGTGCCGCCGATGTCGAGTCCGCGGCGCTGGCCGATGGTGAAGTGGTAGTAGCCGTCATGCGTGCCCACCACGTTTCCCTTTACATCGACGATCTCGCCGGCGCCCTCAGCAGGCGTGATCCCGGCCTCGCGCTCGACGATGGCGGCGTAGCTGTCTTTCTGCGGGACGAAGCAGATCTCGTACGACTCCTTCTTTCGGGCCACCTTCAGCCCTGCCTCCTCCGCCACATCCCGCACCTCGGGCTTGGTCATTTCGCCGAGGGGGAAGAGGGCGCCGGAGAGCTGCTCCTGGGTCAGCTCGAAGAGGAAATACGACTGATCCTTGGCCAGATGCAGCGCCTTGCGCAGCTCGAAACGGCCGGCGGCATCGCGGGTGATCCGGGCGTAATGGCCGGTGGCGATCTTCTCCGCGCCGATGGCGCGGGCCTTCTCGTGAAAGAGGTCGAATTTCACGTGGGTGTTGCAGAGCACGCAGGGGCTGGGGGTGAGTCCGCTCAGATACGATTGCGCGAACGGCGTGATCACCTTCTCGTGAAAGTTTTTCTCGAGGTTGAGCGTGAAATGAGGGATCTCCAGCTTCCAGGCCACGCGGCGGGCGTCGGCAAGATCGTCGATGGTGCAGCATCCGCCGTAGGTGGTGTCGGCGTTGGTGAGGTTGTCGTACATCTGCATCGACAGGCCGACCACCTCATGTCCGGCGGACTTGAGAATGTACGCGGCAGTCGACGAATCGACCCCGCCGGACATGGCTACGGCGACTTTCACGGCCCTGCCAGAAGCAGCCGCCGGGAGTGTGAAATTCCGAAAAGGCACCTGTTGTGCATGCGAGAAGTCCGTGGTCCAAACCGGTGAAGAGATCGTGAGTCGTCCCTACTGCGTGCTGGTCGTCGATGACGATCCCGCCATCCGCCGCATGATCGTGGCCGCGCTCAAGCGCGACGGCTACGTTTTCCACGAGGCGCCGAACGGAAAAGAAGCGCTCGACCTGATGCGCCGCGAGCATCCGAACGTGGTCGTGCTCGATCTGATGATGCCGGTTCTCTCGGGCTGGGACGTGCTGCAGGCGCGCGAGCTGGAGCCGGACCTGAAGAAAATCCCGGTGATCATCATCAGCGCCAATCGCGCCCCCGAGGTGGCCACGGCGGTGGACAAGGGGATTTGCGCATTCCTGCCGAAGCCGTTCGACATCGGCGCGCTGAGCGCGCTGGTGCGCAGCTGCCTGCCGCTGACCAGCCCGGCGCGGATCGCCATTCCCCCATCGGGGGATGAGGCAAAAGCGCCGGTGTGCTGAGGAATCTGGGAGATCGATGTGGCACAGACACTCTTGTCTGTGCTGCGTGTCGTCGCGACTCTTGAGATCGCGAGCCCTTCGAACAGCGGCTTCGGCCGGGGAGCACAGACAAGAGTGTCTGTGCCACATCGACCCTTGGTTTGAGGCAGCAGGCACTACGGCGAGCTAAGGCCATTCGGCTACTATTCGCGCCATGTGGGTTTGCATCGTCATGGGCAGTGATTCGGATGCCGAGGTCATGGGGCAGGCTTGTGCGGCGCTCGATGAGGCTGGGATCGCGTACGAGATGAAAGTCGCCTCCGCGCATCGGAGTCCGGAGCGGACCAAGCAGGTCATCACCGAGGCGGAGCGGGACGGGGCGGCGGTGTTCATCGCCGGGGCGGGGATGGCGGCGCATCTTCCCGGCGTCGTGGCCTCATTCACCACCAAGCCGGTCATCGGCGTCCCGCTCGCCGGCGGCGCGCTGCAGGGGATCGACGCCTTGTATGCCGTCGTGCAGATGCCGCCCGGCATTCCGGTGGCGACGGTTGCCGTCGGCGGCGCGCGCAACGCCGGCATTCTGGCCGCGCAGATCATCGCCCTCTCTGATGCATCGCTGGCCGCGCGGCTGCGCGAGCAGCGCGTGTCGATGGCGGAGGCGGTGGCGCAGAAGTCGAAGAAAGTCGAACGGTCAACGAGGACGTAGGTCGGACTCTCCAGTCCGACCCCTTGTGAAGCCGCCTCGTCACTGGGGCCTTGAGCCTGATCGCGCGTTGAATCACAGTGACGAGGGGTATTCTCAAGGGGTCGGACTGGAGAGTCCGACCTACGTTGTCACCGATGTCCCACCACCACCACACCGGCACCGTCTCGCGCAAGCTGGTCATTGCGTCGATCGCCACCGCCCTCTTCGTGGCGGTCGAGATCGTGGTGGGCGTTCGCGCCAACTCGCTGGCGCTGGTCGGCGATGCGCTGCACAACGTCACTGACACGCTGGCGTTGTTGCTGGCCCTTTTCGCGGTGCGGCTGGAACGACGGCCGGCCACGAGCGCGAAATCGTATGGATGGCATCGCGCGGGCGTGCTGGCGGCGTTCATCAACTCCGGCTCGCTGGCGGCGTTCACGATTTTCCTCTTCGTCGAGGCGGCACAGCGGCTGCGCGCGCCGGCGGCGGTGAACAGCACGGCCATGCTCATCACGGCGGCGGCGGCGTTGCTGCTCAATGGCTCGATCACGCTCTGGCTGCGAGGCCATGGCCACGATCTCAACATCCGCAGCGCGGTGCTGCACATGCTCGGCGATGCGCTGGCCTCGGCCGGCATCATCGCCGCGGCGCTGCTGATCCGCCGCACCGGCGCGCTGTTCTGGGATCCGGCGGTCTCGATCGTCATCGGCGTGCTGATCCTCTGGAGCAGCTGGAAGATCCTGCGCGAGGCCATCAACCTGCTGCTCGAAGGAACGCCGTCCGGCATCGATCCCGATGAGGTGACGCGCGCGATCGCGGCACTCGACGGCGTCGACGGTGTTCACCATCTCCACATCTGGGCCCTCGGCGCCTCCCGCCCGGCGCTCTCGTGTCACCTGATGGTGGGCGACATCCCCGTTCGATCGACCGGCAACCTGCTGGCGAAGGTCAACGACCTACTGGAGCACGAGTACGGCATCGCCCACACGACGATCCAGTTCGAATTCGCCAGCTGCGATGCGGATGACCCGTACTGCGTGCCGTACGAAACGTAGCCCTGGGAGCGCAGGCGTCTCGCCTGCAGTCGAGCAGGATGTTGTCAAGAACGGCAGGCGGAACGCCTGCGCTCCCAGGTTATTCGGTCAACGGCCCCTCCGCCCGCCCTTCGATGAACTGGCAGACGATCGGGTTCCTCGATTGCTGGAACTCCTCCGGGGTGCCTTCTTCGACGATGCGGCCCTGGTAGAGCATGGCCACGCGGTCGGCGATCTTGAAGGCTACTTTCATGTCGTGCGTGATGGTGACGGTGGTCGTGTTGAGCGTCCGGTCCATCTCGACAATCAATTCGGCGATGACGTCGCTGATTACGGGATCGAGGCCGGTGGTCGGCTCGTCGAACAGCAGGATTTCGGGTTTCAACGAAATCGCACGGGCGAATCCGACGCGGCGGCGCATCCCGCCAGAGAGCTCCGAGGGCCGTTTCGAGGCCACGCCTTCGAGGTGGACCATATCCAGGCATTCATCGACGCGCGCGGCGATCTGTTCCTCGCTGAACTTCGTGTGGCGCCGCAGCGGGAAGGCGATGTTCTCGAAGACCGACATCGAATCGAAGAGCGCCCCTTCCTGAAAGGACATCCCGAACTTGCGCCGGAAGCGATTCAGATCGACCTCGCTCATTTCACCGATGTTCTGTCCGTCGATGACCACCTCGCCGCGATCCGGCTTCATCAAGCCAATGATGTGCTTGAGCGTCACGCTCTTGCCGACGCCCGATCCGCCGACGATTACCAGCGCCTCGCCGCGGGCGACGTCGATCGACATGTCGTCGAGCACTTTCCTCCCGCCGAGCGTTTTGTCGACATGGCGGAGGGAGATCGTGGAGGTGTCGTTACTCATATCTGGTTGCTGAGTTGCTCGGTTGCTCGGTTGCTCGGTTGCTGGGTTGCTCGGTTGCTGGGTTGCTCGGTGTTGATTTCACCCAGCAACGCAGCAACCCAGAAACCAAGCAACTCAGAACAACAGCTTCGTCAAAAAGAAATCGGTCAACAGCACGATCAGCGATGCGCTCACCACCGCGGCGGTCGTGGCGCGCCCTACTCCTTCCGCGCCGCCGCTGGTGTAGTAGCCGCGGACGCAGCCGGTGAGCGTGAGGATCAAGCCGAAAACGGCGGACTTGATCAATCCGCTCCAGATGTCGTTCATGTGCAGGAACTGAAAGGTGTTTTGCGAATACACTACCGGGTTCGCGCCCATCATCTTCACGCCCACCAGGTAGCCGCCGCCGACGCCGAGGGCGTCGCCGAGGATCGTGAGGAGCGGGACCATGACTGTGCCGGCGATCACGCGCGGGACGAAGAGATACTGAACGGGATCGGTGGCCAGCGCCTGCAGCGCGTCGAGCTGCTCGGTCACGCGCATCGTTCCGATCTCGGCCGCCATCGACGAGCCGACGCGCCCTGTCACCATCAGCGCCACCAGCACCGGCGAGAGCTCGCGCAGCATCGCCAGGGCCACCACGCTGCCGACGAAATTCTCGGCGTGCACGCGATGGAACCCGTTGTAGGTCTGCAGCGCCATCACCATCCCGGTGAACATCGTCGTCAGGAAGACCACCGGGATGGAGTCGACGCCTACGCGCACCATCTGCCGCAGCCACTCGCGCCCCTCGAACGGCGGGCGAAAGGTCCAGAGGATGGTGCGCCACAGCATGCGAAACCAGAGGCCGGTCTCTTCGAAGAGGCGGATGAAAACGCGGCCGATCCGTTCCAGCAGGTTCATTCGGCGAATCGGGAGCGTACTCGAATCGTGCCACCGTCGCGATAGACCCGCGGCACGCGGGCGCTGATCCGGCAGAAGACTTCGTACGAGATGGTCTGCGACCTTGCCCCCAGCTCCTCGGCGGTGATGCCGTCGCCGAGGAGAACGACCTCGTCTCCCGGGGCAGCGTTGGGGACGTCGGTGACGTCGATCGTGACCAGATCCATCGACACGCGGCCGACCACCGGCGCGCGCTGGCCGCGAACGAGAACCTCGCCATTGTTCGACAGCAGCCGGCTGTAGCCATCGGCGTAGCCGACCGGCAGCGTGGCGATGCGGCTCGGGCGTTTGGTGTGGAACGTGGTGCCGTAGCCGATGGCGTGGCCGGCCGGCAGCTCTTTGAGCCGCATGATCTCCGTACGCCAGCGCATGAGCGGTTCGATCACGCCGGCCGAGGTCTCGATCCGGCTCGGCCCGTAAAGCGCCAGACCGACGCGCGCAAAGTCGCCCGGCCGCACCAGTCCGCGCAGCGTAGCCGCGGAGTTGGCGAAGTGATGCCGCGGCGCGTCGATGCCGTGCTCGCGAAGCGTGGCCAGCATGCGGTCGTACTTGGCGATCTGCATCTCCGTGAAGGGATCGGCCGCATCGTCGGCATTTGCAAGGTGCGTGTAGATCCCGTCGAGACGCAGCCGCGGTGTCGCGCGGATCATCTCCATCACCCGCGGCAGCTCGCTCTCGATCACCCCCATCCGTCCCATGCCGGTATCGAGCTTGAGATGGATGTTGACCTCCCGCTCGCGGGCGACTTCGCAGACATGCTCGAGCTCCTCGGGGCCGACCACGCCGAGGGCGATGGCGTTGTCGAGCGCGATCGGGATCTGATCGAGTTGCAGCGGCCCGAGGACCATCAGGGGCAGCGTGATCCCGGCGCGGCGGAGCTCGATCGCTTCTTCGAGCAGCGCCAGCGCGATCATGGCCACGCGGTCGGGCGTGCATCGCCTGGCCAGTTCCACCGCGCCGTGGCCGCCGCCGTCGGCTTTCAGTACAGGGACGAGCCGCGCGCCGGCGGGCAACAGTCGCGAGATGACGTCGAGGTTGTTGTCGAATCGCCCGAGGTCGACCTCGGCGTAGGTTGGGCGCGAGTCACGAAGAATAGACATGCACATCCTGCCCGTTCACAGCGCGCGCCCGGTCCGACGCCAGGAAGCAGATGACCTCGGCGACCTCCTCGGCCGTCATCGCCGCCGGCGCGCCGCCGCTGGCCGCCGCCCACATCGCCGTATCGACCGACCCAGGGCTGACGCTGTTCACGCGAATCCCGTACTGCTTGACCTCCACCGCCAGCGCCTCAGTCATCGAGATCACCGCCGCCTTGCTGGCGCAGTACGACACCCAGCCGGGAAACTTCTCCGGCCCGAGGACGCCGGAGATCGAGGCGACGTTGACGATGGAGCCGCTGCGCTTGGCGATCATCGCCGGCAGAGCGCGGCGCGTGGCCAGATAGGTCCCGCGCACGTTCACGGCGAACATGCGATCCCAATCCTCCGGCGTGACGTCGACCAGCGGTTTCGGGTCGATCATCCCCGCGCAATTGATCAGAATGTCGCAATCGCCGAAGCGCGATTCCGTCTCCGCGAAGAGCCGTTCGATGGCCTCGGGATCGCTGACGTCGCCGGCGATCGCAGCGATGTTCTCCTCTGAAACCGCGGTGCGGGCGAAGATCGTCACCAGCGCGCCGCGCGAGGCCAGCATCTTCGCCGTCGCCTTGCCGATTCCAGCAGATCCGCCGGTCACGATGGCAACGCGGCCATCCAATTCATGAGGCATATAATCCGGCGCAGGCTACCCCAAACCGTAGAGATTGAGGAGAGCATATGAATCCCGAAGTGAACAACTGGCTGCAGCTCATTTTTCGATGGGGCCACGTAATCGCCGGCGTGATGTGGATCGGACACTTGTGGTTCTTCAACTTCGTCAATACGCCCATGAACAAGCCCACGAACACGAATATGGATGCGGCGACGAAGAAGGTTGTCGTACCGGAACTGATGCCCCGCGCACTGTTCTGGTTCCGATGGGGCGCGGCGTGGACGTGGATCACCGGCTTCCTGCTTCTCGGCCTGGTCTACTACCAGACTAAGCTGGTGCTCTTCGATCAGGATCACGTAGGCAACCCCTGGCTCTGGCTGGCCGTAGTACTGATCTCGCTTGCCGTCGGCTTCGTGATCTACAACCTGATCCTGAAGAAGGTGGCCAACGTCACCGTGGCCAGCGCCATCAACCTGATTCTCTTCGTCGCCGTCTACTGCGTTCTCGAATGCGTCGGCCACTTCAGCGGCCGCGCGCTCTACATCCACGCTGGCGGCATCTTCGGCACGATCATGGCTCTCAACGTCTGGATGGTGATCTGGCCGTATCAGCAGAAGATCATCCGCGGCGTCAAAGATGGCAACCCCGCCGACGCCGAGACCGTACGGCAGGCCGGATTACGCTCGCGCCAGAACACCTACATGTCTGTGCCTCTGATTTTCACCATGATCAGCAACCACTACCCTACGGTTTACGGGGCGAGTCCGTGGTGCCGAGACGGCATTCTTGGAGGTGTCATCATCGTGGGCTTCCTGTTCGTTCGATGGATGCTAGGAAAGGCCGATAGGGTGAAAGGGTTCTAAGTAGTCTTCCCTTCGGCTAGCCGTTAAATATCCAGTGATAGACATCCTTTATCTTGTGAAGGCTGTTTGGAAACGTCCCGATCCACGACTCTTGAATCTCCTGTCGTGTACACACGACGACGGCTATTGGGAGCCACAGCACGGCGAGCACAATCTCGAACAAGAACGCAACGACCAATGCCAGGGAGGCAACGACGCCTGGCACTAGCCGGATGAGCGTAACGAGGTTATCCAGAAAGAGTTGTGGTTCGTCATCTGTCGCTCCGTCGCCCTAGTAGACGGTCCCAAGCGTAACTTATCTTCGCGTTGGCACTACACACATGAAGCTCCTCCAGATCGACGCCTTCACCAGCGAGCCATTCAAGGGAAATCCCGCCGCCGTCTGCTTCATGGACGGCGCGCGGGATGACCGCTGGATGGCCAGTGTCGCCGCGGAGATGAACCTCGCCGAGACGGCCTTTCTGTCGAAGCAGGACGACGGCTGGGGCTTGCGCTGGTTCACTCCGGCAGTCGAAGTCGATCTCTGCGGCCACGCCACGCTGGCCTCGGCGCACGCGATCTGGAGCGAGAACATCAGCGCGGATGACGTGCTGCGCTTTCACACCCGCAGCGGCGTGCTGACGGCGAAGCGCGACGGCGATTTCATCGAGCTCGATTTCCCGGCCACGCGTGAGGAAGCGATCGCCGCTCCCGCCGGCCTGCTCGACGCCCTCGGCACGAACAGCGCGACCTACGTCGGCCGCAATCAATTCGATTACATCGTCGAGCTGCCGTCGGAAGCAGAGGTTCGCGCGCTCAAGCCTGACCACTCGGTCCTGCGCCAACTGCCGGTGCGCGGCATCATCGTCACCAGCCGAGGCAGCTATTACGATTTCATCTCCCGTTTCTTCGCCCCCGGCTCCGGCATCGACGAAGATCCGGTGACCGGCTCGTCGCACTGCTGCCTCACTCCCTACTGGTCGCAGCGCCTCGGCAAGACGGAGATGAACGCCTACCAGGCCTCGCCCCGCGGCGGCGCCATCCGCGTCCGCCTCGACGGCGATCGCGTCAAACTGGCCGGCCGCGCCGTGACCGTTCTCCGCGGCGAGCTGCTGGTGTGATCACCATCGCCCCCGCGGATGACCTGTCGATCGTCCGCGAGCTGATCACCGAGTACGCCAACTCCCTCGGCGTCGATCTTTCATTCCAGGATCTCGATCACGAGCTGGCGACGCTCGATTCGTTCTACGAACACATCTTCCTCGCTCGCGATGAGGTGCATGCCGCAGGCTGCGTCGCTCTCCGCCGCATCGATGAAACGATCTGCGAGATGAAGCGCCTCTACGTCCGCCCATCCTTCCGCGGCCACGACCTCGGACGAAAACTCGCGGAGCGGATCATCGACGAAGGCCGCCAACGCGGCTACCAGCGCATGCGCCTCGACACCCTGCCGACGATGACCGCCGCCATCCCGCTCTACCGGTCGCTAGGGTTCGTCGAGATCGAGCCGTATCGGTTCAACCCGGTAGAAGGAACGCGCTTCCTGGAACTGAACCTTTGATCACGCGGAGGCGCGGAGACGCGGAGGGGAGCCGTTTTTCTCCGCGCCTCCGCGTCTCCGCGTGAATAGAATCCCCCCAAATGAACCGTCGCAAATTCATCGGCGCAACCGCCGCCCTCACCGCACTCTGGAGAACGCCATCCCTCTTCGCCCAAAAAGAGCAGGACGCGCCGATCCTGCCTTCGATCGCCGCGCTGACGTCGATGCACGATCAGGCCAAGCCGATCACCAACGACGAGCGCCGCGCGCGCATCGAGAAGGCCAAGCGGCTCATGGCCGAGCACAAGATCGGCGCGCTCGTCCTCACCGGCGGTACCTCCCTTGTTTACTTTGCCGGCATGCGCTGGGGCGGCGGCGAAAGGCTCTTCGCCTGCGTGATCCCGGTCAAAGGCGAGCCGTTCTTCGTCTGTCCGGCCTTCGAGGAGGATCGTGCTCGCGAACAGATCGCCCTCGGGCCGTTCGGTCCCGACCACGCCGACGTCCGCACCTGGAACGAGGATGAAAGCCCGTACGCGCTCGTCGCGCGCGGCCTCAAGGATCGCGGCCTCGGCACCGCCTCGATCGGCATCGAAGAGACCACGAAACTGGTCTGGAGCGACGGCATCGCCTACGCGGCACCGCAAGCCAAAGTCATCCTCGGCACCGCCATCACAGCGGGCTGCCGCATGATCAAGGACGCGCACGAGCTGGCGCTGATGCAGCTGGCCAACGCCGCCACGCTGAAGGTTTACAACGCCGTCTATCAGGCCATCCAGCCGGGCATGACCCAGCGCCAGGTCTCCGATCTGATCTCGCTCGCCTATCGCCGGGTCGGTTTTCCGGGCGAGGCCAGCGTGCAGACAGGGCCGTACACCGCGCTCCCGCACGGCTCATCCACTCCTCAAGTGATCAGCGAAGGCACCATCATCATGATCGACGATGGCTGCACCGTCGAAGGCTACCAGTCCGACATCACCCGCACGTTCGTCCTCGGCAAAGCGACCGACAAGATGAACAAAGTCTTCGACATCGTCCGCCGCGCGCAGAATGCCGCGCTGAAGGCCGCGAAGCCCGGCGCGCCGCTCGAATCGATCGACGCCGCGGCCCGCGACGTCATCATCAGCGCCGGCTACGGTCCCGGTTTCAAGTACTTCTCCCACCGCCTCGGACACGGCATCGGCATGGACGGGCACGAGTGGCCGTACCTGGTGAAGAACAACATGTTCGGCTGGGCGAAGTCGCTGCGCGCGCAACCAGGCATGTGCTTCAGCAATGAGCCGGGCGTCTACATCCGCGGCGAATTCGGCGTGCGGCTGGAAGACGACATGCACATCACCGAGGACGGCGCGAAGTTGTTCACGCCACAGTCGGAGTCGCTGGAGAAACCGTTCTGACCACCATCCGCGAGATGCTCGAGGCGATCGAGCGCGACACGCTGGTTCCTCGCGCGGCGCTGAGCGCGAAGACGCGCGGGCGCGATCGCGAGGAGCCGGAGGATGATCTTCGTCCGTCGTATCAGCGCGATCGCGATCGCATCATTCATTGCAAAGCCTTCCGGCGGCTCAAGCACAAGACCCAGGTCTTTCTGGCGCCCGAGGGCGATCACTACCGGACGCGGCTGACGCATGTGCTGGAGGTGACACAGATCGCGCGGACGATCGCGAAGTCGCTGCGGCTGAACGAAGTGCTCACCGAGGCCATCGGACTCGGCCACGACCTCGGGCACTCCGCATTCGGCCATGCCGGCGAAGCGGCGCTCAACAAACTGGTCAAAGGCGGCTTCGATCACTATCGCCAGTCGGTGCGCGTCGTCGAAGTGCTGGAGAACGACGGCCGCGGACTCAACCTCACCATCGAAGTGCGCGACGGCATCCTCAAACATTCAAAAGGGGAGAAGGGCGAGCTGCTGCGGCGGCGGCCGAAATCGCGCGCGCTAACGCTGGAAGGCGACATCGTGCGCATCTCCGACATCATCGCCTACGTCAACCACGACATCGACGACGGTATCCGCGCCGGCGTGCTGGCCGAGGACGACATCCCGAAAGAGATCCGCAAGGCGCTGGGAAATCGCGGCGGCCAGCGCATCGACCGGATGGTTCGCGACGTCATCGAATCGACGTTGGCTTGCGACTACGAGCAGATCTCCATGTCCGCCGAGGTATTGGGAGCGCTGGAGGAGTTGCGGACGTACATGTTCCAGAACATGTACCTGACGCCGACGGTGCGCGGGGAGTTCGTGAAAGCGCAGCGGACGCTGACCGCGCTGTTCGAGCATGTGGTGGCGAATCCGGATGAGTTTCTTGCTACGAACAGCGACGAACCGGTCGAGCGCCTGGCCATCGACTTCATCGCCGGCATGACCGACCGCTACGCCATCAACCTGTACGAACGTCTCTTCGTCCCGCGAGCGTGGGTTTGAATCCGCGCGCCGTCATCTTCGACATGGACGGCTTGCTGCTGGACAGCGAGCCGCTTTACCGTGCGACCTGGCAAACCGCGGCCGCGGAGTTGGGCTGTCCGATCGACGACGAGTTTTACGCGCGGTTCGTCGGCCGCGGCAATGATGAATCTGAGCGCCTGCTCCAGGAACGATTCGGCGATGCCCTGCCGCTCGATGAGTTTCGCCTCCGCTGGCGCCGTGATTGGGACGAACGCCTCGCGCGTGCGCCGCTCGCACGAAAACCTGGAGCGATCGAGTTGCTCGATTTTCTCGACGCGGCCGCCATCCCGAAGGCGCTGGCAACCTCATCTCCCCGATCGATCGCTCTTCGCTGCCTCGGCGATCTCGCTTCGCGTTTCGCCGCGCTCGCATTCAGCGATGAGGTCGAGCATTCGAAGCCATCTCCCGATCTCTTTCTTCTAACCGCGCAACGCCTCGGCATCCCACCCGCGGAGTGCCTCGTGCTCGAAGACTCCGAAGCCGGCGTCCGCGCCGCCCGCGCCGCGGGGATGGAGGTGATCATGGTCCCCGATCTGATCGAGCCGTCGGAGGAGATCGCGAAGATGGCGTTGCGGGTGTGTACGTCGCTATGCGACGTCATCCCTGTCATCCAGAGGCCGGCGTAGCGCGGCCGAAGGATCTCAAAATAGGCAGCTCTCAGTTGAATCCCTGTAGACGTTACGCGGCTTCGGCCGGATTCGCGCATCTTGAGATCCTTCGGCCGCGCTCCGCCGGCCTCTGGATGACATCGCAAAATGAAAACGCCCCGCGTCGCGGGGCGTTTCGCACGACACGCGAAAAAGCGACTAGCGCTTCTTGCCGCGCTTCGTGTTGACCGCTTCGCGGAGGTCCTTGCCTGCCTTGAAACGGACATTCTTTGACGCCGGAATGGTGATCTTTTCGTTCGTGCGGGGATTGCGGCCTTCGCGCGCTTTGCGCTGCGACACCGAGAAGCTGCCGAGCCCCGGAATGGCGCAGCGCTCGCCGCTCTGACACGTGTTCGAAATGTAGCCTACGAACGCGTCGAACGCGGCCGCTGCTTCCTTCTTGGAAATGCACGCCTGTTCGGCGATTTCACTGATGACGTCACCCTTGCCTGCCATAGACGATCTCCTCTTCGTGATGCTTGAAAACCCTGATGTTTTCTAGGTTTTTGGCAAT
>Ga0157378_10001795_pt1 | contig 19272 bp, 20 predicted proteins | sample M65metaG_FD_115309 | JGI IMG/M metagenome (GOLD analysis project Ga0157378, IMG submission 115309) | Miscanthus rhizosphere microbial communities from Kellogg Biological Station, Michigan, USA - M6-5 metaG | ecosystem: Host-associated > Plants > Roots > Rhizosphere > Soil | place: USA: Michigan...
AGTGCCAGCGCGCTGGCTGCGTGAGGCCCGGGTCCCGGCGTTTACATTGATGACAGGAGACCTTTGCCAGTCATTCGATCCGGAAATCTTTGATATTGCCATTATCGGCGACCTCCAATCGGATTCGCTATTCCGCGTAGTGAAGATCCTGGAGGCGTCTGCCAATCCCGTCATCTTTGCTCGCACCTTCGATTTGGACGCAAACCGCCTGCCGCCACAAGCCATCGTGATTCCGCCCGGTGAAACACAGCTCGACACGTTGGTTTTGGTGGCCTCGCAGATATTGCAGCGCTGCGAAGCGGTGGAGTTCGCACGGCGCGTTGCGGAAGCGCATGCGTCCGCAGAACGCGAAGCCACCCTTGGACGATACATGCTGGAGATGCGCCATGGGGTAAATAACGCGCTGACTTCAGTGATGGGAAATGCCGAGTTGCTGCTATTGGAAAAAGAGTCGCTGAGTCCCGAAGTTCGCTTGCAGGTTGAAACCATCCGCAACATGTCACTGCGCATTCATGAAACCATGCAGAGATTTTCTTCGCTGGATAAGGAATTGAATGCCGTAGCCAAACTCACCCGAATGCAAGCCCACGCCTCCGGAGCCTGATCCCCAGCTACTTTTGCGTGACTGTCACTCTGTGCTCGCCCACGGTGGCAGTGTCGATCTTTTGCGGAAGGGAAAATCGTGAGTCTAGGCCGATTTCCGGGTATTTCGGCTGCAGATACTTCTCAACAAATGATTGCAGAACAAAGCGCGGGATATCGACTCCATCCAAGGCAACAGAATCTACATGCACAACGCCTTCGTGTCCGCCTCCCTGGGCGTGGGCCGCTACCACTATTTCGTGAACTCCGGTGAAGACTGAGAGCAGCGGATTCATGGAACTGTGCCCGGCTTTGATCACATCAAAGTCAACTCGTGCCGTCCCTGTGATGACTCCGGGCTGCCCTTGGAACTTTACCGCCTGCACACCCTCCGGAAGGTCCACTTTTCCAGCGGCAAAATATGCATTGATTTCATTCTCGCTGAAATCGGTGGGAGACGTATCGACCGGCGTAGCTGCGGCATTCGCTTCCAAATGCTGCAACTTATGCTCCATGCTGGCGACACTGGAATTCTGCCCGGGCAGAAGAGACGTTAGAATGAATACAGTGGCTAGGGTAACGAGCTTGCTCATGGCTTCAAAGCAGCCTGGGTTTCGGGGAACAGCGCCGGTTCGACGCGTGGAGCACTCACCGATCCGGTGACGGTAAAGCCTCGTCCCGTGTTGCGGATCAACCGTAAGTCAAGCTGATTGGCGAGCGACGCGGAGCCCACCACCTGATAAGTGATATCTGCACTCTGCAATTTGCCGTCTCCTATTTCAAGCTTCCCCCCATTCAACAGGAACTTTCCGGTGAACCGTTCGAACGCCAATGGCATGTTGGTCAACATCAGATACGGCAAGGTTCCTTCGCGGGCCTCTACCGTCAAGGCGCCGGTGGCTGATTGCAGCAAGTCGGCGAGCGACGTACCCGTGGCCTTTACCTCGTAACTCGCGCCTGCGGTGCCCGTGATCCAGTCCGTGCGCATCGATGTGGACAGCTGTTCCAAATCAACTTCATCGAATGTCCCGCTACCGCTATAGGCGGCCGGCTGTTTGCTGAAGTCTGCTGTCCAGTTTCCGTGATGAACGCTGCCCATCAGTTCGGCCTGGAGGTTGTAGAGATTGAGAACTCCCTCCTCGATAACCGCGTCCGTCGAGACATGGTTAACAGTCAGGCGTTGAATAACCAGCCGTCCGGTCGCGATTTTTCCGCTAGCATGCAGCGAAGCGAGAAATGTCTGCGGAGATTTCTTGCTCGATGGCAGGAACTTATACCACGCACGCTCTCGCCCCGGGGCTGCCTGCCGCAGCAAGGCCGTGTCGATCTTGTCAGCTGCGAGATTAAAATGAACGGTGCACTTGATTTCGCGGTTGCAAGGTCGGGGAGCATCCAGCCACCCGCGCCACGTGCCGCCTGCCAATAACGCCGTGATATTCGAAACCCTGGTCCGTTCGGGCGAGAGAACGATGTTGGCGGCCTCAATCTCTACTGGTTGGTTGAACTCTGCAACATCCGCGTGAACCGCGTGCAATTGAGCTTTGCCGGTAATGTTCGGTGCGGCAAACCCTCGCCACTCGCCCGCAATCTGCAGGTCCACTTTGACCGGACCGTCAGCAGAAATTTTCGCCACCGGCAAGCCGACGGTCTCGGCGCTCTGTAGCAAGCGCCGCACCTGTGCGTTCCCCTGGACTTGAACGTTATAACCCGAGCGCGCGAGCCTCGCACGTATGGCAATGGGCGCCGGCCCTCCCATCGCAATTGCGATGGGTCCGATATCCAGCGCTGGAGAATGGTCCAGTGCGATCTCACTGACCGCAAAATGTATTCGTTCAAGACTGAGATCAGCCTTGGTCGACTTCGAAGCTAAGTGAAAATCTGTAGCATTGCCTTCGCCCTGCCAACGGGTTTCCGAGCCAGCCTCTTTGCGTAGGACTCCTATCTTGCCGTTGAGCCGGCCTCCAGCAATCAAGTCCTTTGGCACATCTCCCTTGACCCGCCTCAGCAAACTAACCAGGCCCTGCACCGGAACGTCACGGGCCGACACCGCCAGATCGTATGTACTGGGATGATAGAGAGTAGTCTCTCCTTTCAGCGCGATCTCTCCCTCCCCTACGGGGGAGTGGCAATCCACCTCGGAGAGAAAACGATCGAAAGGGCGGTAACGCGCGCCACAGCGCACAACCAAAAGCAGCGGACCGCCACTCACAATGTCGTAGCGCCGAAAATCCTGAACGGATGCCGTGGTTGCGACTTGCAAATCTGCTGGCGTCCCGGTCAATGCCATGGATATGGCCATCGATCCCCGCCAGCCTTTGTCGTCTCCGTATGCGAGCTTGGTCATCTGGCCAAGTTGGGCGCTGTTCCACTGCAAATTAAATTTGAGCGGAGTTTGACGAAGGCTTGCGGACCGCTGCCACGAGCCCGAAACTTTTAAGGTTCCCGTATCGCTGAGGTTGAAATCGGTGCGTACCGGCTGCGCTTCCATCCGCATGCCCCAGGTGTTTTCCGAATCTTGCCATAGAGAGAAATCGGCGCTGGTCAGCGCATGGGGTAGCTTCTCGTGCCCAAATTTGAAGTTGATGCGGGCGTCGGAAGCCTCGATGTAAGGGAATGCGAAGCGCGCTTCGTCTTTAGTCTTGCCGGTGGGAGCCACCGCGGTCTCCGCAGCCCGCTGCAGAAGGCTTTCAAGATTCCAATGGCCTTCCGCATTTCGCACCAGGTTTAAACTCGGTTCGGCGAGATTAAGGCGGGAAACTTCAAGACGGCCGCGAAGCAGCGAGCTAAATCGAAGCACAGCGGTTACTTCCTGGGCGCGAACCACTGGCTCTGCACCGAACGCGGGATCGTCCCGCATGACGAAATTTTCCAGATCGAACCCGGGCTGTGGCAGCAATCGCAGATTCACCGTGGCAACTTCTACCGGACGTCCCACCGCCATGCTGATCGACGACACAATCCGGGTGCGCAACTGGTTCGCTCCTGGCCGGACCAGGCACAATACAGCAACCAGAAGAAGAGCTGCCACAACTGCCAGCCGCCGTTTTGTTAAAAAGAATTTCAACGCACTATCCTGAGTGTCCGCCGCCAGCGGGTCTCATCGAAAAAGTGAATGACCACGTGCAATAGAAACTTGACCCGGTCGCTAACTTCTTTCTGCAGATATTGATTGGCCGGAGTGATAAACGACCAATAAATGAACATCGGACGGCCGATGACATTCTCCTGCGGAATGAACCCCCAGAACCGGCTATCCAGGCTGACGTCACGATTGTCTCCCATGCCGAAATAACTATTGGGCGGAACCACGATATCGTCGCCTTGAATGTATTGCGGCAATAGCAGCTGCCATGAGGGAGTCACATTCGTGAATTCGCTGGGTGGAACCGCAGGGAAGTTGTCGCGATAGGGCACATATCCACCCTCGGGTTGATGGATGACGTACGGCTCATCGAGTTTTTCGCCATTGCGATAAACGACGCCGTCGCGAAGGTGAATGCGGTCGCCAGGAACTCCAATGATGCGTTTCACTACGTAGAGCCCAGCTTCGGCGGGCGAGAGGAAGACCACGATATCGCCTCGGTGCACTTGGCGATAGGGAAGCAGCGGTCCCAGGTAGTGCGCGGGTGGCGAGAATTGCACGCGATTGACAAACACGTGGTCGCCGATCAGCAGGGTGTTCTCCATCGAACTGGAAGGGATCTCAAAGGCCTGCAGGACGAATGTGATGATGAATAATCCAGTCACCAGAACCGCAGCCAGCGAGGCCAGAAATTCAACCGTTGTCTCGCGCGGTTTTTCTACCGGCGAAGCTTCTTGTTTAGCCAATTGTGTTTTTCCCATGCGAATAAGTGTCAGCGTCCTAATGAACTACCCGAAATGTGCGGTCCCAGCGGGTGATCTGCAACAAGTGGGTCGCCGCGTATGCGAAATGGAAAAGCTTATCACCGGTGGACGGCGAGATAGGCATGTCCTCGCCCGTGCTCTGCACCGACCAATAGATGATCAGCGGCCTCCCGATGATGTTTGCCTGCGGGACAAAACCCCAATAGCGGCTGTCCAAGCTGTCGTCGCGATTGTCACCCAGCACAAAAAAATTTCCCTCCGGAACAATCAACTGGCCATCTTCCACCAGCTTCTGCATCTGCAGCCACCAGCTGCTCTCGAGCCCTGCTACGGGAGAATTCAGACGCGGAAATTCATCCCGGAACACGTCGTGCATATGGCGGGTATGTTGGGTGTAAGGCTCGTTCAGCGCAACCCCGTTGACGTAAACCTGGCGATTGACCAGGCGAATATGGTCCCCAGGAATCCCTACCACACGCTTCACGAAATGCTGGCTGGGACTGACAGGATACTTGAAGACCACGATGTCTCCGCGTTTAACCGGTCGGTAAGGAACCATGGTGTGCGCGGACTGGCCGGAGCCGTAGCGAAACTTGTCAACCAGCAGGTAGTCTCCAATCAGCAATGTGCTTTCCATCGACTCGGACGGAATCTGAAACGCCTGCACCACAAATGTGATCACGAACACTGCTATCACAACCGTGACTAGCAGCGATTGGAAGGAAGTAACTCCGTCAGTTTCGGATTGGGGCTGAGAGGCTTCCATGACTAACGCCCCGCACTTCCGGCAGATTGGGCTGGAGTAGCATGCAGGCCGGCAAGGAACTCCAGGGCCTGACGTGCGGCATCCTGTTCCGCGTTCTTCTTGGTTGAGCCCTGGGCCCGCCCGATGAACTCTTCCTGAGAAGCGCCGGGAGCGCGCAACCGCAACTCCACGGTGAACGTCTTTTTATGCTCCGGACCTTGCTCCTTGACCAACATGTAAGTGGGCTGCGCCAGGCCCATCGCTTGGAGCTTTTCCTGCAAGGCGGATTTGTAATCGGAAACCGGAAGACCATTGCCATTGCTGGAAAGGTGCGCCAGTTCCGGAGAAATAATATAGTCGAGAATCACGCGCCGCACCGCAGGCAAGCCGGCATCGAGGTAGAGAGCAGCCAGCAAAGCTTCTAGGGCATCCACCAACAGCGTGGTCTTGTTGCGCCCGCCGCTCTTTTCTTCTCCACGCCCGAGGCGCAGATATTCGCCAAGCTGAAGTTGCTGCGCTACTCTCACTAGATGTTTTTCGCTGACCAAGTGGGCCCGCAGCTTGGAAAGCTCGCCTTCGCGGAAATGCGGAAACCGCTGAAAAAGCTCTTCTCCGGTGACGAACCCCAGCACTGCGTCGCCTAAAAATTCTAGCTGTTCGTTGTCCGGCACTGGACCTTTCAGGTCCACAGCTTCCTGTTCTCTCGCCTGCGAGGTATGGGTCAAAGCCTGTTCAAGAAGCGCGGGCCGCTCAAACTGGTGGGCCAGCGCTTCCTCCAGTGCGGCAGTGTCCCTGAACTTCATGGTTGTCTATTTCGCTAGTTTTTTGGAGTCGGCGGAGCTGCAGGCGCGGGAGCCGAAGCGGCCGGGGCAGGTGTGGCTGTGGTGCCCGCAGCCGCTCCCCCCGTCAATTGCACCAGACGGTCGCGTTCACGTCGCGAGAGTTGTCCGGCTGTGGTTCCATCCTGTGTCAGCTCCACTGCGTGATTGGCTTCTTTCAGTGCTTCCGGATATTTGCCTTGCTTGTCCAGAGCGAGCGCCAACCGCAGGACCACTACGGCATCCGGCTGTGAGGCAAATGCATCGATTGACTTGCGGAAGAATTTCTCGGCATCGGGAAAGGCATTTGCGTTGAAGGCTTGAGTCCCGAGAATGGCGTAGGCGCCTGAACGCAAGAAATTCTTGTACGCGTCGATCCGCTCCTGAGGCGTATTCGGCGGGATCGCAACGTCGGTGTCGATGGTTTCCAGGGCGTGGTTCGCGTCATTCACCGCTTCTTCCATTCGTTGCGCCTTGTCGAGATCGGTATCCCGGGTGCGCTCGGTAAGGACTTCCGCTACTCCGATCAGGGCTTCGGGATCGTCTTTATCCAGCTTCAATACCTTGCGGCCCATTTCCAGCATCTTGTCTGCGTTGTTTGCGGTCTGGTATGCGTGCATGGCATCGCGGTACATCAGCACCGTCAACTCGCTGTCAGGAAATTTGGTGGCGAAATCGTTGGTCGCCTTTTCGAATGCTGCGGGATCGTTTGCCTGCGCCTTTGCGGCGTTGTAGGCATCGTATTCGGCCTGGGTCTTGGCCTGCGGCGGCCGTTTACCGGTCGCCGGCGGCGCCTGCCCCGCGGCGGGATCCGCAGGGGCGGGCTGGGTCTGTCCAGACGGGGTCTTAGAGGGAGCGGAATTTGCCGGCGCAGGTTGCTGGGCAACCGCCAATGATGCCAGTGCCAAAATCACGCCTGCCATTGCTGCTTGCTTCATGCTGTCTCCTGGGCTGCTTGTCGCATGCCAATATCTTCAAATCAACTACGTAAATCGCTATTGTTGCTGCTGCTCTTGCGGACGCGGCGGTTCATAGGCCTGCTGCAATCCGCGTTCGGCGGCATCTTTCACACCGGGCAGACTCGCACCGCTGGTAAGGGCCGCGCGGTAGTGTACAACCGCCTCATCGCGCTCTTCCTTTATATCGAAGATTCGGCCCAGATAGATGTGCGACCAGGCTACCACCCGAGGTTCCTGCGCCACCTGCAAAGCCTGTTCGAAGTAGGTGCGGGCGCCGTCCATATTGCTGCTGGCGGCTGCCACCTGCGCCAGAATGAACAACGCCCGGCCGCTATCCCCGCTCTTTTCATCGAGTGCCTGTTGGGCCAGTTTCTGCGCGCCTTCCTTGTCGCCATCCACCAGGTGCTGTTCGGCGTTCTGCAAAATCTTGCTGGGGGCGGCTTTCGCCAGCGTCAGCAGCTCCGGGTCGGCTTTGGCGGCAAACTTGATTGTACCGGCGTGCTTGCTTTCTTTACCTACATCGATACGGGAGAGCATGTCGCCGTATACACTTCGCAGGCCGGCTTCATCCTTCTCAAATCCTGTCAGCGCGTCATAAAAATAACGCGTGAGAATGAATCCCTGCGCTTCTGATGCGGCCACCGCCTGATCCCGTTCGGCCAGCAGAGTCTTGGCGTTTCCAGCCGTATGCGCCTCAACTGCCCGAATAAATGACTCCGTCACCAGCAACGAAATGTCGCCCTTGAAATTGTCATCCATGGGCGCACTTTTAGCCGCCGCCAACAAAGGCTCCAGGCGTTTCAACGAACTCGGGTATTTCAACACCAGCGGATCAATCAGGTAGTGCAGATAGGTATGCCGAATCTGCTGCATTTTCAATTCCGGAGATCCTCCGGGCGACAGCACGACATAGTAATCGGGACCATAATTGCGAGCATTGATCTGCCCCGGAGCGCCCATGGGATCGAAATACACCGTGAACCTGCGTCCCAGATACCCGGCGGAAGGCAGCTTTAAATAGATTTCGCTGTCAAACAGCATCTTGGCTACGGGAGCGTGATATTTGTCAGAAAGAGCCGAGTACTCCTGCGCGTGGCGCTGCCATATGGTGTGTAGTCCGGCATCCTTCTGAAATTTCTGCAGCAGTGGGACCATACCCACAACGGCTACTGCGTCCGGGGGAGCTTCCGCCTCTTTGGTCTTCAGCGTAAGTTCCGGTGGCGGGTTTAGATACAGTGCCAAAGAAACATATTGTGCGAGCTTCTTCGACTCATCGGCCTGCTGATGCTGGTTGAAAAAACCGCAAAGTACCTGTTGGCTGGTAGTTGCGTCCGGGGACGCCTCCATTGCTTTGTTGACTTCTTCGCGAATCTGCTGCCGCAACGGGTGGGAAATGCTCAGTTCGGAGTCATAGCCGCAAGAATTGATAGCCACCAGTACATCGAACAAAGCTTCATTTGTGTCGAGCGTGACCGTGGGGACATTGTCGCCGAGGCACACCGCTGCCAACAATCCGAACAGGGCAACGGAAACTGCGTTTCGGAGCCGGAAAATCAGGGGGCCTCCTGCAGGATGGCGGGCTGTAGATAAGTTTAAGGGGTTCTATTGGAAGGGTCAATCGCTGCCCATTGAGGCCCTTATAACCATGAGGGACACTAGGGATCACGAAGGATTTCCCCTAGTGTCCTTCGTGGTTAATGTTTTTTCTGCTATCCCTTCACGCTGATCTTCGAGAACGACAATACGGCCCGGCCCGAGGTGGGAATACCCATCGAGGTAGCTGGACGGAAGGTGGTGAAAATCAACATATTCTTCACCTCCGGCAACAACTGCGCCGCCTGGTCTGAATCGGATACCACACGGTAGTCCTGAACCCGGCCATTGGAATCCACATAGGCAACGATCACCAGTGAGCCTTCGTGGACTGAATCCAGCGTATTGCCGAAAGCCGCCTGTTTCAACTGCGGGGCGGTGTTGATGTTGATCGGAATATCGGAATTGCTGGCTTGCAACGGCAGCGCGAAAGAACCCATCAGAATTCCGAAAACCGCTACCGCCGCGACCAGTCCGGCGGTTGCCGGAACCATAAAAGCATTAATGGCATTTTCAATTCGGATCCAGGCACCGCCCAAAAAAGGACGTTTCGAGCGCGCCACCTCACCAGAAATCGCTACTCGCAGTTTCAAAGCCAGGTCTGGCGGGGCCTTTCGGCGTCCGATGTTACCCAGCAACTGTTGGGTGCGGCGCAGCGAGACGTAATTCTGTGTGCAACGCCCGCAGCCTTCCAGGTGTCGGCCTAATCCCTGCATCTGGGTACCAGTAAGTACGCCATCCAAGTATGGCGAAAAAAGTGTTTTGGCTTCGCTACAGTTCACGATGCCACCTCGATTTCAATTCCATCACTGACCCGGGAGGAGCCTTTTGCCTTGTACTTGCGTTCCGCGGGGCTTTTGAGACCAAGCTCCGGCCCGACTTCACGGACGTAGGCTGTCAGTCGTTGCCGCAGGGCTTCGCGGCCGCGCGTCAGCCGCGACTTGACCGTGCCGAGTGAAACCTCCGTGATTTCGGCGATCTCTTCGTAGGACATTTCTTCCAAGTCGCGCAGCACTACGGCCGTGCGGTAAGGCTCAGGAACCTTCCTTAACTCTTCTTCGACGCGCGCTCTCACCTCTTCGTGAGCAATGTTGTCGAAGGCAGATTCCCTGCCGTCGATAAGCGAGTCCTTAATCCCGATGGCCTCTCCATCGGCGTTGCTGTTCTCCATCGGCTCCATCGAAGTCTCGTGCGCCTTGTGGCGGAACCACCACCGTCGCCGGTTGGAAGCTTCGTGGATGGCAATCCGATAGATCCATGTCTTCAAGCTGGATTCGCCGTGGAAGTGTTTCATCCCGCGAAACACTTTCAGGAAGACCTCCTGCGTAGTATCGGAGGCGTCCGAGGGGTCGGCCACAATCCGGTAGACCAAGCTGTAGACCGGTTGGTGGAACTCGCCGATGAGCCAGGCGTAAGCATCTTCTGATCCGGCTTTCAGTTCCGCCACAATGGCGGCCTGCTCGGTCCGGATTCCAATCGCGCTTGCGAGATCACCCAAGGTGGCAGCTCCCGCCATCATTCTCATGGCGTCACCCCCATTATAGGGTTTTTCGAGGTTTTTGCCTCGTCCAAAAGAATACAACCCACGCCTAAAGCCCTGAATCCGTTTGGGATTCCCTTCTGAGTACATAGACCCCAAGGTCGGCAGGTAAGTTCCACAAAAAGGGACGCCTGTGTTTTCAATTCGATAACGAGAGTAACCAGAGGTAGGTTACTTGGGCGGAGGGGTGGCTGCCGCCGGTTGCGTACTTGGAGTGGGAGGCTTGGGGACGGCTGGCTTTTTCTTGGGTGCCGGCTTCTTGGCAGGTACGGTGTCGTCGACGATCACCTTTTTCGGCTGGGGCGGCGGAATCGCCGCCTGCAGAGTGTGTATCTGATTGCGCAGACGACCCAGTTCCGATTCTTTAGCTTCAGAGAGTGCACTGATGCGGTCACCCAAGGAACGGCGTACGCTCTCGATCGCACTCACGTCGTTTCCTAGCGCCTGATATTCGTCTTTACTGCCAAAGGCTCCGGTTGTCTCCGCCACCGAACTGAAGACGTCGTAAAGTGCATCCAGGTTGCGATAGAGCTTGAAACTCGCCGTCAGGCTGTCGGGAGAATTTCGCAAGTCACTGATAATCGTAGGCAGCGCGGTTTGAAGGTTACGCTGGATGGATTCCGAATTTGAAGTTGTCTGCTTCTTGGTATTTCCGTCCGTCTTCCACTTATCGATACGTAGCTTGGCCAGATCGAGTTGCGCGGTCTGCGATGTCTGCTCCAGTTGCGATAACAGCGTGTTTACCTGGCTGACCGAGGCATATGACACGGGAGCCTGCGATTCGGGATTGTTCTGGGCCAATGCAATCGATGACGCAGCCAGGCAGGACAGCAACGAGATGCGGAAAGAACGACAGATCATGGGGGACTCGCGCTCGCTAAAAAGACGCTCATCAGCATACTATCTTTCAAAAATTGGGGGTAGTGCGGAGAAAATCGTCGCCTCCGAAGGACATCCCAACGCCTTCGTGGTGAACGCGTTCAGGCCTGGGATAGGAATTCGTATTCGTCGATGACGGCGGCGACCGCCATTTTGCCTTGGGAACCATCCACTCGCACGACTTTGCCTTTACAGCGAACGTGGATGCTCTCGGTCAGGGTGATTTCGGGTGGCAAGGTAAGGGTAAATTCGATGGGTGAACCAGCCTCAATCGAGGAATCTACATAAAAGCAAATGCCGCGGGCGCTGACGTCGCGGGTCTGCGCTGGTTTCTCTGGCGTCGGAGATGTACTGTAATTAACGGAAACGGGCAGGCGCAAGGCAAACCGGCGCGTCGACCGCTTTTCTTGGGGCACTTCGGCCATTGATTCCCCCATGGGTGGGTTAAGAATGCGGTCTGGCCGGGTTTGTGTCAAGAGTGATTCCGAAGGTTCGACAGCGAACGCTAGCTTTAATGCGGTCTTGGAGCCCCGGTATGACCGGTCGCTCGTTGTAAGCTGGTAGCCAATCATGGTTTTTGTCCTGGATAACTACGACTCTTTTACCTATAACCTGGTCCAGTATCTGGGCGAACTGGGAGTGGAGGTAGTGGTGCGCCGCAATGATCAAATCACCGTCGAAGAGGTGGAGGAACTGCATCCCGAACGGATTCTCTTGTCTCCGGGGCCGTGCACCCCGGAGGAAGCTGGGATCTCCATTGACCTGGTGAAGAGGTTATCCGGGAAGGTACCACTGCTGGGGGTTTGCCTCGGCCACCAGGCTATAGGCGCGGCTTTCGGGGGGAACGTGATCCGCGCTCCCCATCTCATGCACGGTAAGACCAGCGAAGTTCGTCATGACAATAGGACCATTTTTCACGGACTGCCTTCTCCGATGACCGCCACTCGTTATCATTCCTTGATCGTGGAAGAGAGCAGCCTGCCCGCCGAACTTGAAGTCAGCGCCTACACTACCGAACGCGACGGTTCCAAGACCATCATGGGTTTGCGGCACCGCAAGTTCCCAGTCGAAGGCGTTCAGTTCCATCCTGAAAGCGTGCTTACCACCGCAGGCAAGAAGCTGGTTGAGAACTTTATGGCGATCTAGTTTCTGAAATTGATGGCTATAATCCCGGTGTGAAGGCATTTTTCCGGCTGGCGTTACGGGTTCTGGTTTTGCTCCTCGTCGCCATGATCTCGGGACTGACTGCCATGCGCTTCGCCATCCACGGGCGCGAAGTCGCAGTGCCGAACCTGGCCGGACGCACCGTCGCGGACGCTCGCAAGCTGACCGAAGAAAACGGACTGGGTTTTGCGCTGGAACGCCGGTACTACAGCCCGGACGTGGGGGAGGGGAAAATCCTTTCTCAGGTGCCGGCTTCCGGAACCAAGGTACGGCGGGGCTGGCAGGTGCGAGTCGCTGAGAGCATGGGTGTCCAGCGCCTGCAAATCCTGAGCGTGGTCGGCGAAACCGAGCGCGCCGCGGAGATCAACATTCGACGGCACGGATTGGACGTCGGAACTGTGGCGCTGATGGCGCTCCCTGATGCCCCGGCGGATCGCGTGGTTTCACAAAGTCCGCCGCCCAATGCCAGTGGCGTTTCTGCCCCGAAAATCAATTTGCTCATCAGCAACCCTCCGCAAGCCCGGGCATTTGTTATGCCGAATCTAGTCGGCCAGACCCTTGGGAACATCCAATCGGCGCTGCGGGATGCCGGTCTACGTGTCGGTGATGTAAGTGCAATGAACGGAACACCGGTCTCGCCCACCAGCATGGTGATGGCGCACACCCCCGCGGCAGGGGAGAAGATTCTGTTGGGCACGGCGGTAAGCCTTCAAGTGCGGTGAGACCTGCTAACGCCTTTCTAAAAGTGCCGCGAAGAAACCATCACAAGGATGGACGCCCGGCAGGGTTCTCAGGTACGGACCGGAGATCATTGAATCAAGATCGGACCAAACTAATTCGCCTTGGGCCTTGAGTCTTTCCAGCTCCTCTTGTGAGTTGCAGAGACGAAAGCCGGAATTTTCCGCCAGAGCCTTTTCCATCACTTCAGAATTCTCTTCGCGTTCGAGGGAGCAGGTGGAATAGATCAGTCGGCCACGGGGAGCGACGTGCTTCATCGCGGAACGCAGGATCTCCAATTGGCGTGCCTGCAAATCGGATAGATCTTCGGGTATCAGCCGCCATTTGATTTCGGGATTGCGGGACAAGGTCCCCGTGCCTGAACAGGGCACGTCGGCCAACACCCGATCAAAAGCTTTGGTCACCGCAAAATCGCGGGCGTCAGCTGTCGTGACATTCACATTCGTAGCGGGAACCAGTTTGCGCAGCAAGGCCGCGCGCTGCGGGTGCAATTCCAGCGCCAGAACCGCTGAATGGGGATTTTGCGCCGCCATGATCCGCGTTTTCCCGCCGGGTGCCGCACAACAATCTAGGATATTTTTGCCTTTGCCGACGAGCAATGCGACAAGTTGAGAAGCTTCGTCTTGAATGGCAATTTTGCCGCCACGAAAGGCACGGGTCTTGGAGATGTTGCCGGCGACGACCCTTCTCGCTCCGGACAGCAATCGGCCGGGTCCCAGTTCGACGCCATCCGCCCTTAATTCGGCTTCCGTCGAGTTCGCATCCAGGCGAATCGCAGCCTGCGGCAATTCCTGATTGTAGGTACAAATCTTTCGCGCCGATTCCAGCCCAGATTCCCGGACCCAGCGATCGACCAGCCAAAACGGATGTGCCAACCGGGATGACAGCTCTTCTGCTGTTTCGGTCTTCATCTGGAGCGGTGTCTGATTGGAGTCGGACGTTGGCCCCAGCTTTCGCGAAACGGCGTTTACGAATGCCGCTGCCGATCGCTTTCTTGCCCGTTTCACCAGTTCCACGCTGTCGTTGACGGCGGCGTGACCCGGAACCCGCTGGAGAAACTGCAACTGGTAAGCTGCCAACCGCAAAGCGGTGAATACCTCGAGGTCCAATTTGTCGATCGCCAAAGAAGAAGCTGTGGCCAACTTTTGATCAAGCAGCGATCGCCAGCGCAATACGCCCATCACTAGTTCGGTAGCAAGTCCGTGGTCGGCAGAAGTGAGCTGGCTGTATCCACTGGAGTGCAGAAGCTCAGAGGCGAAAGCACCTGTTTGCTCAACGCGAAGCAAGATGTCAAAAGCGGCAATGCGAGCGGGAGCTATGGGCATGTTACATACCGAATTTCTCGCCGGTCTGGGGACGGTAGCCGGAGATAAAGTCGCTGGCCGTCATTCGCTTCTTACCTTCCGGCTGCACTTCGAGAAGTTCCAGCGCAGTCTCGCTTCCGGTACCCACGAACAACTGCCCGCCATCGATATTCAACGTCGCTGTGGATAGCCGTTTGTCAACCGGCTTTGCAGCGCGTATCTGCAAGCCCTTTCCGCGAAATGCGGTGAATGCTCCCGGCCAGGGCTGGAAGCCGCGCAGCCGGTTGTAGATCTCTTGAGCTGAACGATGGAAAGCGATGCGTCCATCTTCTTTCTTCAGAATTGGGGCAAGCGTGGACTGGGAGTTGTCCTGTGGCGTTACCTTTACGGTGCCCGCCTGCAGTCCTTGTAGCGTCACCACCATGAGATCCGCTCCGATGTCACTGAGAGGCGGAGACAAGGTTTCTGAAGTTTCGTCAGGACCGATGCGAACTTCCTGTTGCAAGAGAATGTCGCCAGTGTCGAGTCCGGCATCGATGCGCATGGTGGTTACACCAGTGACGGTTTCGCCCCGGGCGATCGCCCATTGAATAGGTGCGGCTCCGCGATACTTGGGTAACAGCGACGCGTGCAGGTTGAGATTGCCGAGCGGTGGAAGGTCAAGCATCCATTGTGGAATGATGCGGCCATAGCCGACGACGATAATCGCGTCCGGCTTAAATGTGCTCAGCTGCGACTCAAACTCCTCATTGTTCTTGATCTTTTCCGGCTGCGCGACCGGCAGGCGTAGTTCCAGGGCCCGCTGCTTCACGGGAGAAACGGCAAGTTCCATGCCGCGACCGCGTGGACGGTCCGGTTGGGTGACGACCAATCGGACATTGAACCCGGCATCCGCTAATTTGGTGAGACTGGGGACGGCGAATTGTGGGGTGCCGCAGAAAACGAGATTGAGTAATGAAGTCACTGGGTACACTGAAGACCAAGAACTATTCGCTACAAGATTTGTCCAACTTCGGGCTGCCGGTCCAATTTAGTTCTTGGTCAATGGTTCCCGGTTCTCAGTGGATGTCTCTACCATTCTCCGGCTTTGACTAGCTTTTTGATCTTTCGCTTCATCAAATCGCGCTTCAAAGCACTGATGTGGCTGATGTAGAGCTTGCCGTTGAGATGATCGGTTTCATGCAGGAAGGCGCGGGCCAATAGCTCTTCGCCCGTCTGTTCGAACCATTGGCCGTTTACATCCTGGGCCCGCACGGTAACCTTCTTCGCGCGGGCGACAGGTTCGCGAAAATCGGGAATGCTCAGGCAGCCCTCGCTCTGCGTCTGCTTGCCCTCGGTGCGAATGATTTCAGGATTGGCTAGCACTAGTTTAGCGTCGGGATCTTCTTTGAAGGTCACGTCGATTACCGCCAGACGTTTGGAAATGCCAATCTGGGGCGCAGCCAATCCCACGCCGTGCGCGGCGTACATCGATTCGAACATGTCTTCGACAAGCTTCTTCAACTCCTTGTCGAACATAGTTACTGGTTCTGCCGGACGTTCCAGTACAGGATTTCCAAACTTCACGATGGGATAGATCATTCAGTATTTCTTCAGTTGTTGGCAGTAGCCTTGATAGTTGCGTAGTGTCTCGACCATGGAGTCGCCCCCGAACTTCTCCAGCGCGACCCGGGTCATGGTCAATGCCACCATGGCTTCGGCGGCGACGCCCGCAGCCGGCACCACACATACGTCGGAGCGTTCGTAGGCGGCTTTCACCGGTTCGCGGCTGGCGAAATCCACCGACTGCAGGGGGCGGCGGAGAGTTGAAATGGGCTTGAGATATCCGCGAACCCGAATCTCCTGTCCGTTGGAGACCCCGCCTTCGATCCCGCCGGCGTTGTTCTTCGGACGGGTAAATCCGGTAAAACCTTTTTCTGCGCCATATCCTATCTCATCATGGACGGCGGAGCCGGCGGACGCTGCCGCGGTAATGCCCACTCCAATCTCCACAGCCTTCACCGCCTGCAATGACATGACTGCGGCCGCGAGCAGGGCATCCAAACGCTCATCCCACTGGACGTAGGTCCCTAAACCCGGCGGGACGTTATGCGCTACGACTTCAAAAACTCCACCGACGGAGTCGCCGGTGCGCAGCACACGGTCGACTTCCGCTTTCATGCGCTGTTCGGTTTCCTTATCCGCACAGTTGAGCAGAACTTCGTCTTTATCCCATAGTGCGCGAATGCGTTGCCAGTCGACCGGTTGCTCTAATGTGGCTGCCCCGACCGAGATTACGTGGCTCAATACCTCGATTCCCAAAGCCTGAAGGAAGAGTTTTGCCAGGGCGCCGATTGCCACTCTGGCCGCGGACTCGCGAGCTGAGGCACGCTCAAGCACGTAGCGAGCTTCGGAGAAGTTGTATTTCAGCGCTCCTGCTAAATCCGCATGACCTGGGCGAGGTGAGGCGACGCGTTTGTGCTTATCCGGGTCACCGGATTCAACCGGTAGCGACTCTTCCCAGTTCTTCCAGTCCCGGTTTTGCAGCATTACCGATATTGGGGAGCCAATCGTCGCGCCGTGCCGGACACCCGACAAAATATGAGCGGTGTCGGTTTCTATTTTCATTCGGCCGCCGCGGCCAAAACCCTGCTGACGCCGCCACAACTCGCGGTCAATGAATTTCTGATCAACCTTCAAACCTGCGGGCAGACCTGAAAGGAAGGCCACGAGCGCCTCCCCGTGTGATTCTCCGGAGGTGAAATAACGCAGCATTGTGGATGAATTGTATCCGATGTCGCTGAAACGGCAGGAATTCGGACCGATTTTGAGAATTTTCTGCGGTCTTGCGTAGCCATCGTTGCCGTCTTTGGTTAGAATGATTGCAGTTTGTTGCTGCTCGTTCTCAGCCACCTCCGCGCGGATTGCGTCTTCGTCTACCTTCTCTGGCCACCGAGGTAGTGCTGGTGTTTCCAAGTTCTCTTAGAGGACGTAAGTCTATTTCTAACGATTTTTCGCCCGCGCAAACCTCCGAGGTTTCGCGGCACTTGGTACGCGCCCAGGAAGAAGAGCGTAAACGCATCAGCCGTGAACTGCACGACGGCACCGGCCAGGGGTTGATGGTTTTGCGCCTTTATTTAGGCCTGCTCGGCGCCGGGCAGCTGGATGTTGAAGGGCAGGAAAAAGTTCGTGAAGCCCTTGGTCTTTTGGATCACACCATCGAAGATCTTCGCCGCATTATCGGGCGGCTCTCTCCGCAAACCCTGGAGCGCCTGGGGTTACTTCCAGCCATCCGCAAAGAAGTCCGCGAACTGAGCCGCAACACCGGGCTTAAGGCGGAAGTTGCGTTGCCCCGAGTCCTGCCCCAGCTGGACAAGGAACTCGAACTCGCGCTCTATCGATCGGTGCAAGAAGCGCTGCACAACATCGCAAAGCATTCTCGCGCCAAGAATGTGCGCATCTTTCTGGAACCGGACGACAACGGCCTGAAGTTGTTGGTGGAAGATGACGGTATCGGATTCACCCGCAAGAAGACCTCGCAGTCAAACGGTTTTGGACTTTGGGGGATGCGGGAAAGAATCAGCGCTCTCGGCGGGAAGTTGCGAGTGCGTACTGAGCTGGGCAAAGGCACGCAGGTGCGGATCACCCTCCCGGTCGCCAACTGCGCAATGAAAACCGTGGCCCCCCTGGTCTCGACTTCGGATTCCCAAGCCAACTACAGCCATGCCCATTAATTGCTTGCTAGTCGACGATCACACCCTCTTTCGCGAGGGCATCCGGCATTTGCTTGGCGTCGATCCTGAGATTGAAGTCGTTGCCGAAGCCAATGATGCTTCGGAGGCGCTGGTGAAAGTCCGCGAGTATAGGCCGGATATTGTGCTCATGGATATCGGTATGCCGGGCCTTTCCAGCTTCGAAGCCGCCCGCCTAATTGAGAAGACTTGTCCGGGCACACGCATTATCTTCCTCACCATGTATGAGGATGAAGAGTATCTGTTGCAGTCTCTGGACGCAGGAGCCTCGGGGTACATTCTGAAAGATGTTCCAGGACCGGAGTTGCTGGAAGCGGTGCGAGAGGTTTCGCGCGGCCGAAAGTATCTAAGCCCGCGAGTCTTGGAAAAGGTCCTTAACCCTGACAAAGGGCAGGGACCACTAACCACCCGGTTCGATTCCCTTACTCCCCGTGAGCGCGAAATTGTAAAGATGCTGGCGGAAGGAAAGTCTGTTCGTGAAACCGCGGAGTTCCTGTCTCTCAGCGTCAAGACCGTAGATGCCCACAAGTTCAACCTGATGCGCAAACTGCAGATCCACAACACTGCTCAGTTGGTCGCTTACGCAATTCAAAAGAAGATCGTGCATATGCCGCTTGGGGCGTAGCGTTCCCACCGGCTGCTAAACTCTTCGTCATCCTTTTCAGAATTCCTGGAGACATAGCCATGTCCGAGGCACCCGTCCCTAGTCCACGCACGCGCGTTGTGAGGGAACCCGAACGCGGCGTCTACGATCGCGCCACCGCCTATGAGATTTTCGACGAAGGATTCATTTGCCATGTCGGCTTCGTCGTGGATGGACAGCCATTCGTGATTCCCACATCATATGGCCGTCAGGGAGACGCGCTTTATATTCACGGATCAGCAGCGAGCCGCATGCTGAAGCGCACAGACGAGGGCATCCCGGTTTGTGTCACCGTGACTTTGCTGGATGGACTTGTACTGGCTCGATCTCTGTTCAACCACTCGATGAATTACCGCTCCGTCGTAGTGTTGGGAACCGCAACCTCGGTGAAAGATCCTGCCGAGAAACTGGCAGCCTTGCGGGTTCTGTCGGAGCACATTCTCCCAGGGCGCTGGGACGAAGGCCGGCAGCCCAATGAAAGAGAACTTAAAGCCACGCTGGTGATGCGGGTGCCGATTGAAGAATTTTCCTCGAAAGTGCGGAAAGGCCCCGCGGTCGATGATGAAGCCGATTATTTGTTTCCGGTGTGGGCCGGGGTGTTGCCTTTAAGTACGGTTCCGGGCGAGCCGATTCGGGATGCACGGTTGGATGCGGCGATCGGGCTGCCGGAATACCTCTCCCTGTATTCGCGGAAGCACTCTAATAAATGACCTCTTCTTCGCGAAACTTA
>Ga0157378_10001796_pt1 | contig 19265 bp, 14 predicted proteins | sample M65metaG_FD_115309 | JGI IMG/M metagenome (GOLD analysis project Ga0157378, IMG submission 115309) | Miscanthus rhizosphere microbial communities from Kellogg Biological Station, Michigan, USA - M6-5 metaG | ecosystem: Host-associated > Plants > Roots > Rhizosphere > Soil | place: USA: Michigan...
GCCGTTGACGTCGGTGCCGATGTAGTTGCCGGCTACGACGTTGCCCGTGGCGGTAGAACCGGAGATGCCGGCGCCGTTGGCGGCGTTACCAGAGAGCAGGTTGCAGGCGCCGGTGCAGGCGCCGCCGGGCGTGACGCCCGTGGTGCCGCCGACGGTGGTGTTGGGGGCGGCCGTCACCAAGACGCCGTCGCCACCATTGGTGATAGCAAACGTTCCGGTGACGTCGGTGCCAACGTAGTTACCGCTGATAACGTTGCCCGTGGAGCTGCTGCCGTTGACGGCAATGCCACTCTGCAGGTTGCCCGAAACTAGGTTACGCTCGGCCGCGGTGGTGCCGCCGATGTGGTTGCCGGCCGTTTGCATGCCAATGCCGCTATGGGTGTTGCCGCGGGCGATGGTGCCGGTGGGGTCGGTGCCGACGTAGTTGGCCTGCACGGTGGTATTTCCGCCGGCAGCCAGGTAGATGCCGTCGCTATTGAAGCGATTGACGACGAGGCCTTTGATCGTGACGCCGCTTGCGCTAACGATGATGCCGGGAGTCGAGCCGGCATTGGCGCCGTTGATCTCGATGAGTGGCGCGCCGGTGTATCCGGGCTGGGTGGTGCCGTCGATGGTAGTGGAGGCGGCAGTAATAGTAGGAAGGGCCGAGGCGGGCGTAATGGTATGCGCGCCGCTGCCGGAAATATTGAAGCAGATGGTGCCGCCCGACTGCATGGCGGTGCGTAGGGATCCAGCGCCGGAGTCATTGGTGTTTACGACCGTACTGGTGCAAGTAATGGCCAGGGCAGGGATACTCGAAAAAATCGGGGCGACGAGGTTGAGCACCATTAGGGTTATAGCCGCTCGTTGAAGCCGGGCCAGTAACGATATTTTCATAATTCTTATGATAGCATGGGGTTATATGCCCCTATAAGATGGGCTGGTTGGGGTACTCGTGAGATTTGCAGATTTTCGGACACGGAGCATAGGAGAAGCGTTACGCACCTCGAAGAATAACAACTTCGATCTTATTCGATTTGTGGCCGCAAGTTTTGTGATCGTTAGCCATAGCTTTGCCGTAGCTGGGCTGTATGCCGAGCCGGGCTTGGGCAACAATTCACTGGGAACACTGGGCGTCTATATATTTTTTACGATTAGCGGACTATTGGTAACCAAGAGCTGGTATGCCCACCCTCGGGCAACTGCTTTTCTGGGCAAGCGGGCTCTGCGAATCTTGCCGGGCCTAGCGGCGGCGACATTATTCGTACTGCTGGTGGTGGGGCCTATGCTCACGAGCTTGTCGCTACGCGATTACTTCTTGGACCCTTTGACCCTCAAGTATCTGGGCAATATTTCGATGTTCGACATGAGTTACAATCTTCCGGGGGTGTTTACCAACAACCCGTTTGCGGGTAGTACGAATGGCTCGCTGTGGACCTTGGCTTACGAATTTGTAGCCTATCTGGGCCTGGCGGTCATTGGGTACTTTGGCCTCATAAAGCACCGGGCCGGATTGCTCCGGTCTTTTGTATATCTGGTGATCGGCACTTATGTATTTATGCAGATCTTTCCAAACCCAGTTTATTCGATCCTCGATCTGCAAATAAATTATTTGATTCCGAATGTGGCATTTTTCGTAATGGGCAGCCTTTTTTATCTGTACCGGGATGAGATCCGCTTGTCGGAACCGGGGGCGGTGGCAGCGTTTATTCTGGTGTCAGTTTCCCCTTTTCTGCCGATGCAATGGTTTATACGGCTGCTGGCTCTGCCCTATTTGATAACTTATTTGGCGCTGATGCCCACGAAATATGCTCATAAATTTTCGCGGTACGGAGATTTTTCCTATGGCATGTATATTTACGCCTGGCCGGTACAGCAGGTCATTGCTGCGGTCGGTCATGGCCATGTGGGCCCGCTGCGCCTCACGCTTTATGCCTTCCCTCCCATTCTCATCTTGGCGGCGCTATCATGGCACTTAATCGAGAAGCCTAGCCTTAAGCTAAAACGGCGGTTTAGCAATGAGCGCTATCCATTGGACGGCATGGATCCGCGCATACGACAAACATCTTATGCTAATCTAAAAGAGACTTTTGGAGGTGTCATGCAGGCCTATTCCGTTTCGGCTCGTCTCTTGAGGCGGCATGCGACCTGGCTTTTGGTGAGCGCGATTGGCGTGATCGGCTTGATTCGCACCTGGCTGACCTACCGGTTGTCTTTCGGGCTCGGGGACACCTCGACATTCTATATTTTTGCCCGAAATACGCTTCACGGCGAGGTTATATATAAAGATTTTATTCATTTTCGGATGCCGGGCTTCTACTACTATTGCGCGGCATTTTTAAAGTTGTTTGGAGATTCGTACGCCTCGTTGAATCTAGCTATGAGCGTGGAGGGCTTTGTACTAAATCCGCTCGCTATGTTTGCCGCGAGCAAGCTCATCTCCGGCAGTAACTTGCTGAGCGGGATGGTGGCGGCGGCCTGCATGTTTGCGTCGGGCATTTTCCAATTGCGGGCCGGCTTGGGATTCCTAGCCGTGGCTTTGTACGTCGCGGCCTTGCGCAAAGGCGGCCGGCAGGGTCGCTGGATGGTGGGTACCGGGGCGGTACTGGGGCTCGTCTTCCTGGAGGGCCAGGAGGTGTTTTTGTTCGCGGCAGCCAGCCTGGGTATCGTGGAGGTCCTTACGGGCTGGCGAGAATGGCGGGCTACACTAGGCCGGCTGGTCCGAGTGGCGGCCGGAGCAATGCTGGTGATCGGTCCATTTTTGGTGGGCATGGCGCTGTTTTCGAATTTTTCTAATTTCCTGTACTACACGCTGAAGTACGCGCTGGTAATTCAGCCGAAATACATGAATTTGCCATTCCCGCCTTTTGCCTGGGATAATGCCGGATTCTATCTGCCGTTTGCACTATACATTTTAGCCGTGACAATATTCTGGACTACACGGCGCCTGAGTCGCGAGGTTGTAATCGTCCTCAGTTTTGGGGTGCTGCGCCTGGCGACAGCGATGGGGCGCGCCGACATAGGGCATGTGGTGTTTTCGATCCCGGAGCTTTTTTTCATTATGCCGTGGGCGCTATCCGGACTTGGCAAATTTGACCGGCGGCGCCTGGACCTCCGCTTACTGGGGGTCGCGATAGCAATGGCGGCGATGTTTGGCGTGGCGACCCGGACGTCATCGGCCGTACTGCTTTTGGGGCCGGCGATTTTGAGCGGGCTGTATCTCCTTGATCGCGTGCAATATGCTGCGACTGCGGTGCCGAGGCGGGCGATGTGGTGGGCCGTGGCCGTGACGGCAATCGGGATCGTGGTAATTTTTCACCACGATCTGAAGGGTGCGTATTATGCCATGCGAGCCGGGGCGCATAATGTAATTCATGGTCAGCCAAATAATCGAATATCTGGAGTGATCGTGGGCGAGCCGGTTTACGGCGAGATTACGGCCGTAAGTAATGACGTGCGAGCGCTAGGCGCTAAGACATTATTTAGCTACCCGATAGAGCCGTTCTACTACAGCTTGATGGCCAAGCACCCTTCGCGTTTTATCACATTTGAGCCCCAAACGACTCCCGCAGAGGTTGATGAAGCTATTGCCGACCTGGAGCGGACGAAGCCGGACGTAGTGATTCTGGATATGCTACAGGCAGAGGCGTTGTCGCCTAGTATTTCGCGTCTTAGCGACTATATAACCGACCATTATGAAGTGAGCCAGAGTGTTTCTAGGCTCGATTACATCAAAGTTCTGAAACGCAAGGCCGCCGCCTCCCTTGACCGCGTCTTGCTTTTGGACCTGTTTGCGCATAATCCAAAGACGCCGAATCTATCGAGCTACCACATAGACAATAAGGACGGCACGATTACGGACGCGATGAAAACTGGGGAGGTTTTTTCCGACTTTCAAGTGCGGGTCGACCAACCGGCGGAGTTTGTAGCGCAAGTGCGATCAGTCCCGACCGAGCCAAAGATCCGGACGGCCTGCGGGGTGCTTGAGATTACCGATGGCACGCAGAAAAGCCAGCAGACGGTTTGCGAAGGAGATCCTATGACCGCAGTGGTCTTGGATGGGCAGGCCGGACGAGTAGCACAGATCAAGCTTAGGAGTAAGGATGCGGATCAGGACGTGCTGTGGGTAAATCCTACGGTGCGCTCGACCGCAAAATAAGGAGCATCGAATGAAAAAAAGCGAATTTGCTGATAAAGTTTTTGGTCGTATCAACCGGGCGCAGAGCAAGGTGGAGATTCGTCGCAAAAACAAACCGGTGGAGCAACCGCCGCCCCCGCCTCCACCGGCGCCAAAAGGGCTACGCGAGCTAGCGACAGAGGCGTTTTTGCGCGGCGAGGGCATTGAGATTGGGGCGTTGCACCGGCCGCTCATTGTGCCGCCAGAGCTCAAGGTGCGGTACGTAGACCGATTGTCTGTCGACGGCCTGCGCGAGCATTATCCGGAGCTTGAGGGTCAGCCACTGGTGCCCGTGGATATCGTGGATGACGGCGAGACGCTCGATTCGATCGAGGCCGCCTCGCAAGATTTTATTGTCGCCAATCATTTCTTCGAGCATTGCCAAGACCCAATCAAGACGCTTGGGACTATGTTTTCGAAGTTGCGGCCAGGGGGCGTACTGTACATGGCGGTTCCAAATAAAGACTACACGTTCGACCTGAAACGGCCGGTCACTCCCTACCAGCATATACTCGACGATCATGAAAACGGTCCGCAGAAATCAAGAACGGCTCATTTCGAGGAATGGACCCGGCTCGTAGCGGGAATTGAAGACGAAAAGGCGGCGGCCCATACCAAGAAGCTTATGGACGAAGATTACAGCATTCATTTCCACGTATGGGACCAGCCCGCTCTCACGGCCTTGTTTTTCAAGCTGCGACGCGACGGCATATTGAACTACGACGTCGAGCTCCTGCTGAGGAACGGCGAGGAGGTTATTGTGGTGCTGCGAAAGCCCGCCGAGGTTGAGCCCAAAGCGGTCTAACAGATAGCTCCTTGTGCTATAGTTGAGGGAAGCTAGGGGTCATCGTGACTATGTCGAAACGTTCAAAAACTATATATATAGTGGTGGGTTTGGTGCTGTTGGCGACGGCCTGGGGCGTTTATTCTGCTTGGCCAAAGCCGGTGAAACCCACGTCGTCAAATGATCCATACCGGCCCAAAGCCACCGGCACTACCTCGACGCAGCCGAGCACGGCCTCCGTGAGCCCAACGGTAATTCCCACGAGCACGACTCCTCAATCAAGCGAAAAGGGCGAGGTCGTGATTAATTCTCCTACCCAGGGCGCAAGCGTAACGTCTGGAACCATTGTTTCTGGGAAAGCTACCACTGCGAGCACTCGGCTGTACTACCGGCTGAAGGGCGGCAAGAGCGGGCAGCTGGCACTGGGATCAATTGCCTTTTCGGGTGACAGTTCTAAGGCCGTCGACTACAAATTCGAGTTGGCGTTTACGAATCAAGTGGCCAAGGGCGGCGATCAGGGCGTGCTTGAAGTCTTTACGCTGGGTGCGGATGGCTCCGAGCAGACGGTAGCCGGCGTGACGGTAAATATACAGCCATGATAAAGCGCATGTTTCAGCTTTGGGGAGGCCTTGTGGTGCTGGCTGTCTTGCTGGGCGCGGCGCCGGCAGCACATGCTTACGCCAATACGCCGCCGATCGACCCAACGTATAACAACCGGCTGATGGACGACGATATTGCTTTAAATGCGAACAGCATGAGCGTGTCGGCGATCCAAAATTTTCTGAATGGCAAGGTGCCGTCCTGCAGCACTAACCATGCTGGCGGTCTGCCACAATATCCTCCGCCTTATGTCTGTTTGCGTGATTATGTAGACCCGACCACTCACAAAGGGGCGGCCCAGCTGATCTATGACGAAGCGACCGCCGTAGGGCTCAACCCTCAGGTAATTCTGGTAACTCTTGAAAAAGAGCAGAGCCTTGTGACGGATACCTGGCCTTACCCAAGCCAATATCAGTCTGCCATGGGCTACGGCTGCCCCGAATCGCAGAGCGTCTGCGACGCGGATTATTTTGGGTTTTATAATCAAGTCCATCTTGGGGCCCGATTACTGCGCGCGGGGATAGCCAGGGACTGCGGCGATACTCAGACATTGCCGTCTTGGAGCGTTGCAAGCAAGTGGGGCGTCGGCAAATCGCCGACCGTAGACGGCCAGCCGACCTTTTTATCAAGCTGCATTACCGGCTCTTTATATAATTACACGCCTCACCGCCCCGATAGCGCCTACACGGCGGTGAATGGGACTTATTTTTATGGTAACTACAACTTCGTAAATTTTTTCACTAATTGGTTTGGCTCGACGTGGAGCAATAAGCTGGTACGCGGCAATAACTCGCCCCGGGTATATCTGCTGTCTGAGAGCCGCAAGTACTATATCGGCAGCGGCGATATAGTGGATGCTTTCAGAAATCTAGCGCCCGTAAGAGTGATTGATCAAGGCTTTCTCGATAGCGTATCGGCCGGTGCGGACCTCAAGCATTTTGTGGTTTCCCCCACAAGCGGGGCCGTCTACCTGATAGACGCGGGAAATAAAATGCAATTTAATACCTGTACCGACGTTGCAACATTCGGCGGAGACTGCAGCTCGCTCGTGACTTTGCCGGACAGCGTGCTGAACGGATTTGTAAATGGGCCCACCGTGAATCAGATGGTCCGGAACGAAAACGGAGCGATTTATAAGATTGAAGGCGCCAAAAAGCGCACGATCGTCGATATGGCGATTTACCAGGAATCCGGCCTAAACGCCGTTACGCCACTGGGACTAACGAATGCTTTGGTAGCGACTATTCCGGACGGGCCGCCGGTGTTGCGCGAGAATTCTCTCAATATCAATCTGGACACGGGAGCGGTCTCGTTGACTGTGGCCGGAGCCTTGCGTTACCTCCCGAGCATGCAGCTTCTAAGGGACTGGAACTTTGACCTTTTGCCGACGTACAAATATCCGAACGGCTTGCTCGGCCAATCTCCGACTGGGACGGTTATAACGCCTTTTGTCTCGGATTCTGGGCATACGTACGCGATTGACGGCCGGTCTAAGCGCTCGCTAGACGCCGCGATAAGCCAATGGGGTAGCGTGCCTCTGACTACGTTACCGGCCGGCCTGGTGGCGGCTGTGCCCGTGGGGGCTACCGTTGGGACGCAGGCGGTGAACCGCGACACGGGTGCGGTCTACATCATTGAAAACAGCAAGAAGCGGTTGGTGCCGAGTCTGCAAGACTTTAACGGGCTAGGCCTGACAAACAGCGGACTAGCCAGCGTGAGTAGTGCAGTGCTGGAAAAGCTGGCTGACGGAACTTGGAAGCTTGGCCCGCGGCATCTTTTAAAAACCGGTTCCAGCGGCGCCATTACAATGGTAGACGGCAGCAGCGCCTGGAAGATTCCATCGCCCGACATGGCGGCGACGCTGGGCCTTAATCTGTCTAATACCTGGACCGTTGATCAAGCGACCTTTGACGCTTATCCCGCCAGCGCCAATATTCGACAGCTCTGGACCGACGGGAGCAGCCAATACGTAGTAGATGCAGGACAGAGACATCTACTGGCCGGGAGCGCGGCTGCAGCCTATGCGTTTGCGGGTTCGGCTTTCGACACCGTGGGAGCCGCAACGATATCGGGCACAACAGCCGGCGTGGATATGCCGCGACTCATCAAGGGTCCCGGCCCGGAGATTTACTATGTGGAATCGGGTCAGCGCCGGCACGTGGTTTCGGGGGCAACCTTCAATAGCCTGGGTGGGTCGGGGGCAATGTTATCCGTTACCAACGCTTTTATCCAGATGTTACCTGTGGGCGCTGATCTAAATTAGTGTGGCGAGGATGATTTTGGTTCTGCGGTTTTGATCTGTTAAGATTGGGTCTGAATGATGGTCCCAGTGGACCATTTTGAGTAATTTTCTGAGGAGAGTTGTGAACATGGCCTTAAGGCGGCTTCGAACGGCAGCAAAAGTGTTACGTCAGGATGGCCCGAAGGCTCTTTATCATCGCACCAAACGATTTGTCTCGAAACGCGTCCAGGGCCCCAGTACGAAAGGAGTGCTGTCGGTAGCAACCTCCGATGTATTGGCCGCTGACTGGACCAAGCCCCGAGCCGAGCCCAAACGGCGGCCCGACGACGGCCCTTTGCGTGTTAACTGGATCTTGCCGCCTCCGACCGGGGGCGGATCTGGGGGGCACTTAAATATCTTTCGGTTTGTTCGATATCTGGAGTCCAAGGGGCATATTTGCCATATTTATTACTACGATCCAAACTCTGAGCATTCTCAGGCCGAGGCCGAACGAGTGATCAAGCACTATCCTGCCATGAAAGCCGGAGTGACAGTGGGCCTGGCGGGTGCCGGCGATTGTGACGCTTTGTTTGCCACTTCCTGGCAAACAGCATATCCCGTGTTTAATGTGAAGACTGAGGCCAAAAAATTTTACTTCGTACAGGATTTTGAACCTACCTTTTACGCGACAGGCAGCGAAAGCGTATTGGCCGAGAACACGTATAGGTTTGGGTTTTACGGTGTCACAGCCGGTCGCTGGCTTACCGAGAAGCTGACGGCGGATTATGGAATGGCCTGCGATTATTACGACTTTGGATCGGATTTTAGCCGTTATGCCTATGCGAATGCAGGCGAGCGCAAGCGGGTGTTCTTCTATGCTCGTCCGGTAACGCCGCGGCGTGGATTTGAATTGGGCGTGCTAGCGTTGGAACTTTTTAGCCGGCAGCACCCCGACTACGAACTGCACTTTGCTGGATGGGACGTGGGAGACTATAAACTGCCTTTCAAGTTTGTAAACCACGGCAGCATGAAGCTCGACGAACTCAACGAACTTTATAACAGCTGCGCGGCCGGTCTGGTAATCTCCTTGACCAACATGTCGCTCTTGCCCCTGGAGCTACTCGCGGCGGGCTGCATTCCGGTGGTGAATGACGCTCCAAATAATCGATTGGTGAGCGATAATCCTTACATTGCCTACACTCAGTCTTCACCTCAGGCGTTTGCCGACAAGCTTAGCGAGGTGGTGGAGAGGGCCGACTTAGCTAGCTACTCCCGTAAAGCGTCGGAGAGTGTTCAAAACTTGGATTGGGGCGTGTCTGGCGCCAAGGTGGAAGCAATCCTACTGCGAGAGCTCCGTGGCTAAGACCTTAGTGCTGGGAGCCGATGGGTTCATTGGATACCATCTTACGATGGGTTTGCTTGAAGCCGGGCACGACGTGCGAGCATTCAGCCGCATGCGAGACGGCAAGGCCACAAACCTTCCGCAAGAACGTGCCAATTTGGAGCTTTTTCCGGGAGATTTTTTCAATCGCGAAGATCTCGACCGCGCCCTCGACGGCGTTGACTACGTCTTCCATTTTGTCTCCACCACCAATCCAGCGATATCGGCCAAGGATCCTCTGCTCGATATTCGAACGAATATGAGGATGAGCGTGGAGCTATTTCAATTATGCGCAAGCCACAAGGTGAAGCGTGTGATCTTCCCCTCCACGGGCGGAGCAATCTATGGCCGGGACGCGGAGCGAGCCTTCACAGAAGAAGACCTCACCGAGCCAATATCGCCATATGCAATCGGGAAACTGGCCATTGAAGGGTATCAGCGTTTTTTTAAGCAGGTGCATGATCTGGACTACCTTACGCTTCGTATTTCGAATCCTTTCGGTGAGCGACAAAACGTGGTTGGCAGCCAGGGCGTAATCCCCATTTTTATGAATCTCATTAAGCAGGGCTTACCGCTCAACGTTTTTGGCGATGGGTCTACGGTCCGAGACTACATTTCAGTGGGTGATCTAACCAAGGCGATAGTGCGATCGTTCGACCAACCCGCGAAACACCGGCTGTATAATTTGGGCAGTGGGACAAGCCTGAGCATCAATGAGCTTATTGCGGTATTGGAGAATACTATGGGCAAAAAGGCGCAAATTAATTATCATCCGGCCCGGCCGGCCGACACTCGCCGGGTAGTGCTTGATGTGTCGCGGTTCGAGTCTGAATTTGGAAAAGTGGCGAGTACGCCTTTTGAAGAAGCGGTCCGGGCTACTTGGAAATTTGTTGAGCAGAGAAAGGAGCCGACGTAAGGATGGGCGCCACGAAAAAGCGGGTTCTAATTATTTGTCACGATATCGTAGCCAAAAAAATGGGCGGCGGCGGCATCCGTTATTTTGAGATTGCGAAGCATCTTGCCAAAAAATTTGAGGTGACTCTAGCAATCCCCAATGAGCCTGAGCTTTTCGATCTGCCGTTCAAGCTGGTGCGGTATTTCAATGTGGGCTCGTTTCCGCCTTTGATTGACGATTGCGACTATGTGTTTGTGCAGCTCATGGAAGCCTCCAACGTTAAATATGCTGTGCAGCAGGGCAAAGTAATCATTTATGACTTTTATAACGCCATCCCGATTGAATACCTAGGAAGCTTGGCTTTTGGCAAGCCGCCGACTCCTGAAAACGACGAGATGTTTAAAAAGCTCCTTAGCGATTACGAACTTTTTGGCTTGTCTGGCGACTACTTCGTATGCTCCAACGAGCGTCAAAGGGATTTTTGGATCGGCGTGCTCACAGCCAACGGCGCACTTTTGCCGACAAATATCGATCGCCGCCGAGTCGAAGATATCGTGGGCATTGTTCCGTTTGGCACTCCCGAAGACCCACCCAAGAAGACCAAGCCGATTTTTCGTGGCGTAGTGGCGGGAATTGAGAAAGAGGACTTCGTAGTGCTGTGGGCCGGGGGAATTTGGGACTGGTTCGATCCGCTTTCGGCTATTCGGGCAATGGCAATGCTAAAAGACCAGCCCAAGATCAAGCTGATATTCATGGGCATGACCCACCCCAACAAAGAGGTGGGGCGTATGAGTATGGCCGACCGGGCAGTAAAGCTGGCCAAGGAACTGGGATTATATAAAAAATCCGTATTTTTCATTACGACATGGCTTGATTACAGCGAGAAAGCTAATTATTTACTGGAGGCTGACGTAGCAATCTCGACTCATTTTGACAGCGTGGAGACTCGTTTTTCCTTTCGGACGCGCGTATTAGATCACTTCTGGGCAGGGATTCCCAGCATTGTTACCCAAGGTGACTGGTTTGCCGAATACATCGCCAAGCACGATTTGGGTCGAGTGGTGAGCTACGAAAATCCCGAAGAAATCGCCCAGGCGATCCGGGGATTTTATGATCAGCCGACAACGCTAAAATTCACCAAAAAACGCGTAAGTGAGATCGAACCAGCTTTTCGATGGTCGGCGTCAACTCGTGACCTGATCGGCGCCATAGAGCGCATCGAGAGGCCTTTGGCGAAAAACGAGAACCTGACTCCAGCCTTAGACTTCAATAATACTCTGGTGGAAAACAGTAAATACCAGCACGACATCAAGGCCCTAGAGACACGATTGAAGTCGGCCGAAAGTGAAAAAGCCAAGATCGCTGCAGAGCTTAACGAAGTATATAATTCGCGCCGATGGCGAATGGCATTGAGAATGAGCAAGGTCTACCGGGCAGTAAGGGGTAGGAAGTAGGCAAATGAAAGCAACGATTGTCGTTCTGACTTTTAATGCGGAACCTTGGATTAAGGAGCTGCTTGAAGGGTGCGAGCGCCAGAAGACGGACTTTGAGTACGAAGTGCTGGTGGTTGATTCGGGTTCGAGAGACAAGACTCTGGAGATCATCAAGGAGTTTCCGCGTGTGCGACTGCACCAGATTCCCAATAGTGAGTTTGGCCACGGCAAGACCCGCAATCTGGCCGCAAAGCTGTCCAAGGGTGAGTTTGTGGTTTATCTCACCCACGACGCGGTGCCAGCTACGGAGCACTGGCTCGAGGAAATGATCCGTCCGTTTGAGATAAATCCAAAGGTGGCGTGCGTGCTAGGCAAACAGATTCCCCGGGCCGACTGCTGCCCTACAGTAAAGCGCGACGTGATCGACCTGTTTGCCAGCTTTGGTCCCGACCACTTCACCATGATCCAACAGGCCAATCCAAACATTACTCATCAGGGAGCGCTCGACGCCATAGCCTTCTATTCTGACGTAAACTCGGCTGTGCGGCGCGATTTTCTACTCCACACTATCCCCTACCAGGATATTAATTACTCCGAAGACCAGGCTTTTGGGCAGGATGTGATAAAGGCCGGTTTTATCAAGGCATATGCCCCGCTGGGGGCCGTAATTCACTCGCACAGCTATCCGCCGATGAAATACTTTCGTCGTATGTACGATGAGATGGTGGGTTTAAAGAAAGCCACAGGGCAGACCCTTGATACCGGGATGGCTTTCCATATTGCATGGACGCTGAAGGCAACCTTGAAAGATTGGGTGTTTATATGGCGCGACCATGCGTACGGCCCGACGACTAAGCTCAAATTCATTGCGCAGGCGCCGTTTTATAACGCCTTCCGGCGTATCGCCATCCGGCTTTCAACCAAGAAGGAGTTGCCGGCCTGGGCTCACAATTTTCTCTCACTCGAGCTGCGAGCGCGCAAGAAGGCGTAGTTAGGGGCGCAGGCGCGACTTTAGACTGCGCTTGAGAGCCCTCAGGAGCTCCCTGGAGCTGCCTTTGACACCCAATAGTGGTGCCGGCTCATGCGAACCTTTCGCGGCGCTCTTGGCGAGCTTTAGCTGATGGGTAAGGTCTTGGATGTAGATGCCGGCACTTTCCGGAAATTCACGAATGGCGCGGACCAATAGATCGCTGTCGTCTTTTTCGTCAACAGAGGCAAGGTTATGCATCATTTCGGCAATGGAACGACTTATGATGCTCCGGTATTCTGGGTTGTGGCCGTAGAGCTTCATCATGGCCTCATAGAGACCAATGTGTGAGAGGCCGTGCTTTTTCCAAATGTGGTCAAGGTTGGTAGCCGTGTACCACCACATGCCGCCCGGGTGACGGCGATAGGCGGACATCACTTCATCGATGAAGCCGATTTGGCCAAACTGGGCGTGATAAAGGTGCATATACCAATCGAAGGGCATGACCTTTAACGGTAGGTTGGCGTAGGTCTGGCGCCGGTACATTACCGAGTTGGTTTGAATAAAATTGCGGCCTAGCAGAGTTTTAATGCTAAAGTCTGGCGCTTCCTGGGGGTCTGGAAAAATGAGGCGGTCTTCTGGCTTGCCCTCGGTGAAGACGTTAACACGGTGGAACACGAGAGCGGCTTCAGGGTGCGCTGCCAAAAAATCGACCTGTTTTTGAAGCTTGTTGGGATCCGTCCAGTAGTCGTCGCCCTCGCAAATGGCGATGTATTGACCGCGCGCGTCTTTGTACATGTCTTCCAGAAATTTGAGGCCGGTCCGGGTGTATTGGTTTTCGGTTTCGAAGACAGGCCGGAAGACGTCGGGGTGCTGCTTAATGTAGCGGCGAATGATGTCGCCGGTGCCGTCGGTGGAGGCGTCGTCGTGGACAATGATCTCAAACGGGAAGTCGGTGCGCTGCATCAGAAAGCTATCGAGGGCCTGCGCGATGTACTTTTCCTGATTAAAGGCGATGCAGAGAATCGTGACGAGCGGTTGTTCGCTGGGCTTTTTCATGACGCCGTTTGCTCAAAATCGTCAACCCGGATGAGGCCATCTGAGGCGCGAAAAACAAATTTGCCGCTGTATTCGAAGGCAATCTCGCCGATTTTTGTGGGCAAATAGGTTTCCGTAAGATAATCGTTGACGATCTTCTCGGCGGCATAGATTCGATAGGTTTTGCCGCTCAACGAGACCTCCGTCCCCTGCCCCTTCACGCCAAAGGATTTGATTTTGTCGATGATTCGTTCGGAGCTATCGGCGGCGAGGTCAATGGTTTGAAGTTCGTCGGTGCGATTGAAGTACGAGCCTTCGCCGACCTGGGGCGTCCCCGGGTAGTCGTAGTCGGCGTCGATAATTTTTTGCATGCCAAGCTTGAAGGCAAGGCTTTCAAGATCGAAGGATATTTTGTAAACGAGACCCTGATCCAGGTCGGGCGTGAGCTTGGTTTTAGCCTGGGCGATGATGTGGCCGGTATCGATCCCCGGGTCGATGTAGTGCATGGTGGCGCCGATGGGCTGGCGATGGGTGAGGAAGACGCCGTTGAGGGGGGTCTTGCCCTTGTGATCCGGCAAAAGTGTGGGATGAATGTTGACGAACAGCCGGCGGCCTTTTTGCATCTGCCCTACGGGCAAGATGAGGGGACAGCCATTGGAAATGAGGAGGTCGAAGTCGGTGTCCGTGATTTCGGCTATCACTTGTGCTTTGTCGCTGATCGCAAAAACCCGAGGCTCGACATTGGCGGGCAGGCTCAGCTCGGGAAGTTTTTTGTGAAGCAAACTTCCCTCTTGCACATACATTTTTACCATCTGCAGCTCAGTAAAATGCGGAAGTTCTCGGAGGACGTTCAGTCGGTTACCAATGAAAACTACTTTCTTCATGCGGCTCCTTCTATGATGGCGAGTATTCGCTCCATATCGCTGGTATTGTACCTTTGATCAATTGGAAGAGCCAAAAGATTGGTTGCCAGGTGGTGCTCCAGCTCGCCTTCCCGGCTCCATTCGAGCACGTTTGGCCAGTACGTTGCCACGAAGACCTTGTGGGCAATGAGTTTTTGGCGCAATGCGGAATCGTTTGTAAGGTAGGGGTAAACGAGGGGGCCGGAGGTGTCTTCGATGCTCAAAGTAAGCTTGTTGGTGTCGCCGAGCGCCCGATGGAGGCGCTTAAAATTGGCGAGGCGGGCCCGCTTGGCGGCGCTGTAGTCGACCGCCTGCAGCAAGCGGTGGGTGAGGGGCGACATGGCCGTGACAGGCGCGCCGTCCAGGCTGGCTTCATTGGCCTGGAAGTCGGCGTAGGCCGCCTCGGGCCCCAAGTCGATGCGTTTCAAAAGATGCGAGGCCCGGTCGTATGAGGTCCCAGCCGGTAGCGCTTCGCCAGATGGCGAGCCCGGGTAAAGGCAGCCGCCGTCGGGAACGCCAAAGAACTTGCGGCAGCTATAAAACGTGTGGCCGGTAGAGGGCGCGTCGAAATAATATGCCTGGCTGCAGTCGAGAATGAGCTGGTCGCGGTATTTTTGGCTCAGGTGCCGGGAGTAGGTGTCTTTAATACCAAAATAATTATTGTAGACCAGCAGTTCGCCCGGCTTCACCGCAATGTCGTCGGCCAGCTCAAGTTCTGGATTGATCGCATAGAACGAATACGGGATGTCGAGCTTTTCGAGAGGTTCGAGCATGGCATCACAGGTGTATTTGGGCAGATGAACGAGATTGGGCTTCTGAGCGAGCAGGACGTACTCAAAACAGCTACGGCCACTATTGAGCAGGAGGGCGTCGTGGTGCAGCATGGCCTCGCCCCGGGGAAGGTCAAGCTCAAGGTAGCCGCCAATAGGATTAGATGAGCTCATAGGCCTCCAGGAGTTGGCGGGTTTGCGCGGGTGAATTAAACATCATGACATCTATGATAGATAATCCCGGCATAAAAGCACCACCTAGCTGAGGGTATTCGATAAGGTCTGATTTCAGAAATTTCAGCTCGACCCCTTGAGCCGAGAAAGCCGCCCGATCGTACAATTCTTGGCCGCCGATAGAATTGATGTACATCTCGGCGCCAAGCTCTTTGCAAATGGCCAGGACTTTATCTTGGCCTTTGAGGCTCGTATCTTTCTTCAGGCTCGACGAATACACCAGCTTGGTGGGTATTTCGAGATACGCTGCTATTTCATGCAGGCTGTTGCCGATGAAGCGAGCTAAGTTGTGGTCGTCGTAGTTGCAAATTCTGGTAACCAGGTCGAGCACGGGCGTTTTTTGAGGAGCCCTGGCGTAAGCTTGAGCGAGGGTCTTCGGGAGCTTTTGCAGGTCGCTATCCCCCACCTTGATCTCGTTAATGAGCTTGTTTGGGCTCGCGCCCTCCAGGCCGAGGGTAAAAAGGATTTTTTGGCCATTTACCAAGATATTGTTGCGGTTTATCCAGCCGCCCTTAATGAATTGAACGTCGTCGTAAATGACATACTCGTCGACTGCGTTTAAAACCTGGAAGTAGCCAAGATAGGGGAAGATATAAGGCTGCATGATGCCGACTTTTTTCATTACGCGGTTACCTTTAAATTTATAAGCTTGGCAAAAAGCTTCATTCGTTCGCTGATCTGATGATCCGTGTCATAAAGCCTTTGGAATACGGCCCGGCCCCGCTCCGACAGCTCATAGAGCCGGTCGGGGTCATGGTAGTACCGGAGAACAATACTGGTAATTTTTTCGACGTCTAGCGGTATTATCACGATCTCTTCATTGTTTTTGTAATAGCGGTTCATGTTTAACTCGTCGGCAATGAACATACCAACGCCACTATAGCCGGCGTCGATTCCGAGCGGGAATCCATCGAAGTTTCCGGGAGTGAGCTTAAATGGCCGATTGGGACTCAGAAAAATGTCCATGCCGGCAAAAAAATCGAGGAAAAAGTCGGGGCGCTGGTAGCCATAGAACCTAATCCTCGATGATATGTCGCTCACATCGATGTCGTTCTCATCGAAACCGCCCACGACATGGAACATGATGTCTTCTGTGCTCTGGCACAGCTTCTTGGCGGCCGCGATGAACAGATCGTATCCCTTGTCGACGCCTTTTTCGGAGTATTTGGCCGCCACAAAGCAGATATCGAAGGTAGTTTTGTCTTTTTTGTAGCGTCTTTTTGGCTTTAGTTCCGATTTTTTGAATTGGATGAATCCACCGTAGATGTATGTAATCTTGTCGGCCGGACAAAGCTTAGTCCGCAGAAGATAGTCTTCGGTGATTTTTTGTGTCACGATAACCCCCCTGAACATGGGGCTTTGAAATAATTTCCTGAGCATGATGTCGGACTGCTCGTGGTCTAGGCCGAAGGCGCCGCCCGGATAGAGGGTGAAGACGAAGGGAATATGATGTTTTTCGTAGAACGGCAATAACACATAGGTCTCGCCTAGGAAAAATGAATACGCCAGCCCTATGTGATAATTCCGGCGTTCGTGCAAGTAGTGAATGCGCGAGGCATTGTACGGATAGTATCTGAGATAGCCCCGTTTGTTTTCTTTGAATTGTTTATAGCTCATTCCGTAGCTATGACTAAACCAGGCATCCGAGTCGGGATAGGTGGTACATAGGGTGTAGCTGGCAAAGTTTTCGATATGCTTGAAGTACTCATTGATTTCCGTGTTCCTGAAGGCAAAAGGCTCCTTTTGAGGGAACTGGGAATCTATGACGACGAAATCTTGACGCTCGGTTTGGCGAAGGAGCGGTAGCTTCACGACACGCTCTTTACGATCTGACTGATTTTTTCGACATTGGCGGTCTCGAGCTCGCTATAAAGCGGCAGACAGATAATGGAACTAGCGATTCTCTCGGAGACCGGGCAAGACTGCCCTGAGGGAATGTAAGGCAATAGATTGAGCGATGGGTAGAAATAGCGACGAGGGAAGATGTTTTGGTCGTTTAGGGCTTTTATGACCCTTTGCAGATGGTTTTCGCTGCTCAGCACCACGGGATAGTAGGCGTAGTTGCGCGTGGAGCGCGGCCTGGGCTCGGGAGCGCGCAAACCTTCGCCCAGCAGCTCGTCGTACAGGCCGACGAGCTTGCGGCGCTTGGCGATTAGTGCGTCGATGTACTTCAGGTTGCAAAGTCCCATGGCGGCCTGAAATTCAGAGGCTTTGCCATTGATGCCCAGGACGAAATGCTCGTCGCCAGTGTGCCCGAACCGTTTTTTTAGCTCGACTTTGTCGGCGACGGCCTGATCGGCGGTGATGACCCCGCCGCCTTCGATGGTATGGAACAGCTTAGTCGCGTGGAAGCTGCAAATGGAGATGTCGCCGTAGCTGAGCAGTGATTTGCCGCCGTATTCGACCGCAAAGGCATGAGCGCCGTCGTAAATCACTTTTAGGCCGTGTTTTTTGGCGATGGCGTCGATGGCGTCGACATCGCACGGGTAGCCAAATACATGAACCGCCATGATGGCCTTGGTCTGGCTCGTGATGGCGGCTTCAATTTTGCTAGCATCGATGCCGAAGGTGTGCGGCTCGATGTCGACGAAGACTGGCGTACAACGCTCCCAGAGGATCGAGGATGTCGTGGCGACATAGCTAAATGGGGTGGTAATGATCTCTCCTTCGGTGAGGTCGAGCGCATTGAGTGCCAGCTGCAGGGCGATGGTGCCGTTGGTGACGAGCTGGAAGTTTTTTACTCCCAGATAATCCTTGGTTTTGGCTTCAAACTCTTTGAGCAGCGGTCCCTGGTTGGTGACATAGTCGCGGGCCCAAATTTGCTCCAAATAGGCCTGATACTCCTCCATGGGGGGCAAAAAAGTTTTCGTGACATGGATCTTTTCCATAACGCTTTAGTCCCCGTTTACTTTTTCGTAGCGCCAGGTATCGGCGAGCCTGAGGGCGGCACCACGGGTTTTGTCTGCGCCCTTGACCACAAAGTCCAGTTTGCGCTTGGCAATTGCCACGAGTTCACGGTCCTTGAGCTTAAAGAGCGCGACTCCGATCGTGTAAACGCCGCTGTTGAACAGCGTAGTGTCCAGAACATATGAGACTTTGCCCTTGCCCACGAGTGTGTTCTGGAGCGAGGTAGTGATTTCGGCGACCGATATGCCATTGCGAAGTACGGCAATGCCAACGTACATTGGATCGCTGTCTTGAGCAGAGTATTTGGCCTCGAGCGTAACGTTTTCGGCCGTGCGCTGCGAAATTTCGGCCTGTATGGCGTGGAGTTTAGAGAGACCGTGGTCTTCTGTGTCGGGGGCACTCTGAACGTTGTCAAGGGTGTAGACATCGGCGATGTCTTCCGGTCGGCCTATGTCCTTAATTTTGCCATTCTCCAGAATGAGCGCCCGCGTGCAGAAGCGGCTAACCGCGCTCATGTCGTGCGTAACCAAGACGACCGTGGTGTTGCCGCGTTTGAGTTCTTCGAAGTAGCTGAAGCATTTCTGTTGGAAGGCGGTGTCGCCTACGGCCAGCACTTCATCGATGAGCAAGATGTTGGTCTTGGCGCGAATGGCGATTGAAAACGCGAGGCGTACCTGCATGCCGCTCGAGTAATTTTTGAGCTTGAGGTCCATAAAACGCTCGATCTCGGCAAAGTTAACGATGTCGTCGTACATGGCTTCGATCTCACGGCGGTCAAAGCCGAGTAGGGCGCCGTTCAGAAAGACGTTTTCTCGCCCGGTGAGCTCGGGATTGAAGCCTACGCCCAGTTCAATGAAGGGAGTGAGCGAACCATTGACCTTAATGCCGCCTTGATTCGGCGTATAAATTTGCGCAAGCAGTTTAAGCAGCGTGCTCTTGCCGCTGCCGTTGCGGCCAACGATGCCGAAAAATTCGCC